>Ga0307516_10009225_pt1 | contig 11042 bp, 13 predicted proteins | sample 19_EM_MG_FD_203310 | JGI IMG/M metagenome (GOLD analysis project Ga0307516, IMG submission 203310) | Populus trichocarpa ectomycorrhiza microbial communities from riparian zone in the Pacific Northwest, United States - 19_EM | ecosystem: Host-associated > Plants > Roots > Unclassified | place...
TGACCCGATCGTTTACCGCGGTTTCGGCCGCAGTAACGGTCTGAGGTCGAGGGGGTGCGCGGTCCTCGCAGATCTCTCAAGGGAAAGGGAACCGAGCTCTGTAAGAGGGGTTGAGTAGCTAGTACAACAGATCCTGTCCTTATATACTAGATACTCGTTGTCCATGAATATAAGTGGAAAGTCCGCATAAAACATGTGTCGAAAGAAAGAAAAGTAATCTACTCGGTCTGGACCGGCACGTGGCGCAGTGATGGGACGGGCCGGGATCTTACACAGTGTGAGGCGAGAGTCACTCACGCAAGTCGTACTTTACGTAACCGATTCAATCCCTGTGGCCAGAGCGAGGGAACGGCGTGGTCCCCACGAGGCCGCGAGTATGTACACCCCTCGGCTAACCCCAACAGCGAGCTATACCCTTCCCTTTTTGCCGCCGCCATCTTCCCGCTTGGACGAGCAGTTATGTCTTACGCCGAGAAATGGGCAGACCCTTCCAAGAGTGAGCGTCAACCCAGCTGAACTCGAGCAGTGGTAGCTGACTGACAAATGGTTTAGTTGAGTTTCCTCCACTTGGTTCCGAGGACCTCATTCGATTGAGGGAGGACTTGTTGCACGTACATCCCATTTATTGCAAGGAGGGGAACCAGCAATATTACGAATCCGTATCGCCAATCCCCACCGTGATATCAAGGGGTAAAACCTCTCCGACGGGTTTGTCCTCAGAGGAAGCATTTTTATTGGCGGAAGCGTTCCGTAGTGTACCTCTCCTCTGCAGGCCTTCCTCTCAGTGTCTGACGCATCTGGTGGTTAGGCTATACCTGATTGGTCTCGAGCGGGTGCCTGTTCGGACCCGTGGACCAGACTTTTGACGCACGCCCTCCTCCGTGGATGGAAGATCTTCCCTGGCTTGGAACTGTACGGCAAACCCCCGGACTACACTCCCCTTGGATTCACTGACATCTGGAAGGGAGAGTATCATGGTAAGCCGGTGTGTGTTAAGGTGGTTCGGGGTCAGCACCTGACCTGCCTGAGGAAGGTCGAAGAGGTACGGCGACCCTTCTATTCAACTAGAGGCATACTGAGCTCGCTTCATTCCAGATATACCGTCGGGTGGTCGAGGAGAGCGAGCTCAATACTCATCCGAACGTCCTCCCCACCATCCGGGTTTCGGAGACACTGTTTCCATTCTGTATCATGAGTCCGTGGATGCCAGATGGGAACATCATTCAGTATATCCAACTGAATCCGGCCACTGACCGTCTGGCGCTTGTATGTTTCTATTGGTGAAGATTGATGGGAATGATGTACTAACCACGCCCGCCACAGTAGCTCGCACAAGTGTGCCGTGGCCTCATGCACCTCCATGGGTTGGGTATTTTCCACGGCAGCATCAGTCCGGTAGGCAAAACGAAGAATTGAACGAACTTGCACCCTGATGCCTCAATGCATCTAGAACAACATCCTAGTGACTCAGGACGGTCAGATGTGTCTCGGAGACTTCGCGATCGCGAGGATGTTCATGGGGATTTCCGCACTGTATTCATCCTCATTAAAGAACTATCAGCCAGAAACCCTTCGACATATGGCCCCGGAATGTGTCTCTGATGACTCTTACTGCTTGGTTGGCCCTACAAAAGAGAGCGATGTCTACTCCCTTGCGATGACTTCTTTCTCGGTATGCACCAATTTTGGAAGCCATTCCACTACTCAATACCATCATCCCGTTACCATCAGGTCCTCACGGGGGTATATCACGGAAGGGACAGCACAGACATAATCACCCGCATTCGTGCCGGTGAACGACCATCCCGTCCGATAAACCCAAGTGGGAATCGATGGTTGCCAGACCCAGTTTGGGATATAATCACCACCGGCTGGCACAAACGACCACACCAACGATGCGAACTCTCTATTATGTACAACGTACTTTTGCTATCCAGTCAACAGGAGGTCCGGCATGTCAAACCAGGTCGTTTAAATGCTCAAAACAGCGAGAGTGTAACGATAGCTGGAGCGCCTCAACCGCCAAAACGGCAATCGAGGAAAATTCTCCCACGAATTGCCTCGTTCTTCCAGTTTCTACAAAACCCGGAGTCAGAAATCCAGAGGCAGGCTAACCGAATGAATGAGGTACCCTTTTCCACAAACACACACATACACCTTCCCTCGTGGCTGACACAACCTGCAGCGCCTTGAGAATGACACCATGTCAGATCGGGAGAGACTAAAGTTGCTCAATAGGCTTTGTAAAATGTGCAGCCGGCACCGCGTGATACCAACGTCCATGCATATTCCCGACTGCCCAGAAGGCACCGTGGAAGTCGAATCTGGGGGCTTTGCCGATGTATCACAGGGTACATACAAAGGGCGTCAGGTGGCTATCAAGGTTGTACGCGCGTACGTTACCAGTGACCTGGATGCCATCCGAAGCGTAAGTGTTTTATTCTATGCCGTTATGGCCACCCCGACAAACGGATTGCAGAGGTTCTGCCGAGAGGGCGTTGCTTGGAAACACCTCCAGCATCCAAACATCCTACCACTACTTGGGGTTTCGCTGAACGAACATCGATTTGCCTTGGTTTCCGAGTGGATGGAACACGGAAACATCAACCAGTTCATCGAGGAGGATCGGCACGCAAACCGCAGCAAGCTCGTACGTTGTCGTTTGGTCTCGTAGCAGCCTTCCTGATGTGTCGCTCAGTTGGCCGGTGTCGCGAATGGGTTGAAGCATATGCATGACCTCCGCATGGTCCACGGAGATTTGAAAGGAGTACGTTTCTTTTCTTCGAAACGAAATATCTCTACACTCACACCACAACCATCTACGAAGGCAAACATCCTGGTCAAAAGGGACCGGCAAGCCTGCATCGCTGACTTCGGACTCTCTACAATCACTGGCGTCCCAACTTACGCTACTGCCGGGGTCTCTCAGGCGTCGTTGATCTCGAACGACTCACTGATGTCATTTACCGGCGGGGGGACCCGCCGCTGGATGAGCCCCGAGCTCCTAGATCCGGAGAGGTTTGGGATGCCGGAATCAGAAGGCAATCGGCCGACCAGGCAGTCCGATTGCTATGCTCTCGCGATGGTTATTTACGAAGTAGGCATTCACGCGAGTGAATCCGTTGTGGCAAATACCTAACCAGTGACACCCTAGGTATTATGTGGACACCATCCCTACCTCGAGATTCCGACGGATATTCTAGTAGTCAATGCGATCATGGAGGGGGTCCGACCGAAGAAACCGGAGGGGGCGACGCGCCTCGGCTTCAGTGACGAACTGTGGAGGACCGTTGAGCTGTGTTGGCTGGAGGTTCGAAATGCACGGCCTGGGGTAGAAGAAATCATTTCCAGTTTGAATGACGCTGCGGAATTCTGGTAAGTATGAGAGCTCTAGTTCGTGGTAAAGCAGTCGAGTGGCATCCTCGGTGGCGACCCGAAGTTCGCCCAGCACATCCCATCCACATTTCTTCTCATGGTTGTATCACATGTACACAGTGGGGCTACATATATTCACCGAGTGCCACCAGGGCATGATTCGGAGCTTGAGGAAGAGAGATATCTGTGGGCAACGACGTGACGAACACCCTCAGTAGCTTTGGGCAATCTGTTGCCCCTCACAGCTGGAATATCCTATTCGGAGGGCTTGATCTTTCCACCGCACTGATTCGGTCCAGATACCTGGCGTACCGGCGGAAGTCCACCGGTACCGGATATGGGGATGCCATGAGCCATTGCTCCGGTCGAATTTCTCTTGCAAGAGGCGCCAGAGCTTTCCGTCAGTGGAGGCCGGCGTGGCCCTCCCGAGAGTAACTGCGTAGTACGGTGAAAGTGTGGGCGAGGAATCCATCGCAATTACCTCGGGTTCCGACCCTGGACTCGAATTCCCCGCCCCAAAAATACCAGGCTTGTGGTATCTCCCGGTTGACAGAATACAGCTATCGAGGTCGTAATCTCGCTAGGCCGCCCCCGGGAATGATACCAACCACCCTCGTCTACTTTTGTGTTACTGGTGGGGTAAGGTCCCGCACGTCGATCGTTTGTCGATACATCACCGAGAGCAGATAAACCCAGCTTGTTTGAGATAAGCCTACATTGGCAAGATGTTTGCCCCGTCACCTTTCGTCACGAGCTCAAGTGGCCAGGTTATAATGCACGGAGTCGCGTTATTTCACACATTTCAAATCACAGTACGTGTATTCTTGTCGGAAGGATGCTACAAAACATTCGGCAATTTCTACCCCAAAGGCTAAGCGGGTGGGAACGTAGACCTCGTGGATTACAACTTCGATCCACATCGAACCTTGGAAGCTGCAGGCACTTTGACCTCGTCTCTCCACGGCGGTCTTAGGCTCCGCGCCGGCGGAATTGAACTGCGTCACTTCCACTCTTGCCCCAAATCGGCGGACAGTTTCTGCGAGAGTGCGAACCGGATGGTCAGTAAGGAGTTGACGCTGTAGAGGGGAGGAGTCCGACCCTCATGAGAAGGCTGGGAAGGTAGGCGCACATAAAATACGCCCTCCGTCGCACAAGGCGGAGACGATCATTCGTGAACTCGGATAGATCAAGTCGATAGCACACTCACGCGACCGAGAATTCTTGACCGATGCCTGAGCGTACTCGTATTGAAGGGGGGGGCATAAGCAACGACGACGAATGCGGACAATGCTAAGTTTTTCCCGTGATCGGCGATCCTCGAAATGTTCGGACTCAATGGTGGCTTTGCACCCTTTTGCTTCGACTCGTTCAAGACAGTGAGACCGATATGACTTCCGGTGTCAAGAATAAAAACGGTTGGGGAGGCGTCAGTGGGCGGATTGTGTGTCTGTGTTTCGGCTGGGCCCAGAGAGTGAATGATGCCGTTGGTGAACGATGCCGTTGGCGAACCCCTGAGAGCCCCCATTTTCATTGCCTCCCATCATATGGACAATCGGACTCGGCTAGATCGACGATCGTAAGATATGGATGAGTAGTGCCAAGCGTGTATTGCCCGGACAACACCAGGGGTCAATACAAATGGCGGAGTCGCCCTTTGGGTGCTCCCAAGGAGAGACCGGACCGTCCGTGAGAAATAATCAATGTATGTCGACCCCGCTGTCACCTGATATTGATATCAGCGAAAATGTATGTCCTGGCCAGCGAGTGTGTAGGATAAAAGCCCCGTCCCCCGGAGAACCCATAGCGCGAGGTTGTCATTCGCTGACTGCTCTCCTTGGTGTCAGCTCAACCGAGAATGATGATCGAGGGCTCACCGAGGTCAGGGTGAAGTTTGTACCGGGAGGGTTGGTGGTTGAAAGGTAGAGGATAATTCGGATTCTAGCAGGTGCGTCACCCGTTTCGCGTAATGGAAGTAGGGTTCGCGCTTGGGCTCCAGGCCGCTTGATGGACGTTAGCAAGTCCACCCCCTCCAAGCCGGAACTCTAAAGACGTACCTCAGCCGCGTTTCCGTCCGAACATGTCCCTGGATTCCCGTCGATCTCCAGAACCATTCACTTCACGAGCTGGGAGAACTTTGGAAGCGGAAGCCGATCTTTCAGGCGTTGTCCGGGAAGCTATAGCACCGTTAGAGCAGGAGACACGACCAACGGTCAACCCAGTAACGCTACCTTCACTTTCAGTTGCCGTGCAGGAATACCTCGACCAGTGTCGAAGTTGTGTGGAGGGTTGTCAGTTTTCTGGCCGTTGTCGCATTTGGTCGGAAACTGTATGACTAAGGAACATCCAGAAAGTTTGGGGTACCTCCCTGCATTGGGATCAGGGAAACACCGTTTATAAATGAAGAGAATTGAGTCGACACACCGGCTGAACGTTGGTGTTGAACGTGAACGTCGGAACCCTCGTCAACGCGACCCCAATCTCGACTTTCTTCCTCGTCATAACCCAGCTCAACCCCGCACTACTCGCGCCTCTCCGGGAAATGTGTTGTAACGCTTCAAAGAGTTCGGCAGCCCTTATTGGTAAGTTTCCTCCGTCTGTTGACGAGCAACGCGGTTTTGTTCAGCCTGACGTGATCACGGTGAGTTGACCTACTTGACCTCCTCGTGTCCATCTTGGTCGAGACGAGAGAGAGAGAGGAAGGAGGGTGGTACTGAGCAAGGAAACACTTCTCGACTGGGCGAGGTCAGACAAGTTCAAGTTTCGGTATATGTCGTCGCGTCGAGAGGGAGTTGACGTTTCTCACGCTTGCTTCACCTTGGCCGAAGCCACGAGAACCGAAGGACTGACCGGAAACCTAGGGGTTGAGCGACAGAACTGTCATTGGATCTAGGGCAGCGTTGTGGTAGCGGCGACGGGGACCCGAGGGCCGAATGGCAGAATTTTGCGGATAGCGATAGTGGGGTCGTGTGGTCAGGGAGCCGTCGGACGTTTCATTTCTCCGTCCAGGATCTTGGCTCGGGCCTGGTTACGCCTGCTTCCACCCTCGTGTCCTTCGTCACCAGGTAAGCCCTCTCTGTCGTGCGTATCCAAATTTACAACCGAAATCCTGGAATTTACTGTTTTTTGCACTCTTGCGCTCACCCATCCAAACATGGACTGCTTCTAGGCCCGCGATGTTCCTGTCATCCTCCTCTGTCCTCAGAAAAGGTCGTCTCTCCCTGGAATCGATACAGACGCAATATACGTTCAACTTCGCCGGTTCGGACTTCGTCCAAGATCTGTACTTCAAAGAACTCGAGCTCAAGGTCTACCACGTCCCGTGTCTTCACCGGAGTTCTCAACTCCCGCCCTTCCTCTCATCCCAGTAATGACGCGACCGCACCCGTCTATGATATCATGTAATAATCCTGCGGGCCGGCAGAACGAATAGATATCGGCAGTATGTTCGTTTATTGATTCGTCCGCCAGATCTGCGTGCCAACATTCTTTTTTGAAGCTCAGAGGGATGGCGTGGGCAGGTTCGCTAGAGGTTTGTCGAACTCTCTGCCACCCGATTCTCACGGGATTGGAATCGTGGTGTGCGATTTGCAAGGGAGAAAAACGTCCGTGGGATCCTAATGCAGCTCCCTCTCACTTCGTTCGCCGCTCATTTGAACTATCCCCATCACCGCACAGCCATGGTCTTACACCTGCGAATTGCGCCTCCATTCTGGGTGCAGATGCACGCATCGGGGTGATCGAATTCGCTGGTGGTTCGCAAGGCTGGTTCGCGAGGGTCCGGTAAGAAACCTTGGGCAGAGGTCGGGACCGTGAGCTGAGGATCTCGGAACGATTGTGAGCAGAAAGGGACGCAGTCAGGTTTGGCAGCGTGAGGCGAGAGTTCCTCACCCTAGTCGTACTTTGCGTAACCAATTCAAAGTTCCTGTGGCGAGGGAAGGGCTAGAAGAGTAAGTCCGAGATGTCCGTTCTGATCGACGATGAACCTCCAAAACGGCGGCGCAAGAGCAAGGGCGGCGAGAAAAGTGAACGGTTTGTGTTCCTTCCAAATTCCCTTGTTTGAGGACCAATCCAGACCGCCCACTCTGGTTTAGAAACCAAAAGGGACACGGCAGAAGAAGGAAAAGAAAGAGCTATCCAAAGATGAGGAAACGATCAAACGGTCCACAAGGTTTGGCCAAAGGAGTTCAAAGACCTCGACAGACCTTCCTCGCAGATTAACCGCCTCAAGTCGATCCTGACAGGATTGGGAATGTCGGGTCGGATGAGTATAGAACAAGCCAAGGCGATCAGGGCCAAGAGGCAATTCGCGCAGGAGGTGCCAGAGGACGTTAAGGACTTCAAGAAGAAAGTCGTTGGCAAGTCGGCAGGTCGCTCCTCAAGGAAGGAACTTGGTTCTGGGAGGAAGGACGTCGAATCTTCTGACGAGGACGAGAGTGATCGCGAGGGTGACAAACCCCGCAAGAAACGCACAGTAGTATGTTGCCTTCATCTTTCCGGCTCCTTTGGTGGTTGACAGCAATCTCTACAACAGAACGCACGAAATAGTATCAAATGCGTCCCTTGGGGACCAAAGGGATGAGGACTGGGTTTGGGGCTTCACATTTGGGGAATATACACACGAGTCCAGACGGATATCCAACAACTTTTGCTTCTGTGTGCGACATTCCCAGGACGTAAAGTACCAGGTCTCATGCCACTGATCAATTAATCGCCGAGTATTAGGGATCTAAGGTCACCCTTTTACTGGGGACCGGTCCCCACTTTGACAAACTGTAGGGCAAGTACCGATGAACTGGGAACTTTCAGAGGTAGAGGTGCAATATAATCCGTTCAGAATGTACACCACCCGACATCGTCGCAGGGGGTGGCCGGTGGCCCTCTAGTATGATCCGCACGAAGTCGGGAAGAAGATACTTTCAGAGTCGACGGCAGGCCGTAATGAGGGCCAACCGAAACGGGGGAGCAGATTTTCCTCCTCCGCCTGAGAGGGGGCATGTGTTCGGGGTTGTTGAGACGGGTACAAACAAATACAAACAAATCGCTCCCACTCCTCGCCTACTACCATGTCATTCCTGAGGGGCGAAAACATCGTCGAGATACCACCTGTATCTGAAAATGTTCCGGCCAACCCTCTGCTCGGCTACACCGGAACCGAAACTGCGCCACCATCCGAAGTCACATCGACGACCAGCGTGACACAGAGCACCCTCGCGCACCGGCTCCTTTTTTACGACCAACGCTGCTTGGTGACCGGCGCTGTTTCCAGCCAGCTACAAGCGTGCCATCTCGTGAACGCGATTCGTGTGGACAAGTCTAAGCCTGGGAAGCAAAAGGAAAAAGCTGCTACCAAGGAAAAAGTGGTGCGCAGTCTGCCAATCTTGACATGCTAGGCAATGGTGGAACCTTCTCATCTAGGAACGCGTCCTCACCCGGCAACAGTTTGGGACTGGAAAGTTTTTCTTGGACAGCGTACAAAACTGTATTACCGGTGAGCGATTTTCTGCTTGGCAAACATATCCAAACAGGGCGTTCACACAAACATCTAGTGGAGGCCCAGTGGAATGGTGACCTCGATAAATACGGATCTTTCTGCATTACCGTCCCATTATATCAGCTTATCGACATTTTATTCCATATAACCAAGAGCAACGGAGAGTGGGACTCCCGGGCCGGGTCGGATCCTCAGGCCCCGCGTGGGCTGGATGTGCGGTGACCTATAGTATCAATTCCCTGTGGGGCCCGAGACCTGACAATCTCTTCTAGATGACAAAGTACCCCTTCATCGTCACGGATTGTGTACTTATCGTGCTTCGCCCTGACCTTTTCCTTCCCGACAATCGTCCCATTCTTATCAACACTGACCGTGCACTCCGGGCACCTCGGGAAGGCATCCCTCTCTCCGACAAATCTTCATGGGTTCCCCACCGTCCCACCAACGACTCCCCCTACCTCGTGGACGCATCTAACCGCCAGTTCACCCGATTTGAGTTCAAATCTCTGCGTAATCCAGAGGATTGTCCATCTATTTTTTCCCTGTTGGTCAACGCCGACTCAAAGCTCCAGAGTGTTGAAGGGCCATCCAATCCTGACGACCTCAAGACCTTCATTAGGGTGACTCGGAACATAGTCGGGGAAATTTTTCACGTCCCTGGGGTTCAGGGCCAACCTTTGCCTCGGGCTTCACTTGTATCACCCTCCCCATCAGCAGAGGACTCAGATGACACCATCACACCAACTCCCACCCGACCCCCTGGAAGTGGGGATGACCGCCGGGGACGGGATTCCATGGATCTTGGTCTCCAGGGTGGTGGTTCTGTTGAAGAGTCCAGTTATGATGCTGAGGAAGATGACGAAGAAGACGAAGATCCAGACACAATCAATGGGCTCACCTTCCCCGAAATGAGGACTGTTCTGCAGCGAGTATCAGATGGTACGATTTCAGACGAGGAACGAGCGGAGGCTGCAATGCTAATGCTCGGCATGGCTGGAGGTGCGCTTTTCACTCTACTCCACTTTGCCCCCCTCTTTCTGATTCCGGACACCAGGTCATCAGTGTCCGCAGGCGATCTCTCCACTGATCCGCATATAGGCAGAACCTCCCCAACCCGGCCAATAACTTGGAGAGAACGAGAATGGTCCGATGAGATCGATCAGTGTGAACGAGTGGTACGACTGGGGATAATAGTGCTGTTTTACAGCTATTTGCGTTTCGATAGACCGCTCCCTACAGAATACACCCCCGGTCGCTGTTTACCTTTTGATCGCATTGGGGCTCGGCACCCTGGCATGACGCACAGGGCTGGAGCAAGGTACCCTGCAAACACCTGTCCCCGCTGCTGCGTCCATCCATAGGATTTGTCAATATCCCACCCGATGGACCGCGGGGTCCTGACGACCCCACAGGCGAAAGAACGAGGGGGGGAACCGACTACCGGCCTGTTGAGGTCGTTGCGAGAACCTCAGGCTGACATGCCGAGCGATAGTGGGGCTCGGCACTCCGGTATGATGCCATAACCGCTGTCTCCGTCCGATAACTCGTTTTCCCCGCCCTCAAATCGCTCACGAATACAGAGGATACACCCCCAGCATGAGCCACGGTTGACAGGGTGCAACAGGCCAAAGAGTGGATGGGCAGGCCAGATTACCAGTCCGCTGGAACTCGGAGCTGGGGCCGGCCGACGCCGCAATGCCGGGCTGCCGGGCCCCAATGCGATCAAAAGGTAAACAGCGACCGGGGCTGTATTCTGTAGGGAGCGGTCTATCGAAACACAAATAGCTGTAGGACTGATGCCTGAGATGGGGGCCAAGTTGGAGAGGGAACGAGATATTCTAGTTGTGAAGGCGATCGTGGAGGGGATCCGACCGAAGAAACCGGAGGGGGTGACACGCCTCGGCTTCAGTGACGAACTGTGGAGAACCGTTGAGCTGTGTTGGCTGCAGGACCGAAACGCGCGGCCCGGGACAGAAGAAATTCTTTCCGGCTTGAATGACGCTGCGGCATTCTGGTAAGTATGGGAGGTCTAGCTCGTGGTAATGCAGTCGAGCGTTATCCTCATTGGCGACCCGAAGTTCGCCCGCCACATCTCCCATCCACATTCCCTCCCATGGCTGTATATCATGTACATAGCGGGACTGCATATACTCACCGAGTACCACCAGGGCTTGAT
>Ga0307516_10009226_pt1 | contig 11041 bp, 19 predicted proteins | sample 19_EM_MG_FD_203310 | JGI IMG/M metagenome (GOLD analysis project Ga0307516, IMG submission 203310) | Populus trichocarpa ectomycorrhiza microbial communities from riparian zone in the Pacific Northwest, United States - 19_EM | ecosystem: Host-associated > Plants > Roots > Unclassified | place...
CCAGCGCAGGTAAGTATGGGGAAGGCTCCGGCGGTATGCTGATTGAAAGATTTCCAGGAGCATCGACAGGAAGAAAGCTCCTACGCTTAGACGATCTAGGCGGAGCGAGGGGAGGCGCCAGAAGGGTCGTAGATGCTGGCGGCGGTTGCAAAACATCTTTGGCAGGTTGCCTTTCTGTTCGAGGCGGAGAACGAGGTATAGACAGAGAGGGACTGAGAGCCTCGAGGATGCCCGTCGTCGAGAAGCGCATGTCAATTTGGGGTATTTTGCTGCTGCGCTCAGATCCTGAGGTGGACGATGTAACAGAAATTGGTGGTGGTGAGGATGGTCCTCTTGAGGAAGAGGGGCGCTTCACCCCAGGGCGAGATGGGATCGGTGGAGGGGAAGAATCCAATCTTATCTTGCCCATTGACATCTTCTTTAAGAAACCCCAACGACCGCGGCCTCTCCCATCTTTGCTTGACTGAATACGAGAAAGATGTTTCCCGTCTTGGGAATCTGAAGGTGAGGGCTTTGGAGGTGAGGTGGTATTGCCATAGTGTAAGGAAGACAGTCGATCAGGGTAAGGTCGACCATCGTAAGCATTTTCTGGGCCATTGTCCCAAAGTGATCTCGTCAGTTGAGGTCGCATAGCATTCATATTAGGATTCGATAAATTCCCGTTCAATCCTGAACTTGGTCCCAGTGTGGCAAACCTCTTGTTCATCACAGGTGGTTTTGGGTGTTCGCCACCCAGGAGATTCGAACTGGATGCAGACGCCGGGTAACGGGTCAGCGATTTCTGGGGAGGAGATATTCTTGGATCTGCAGGTGCAGGGGTGGCAGGCTTTCCGCGTCGGAGGTCACCGGCGCTCTTCATTTTGCGCAATTCACGGGTGATAGATTGCTCAAGATTATCCTGCCTGGGAAGATCATCAGATCGACCTTGGGTGTTCGTAGGCAGATCGGCCTTGTACTCTCGTGATTGGCCACGATGGGGAGTCGTTCGGGTACGTACGAGCCCACGCGCCTGTGGGGGAGCGGGTGGATTCAAGGGTAATGGCGATGTCACCGATCTGCCAAGGATAGGAGGAGCACGGTCAGGCGTGATTGTATGATCTTCATCCTCCAGGGACTGAATATAGCCCTCCACACGTGCACTCGGGGGTCCAGAATCAGGAGAATCATCGACGTCTGTGTCTGTGGCAGACGGTGCGAGATCTCGAATGGCTGGAGACGGCGGAGGAAACAAAGGTGAGTACATGGGCAACATCGGCACCTTTGAGAGCAATGGTTCTACTAATGCTTTCCATGGCCCTTGGAAAGGGTTCCCGTCGACACACAAAGTTTGCAACTCCGGTAGAAGACAAAGCCAACTAGGAAGAGCATGTAACTTATTCTTCCGGACGCTGATAGTGTGGAGCTTGTGAAGGTCCATGAGAGTGTCTGGTAATGTATTGATACCGGTTGAATCGGCAATAAGAACGCGCAGGTTGGCTAAATCAGCGAGGAAAACGGGAAGGACGCGCAACGGGTTGAAAGCAATGTTCAGTTCTTCGAGGTTTTCACAGACGGCGAGCACAGGCGGCAAAGCACCCAAGAAGTTGGCGGAGATGTCTAAAGCAAGGAGGGTGTGGGAGATCGGAGGTAGACTTGTCGTCAAAAATGCTGGCATTGCGTTGGGCGTGCTTGACGATCCTATGAGAAGGTGGGTTGTACCTGGAAAAAAAGATTTATTGTGAATTACGTTCCGCGCAAGAGGGACTGAAGCTAACCTGGTTGTATCTGCAGATGGACAACAGGGACATCGCTCCCATGAACTATTAAGCCTCGACCTTCTTCTGCGATGACAGCGGCAGAAGTCCGCTCTTCTTCCCTCTCCACCTCGTCTTCGTCTGCGTCACTGAGGAGATGTTCATCATCCGTCTCATCCTCAGTAAATCCCACTTCGTCCCTCTCGTCGACTGCCTGCCAACCCATATCATAACTGGGTTTTTCTTGGAGTTTCGGGGAAAGAGTTTCAATGGCACTCGTAGAAGTGTTGGCACCGATAGAGGATGATCGCGATCGGATGCTCGAATATGATTCAGACCAGCGGGTTTGGTCAATGGGAGCCCGTGATTGGGTTGCTCTAATAGACGAGGGAAGCTTTCCATCACTGACCAGCAGTTGCATGACTGTGTCCGATGTAATTCCGATGCCTACGGCAGGATCATCCTCGTCCGACGCGACTTGGATATGCCCGAACTCCCCTGAAGCTTGGGCACCACTAGAACTTGCATACGCAGAAGATCGGGCAGATGAAGAGCCTGCGGACGAGAGGGCAGGTACGTTGTTGAAGTGAGGGTGTGGGGGCCGAATTGGATATGGATCTGGGAAATGGGATGGGTCAGGGAGAGACATGACGGCCTTGGACAGATGGGAAAGGTCGCAGTCGAGAGGGCCAGCTGTGTGGGGGCTGGTGGAGGCAGGTTGCCGGTCAGGCCGACTGGTGCAGTATTCGTCACCTGGACGAGGAGAAGGTGTGGGCGACAGCGGCGATGAAAGGTCGGCGGGGGGGATATTTCGCAGGGAATAGTCGTCTCTAGAGCCATTACCACTGGCGACGACGTACGAGGGAGGCATGGGAAGGCAGGGACAGCGCTGGCAGACGACCAAGTTGATGGAGACAAATACACTAAAATAGTCTAGAAATCATACATGTCTGCTTGGAATGCAACCTTTCTCGCTGCCTTTTCTCGGCCACCCCTGCCCTTACCACCTGTCGACTCCCCTTCCGTGCCCCTAGATTCACGGCCTTCCTCGAGTTCCCACGTCCTCTCCGGCGGCGCTGTCGTTCGTCGCTCTCCAACCCCCCCTTCGATATCCAGATGTAGCGTCTCGAATACAAGTCGTTTCCGAGTAGACTTGAACGTAATGTTGTTCTCACTTCCTCCTCCGGAGGCTGAGAGTCCCCGCACTGTCGAGAATCTATCACTCGGCGGGAGCAGTGTGTGAGGGGCGGGCAGTGCCTGGATATGAAGAATGCCATGATGATTTGGAAAGGCACCCGTCAATGACGGGTTAGCTAAAAACGGAAGTTACAGGTCGAGGTTGCCTGGACTTCGCTATGAGCTCGCACCAGAAAACGCCGACAAAGACAAAGCCGCATCTGAAACCCATCCTAGTTTATGCATCCAACCCGAACCACCCCACGACTCTGTGGAGAGGTGGGGTGCTAAACTGATAGATGCGCAGGAAAAAGAATGCCGACGCAATATTGAGCGGAGGGAATGCAAAAAGCTTAGGATATCCTGTAGGAGACGGATTATTCAATGACAACTAAGCACAAGGAGAACAACTGACCTGATCTGTGAATTCTCCCCAGTGCGGAGAGCCCAATGAAGGAATACAGATGCGAAATGGAGGTTGGGTGGTCGATGGTCCTACTTCTCCTGGCCGTAGTAAAGTGGTGATTTGGCTGAGCATCCGAGATGTCGCAGTCCCTTCACCAGAAGGCTGCCTCGGGGAGATGAGAATCAACCGTCCCGAATGAATGGCATCTTTGACGATTGAGTTCGGAACGCGACTGCTAAGATCAAAGGTATGGCAGAAATCAAGGGTGGACTGGTCGAAAAACTTAGATCCTGAGCGATCTCTAAATCGTGGACCTCGAAAGAACGCACCGACGAAGATGGAGACGAGGCTGTGGTTTGAAACGGCCTCATCTGTTCGTATCTCCACGCAATCCTCATCTTCTGGGCTTCTTGATCGCATGAATCCCCCCCGTGGGGCGTGTCTGCCAGGTCGCCAGCATTTCTGGGGATCCACATACTGTCACTGACAAAGTCGGCCGCATTGTCGGCAATAACGCAGAGAGGATGTCCAGCTTTGAGACCTTGTGCGATGAAATATTTTTGAACGAGATCCCCGTATGATGAATGGTGGTCTGGTGCAGCAATTAGCAGCGAGCACGTCAGGGGCAAACCGCCCCCGAGTATGTCGTCCAAGGAGGGTATACCGGTCGATATCAAGGTTGTTGAAGATGCTCCGGGAAACGATTTGGCTCCTGCATGAGTGAATGATTGTTTCGCCGTGGCTTTGCGCTTGAAAGAAGACATTTCAGGGCCAAATACACATACTCCATGCCAATACCGCCATGGTTGGCTCAACGTTTTACTGCGACTTCCGGGAGCGAAAAGGCCAAGTACTTTGCGACACGAATTTTCGGCGTGAGGAAGAAGTTATAGTTATACATATATCATTGCTTAACCTCACAACAGTTGCTCAATATTGCCTGTGCAGTCCACCTCTTCGCTGAACATGTGGGCAGGATTTCAGACGTAAGTTCTTCCGCATAACAACAGCACCCCGTATTAAAATCAACCAGACGCAAGGTCCTTCCATGCTCCCGACCCTTGCTGACCATGGTGAATACGTGATAGAGGATCGTTTTTCTCTTTGGCTCTTTCCAGGAAGCCTTCGTCGTGGGGAGCTCATCGTCCTACAATCTCCAATAGAGCCCGGACGCAGCATATGTAAACGCATTATCGGAATGCCTGGAGACGTCATCTGTGTTGATCCCACTGGAAAATATGCACCCTCCTCAGAGCATGTCATTATACCAAAGGGTCATGTCTGGATCAGCGGTGACAATGCTGCTTATTCGCGCGACTCGCGCCTATACGGACCGGTTTCTATGTCGTTGATTCAAGGAAGGCTATGGGCACGAGTGAGTGGGCCACTGGCTTTGAGCTGCTTCTTTACATTATAACATCTCGTGTAAAACAGATTTGGCCTCTTCGAGATGCCACAATCTTCCGGAACCCTACTACACCTCTTGCTTAAAAGACGCCTCCTTTTCGGTGCTGAAAACACCGAAGCAAGTGAGAACCGTTGATCCGTAACTGTGAACAAATCCGAGTCATGCGACATCCAAGTCCATCTGCAGCGGCCGACCGTTTTCGAATAGATTGCGTTACCGAGAGAAATTCATCGAATATCCCCCCTGCCCGTTGGGTTCCAACTTGAAGTTATCCGTTGAAAGTCCAAAGTTTCCTGATCCATCAATCAGCGATCTTTGTGGTCCGACGAATGACATCGAGGCATACCTAGGATGCTATTACCAAGGCCTTTAAGTTTGTCCATCATTTCTCCTGTTTCTCGTTTCTGTGCAGCTTCTATCCGAGGCTTGAGGAGAAACAAGGAACGTTCCGCCGACCTCGCTTCAGAAGATAATGCGGGTAAAAGTTTCAAGAGAGTAGTGTAATCTGCCGAGAGATATTCTTAACCATAACACGGAGGGGGTGAATACGTACCTTCTTGTGCAGCCGTCAGCGACGACCACGAGTCCAAAGCTTCGTTCGAGGCCGCGCGCCTCTGAAGGGCTTTCAGGTATTTTGGGTCATCGTACAGAGCTGCAGGGTAAGGTTCTTGTCTCTTACCACCGACATCAAAATACAAGACGCACCTTGTGAGCAGGCTTCGACGGCTTTTTGGTAATCACCCTTGCTGACCGCGATCAGTATCCGGGTGAGCTTATGACATGAGAGATAGATACCAGCTTGACGTAACATGCTCCCGTGTTTGCGTTCAAGATAGCACGGGCTTTCGCGCACTCGTTGGCCTCGGCCGGTGATAAGGATGATTTGGCGATCGTAGGCACCTCTTTCGCAGGTTTATCACAATCGTTTTCGTCTCCTTCGGATGACATGTTCTCTCCGAACGGAGGGGGAACTTGTGGAGGAGCGGTATCCGTCTTTCCGACCCTCTTTGGAAGCTCGAGAAGCGCCGACTCATAGGCAGCAATCGCTTCGCGCCAACGGCTGGCGCGGAAATGGTCGTTTCCCTGCACCTTCAAACCATTCGACTTTTGCAGGGAATCCTGCAGGTCAATCAAGTAGGATGTTCTTGCCCGACGAGGAGTGGACGAACAGCAATTGTCGAGTTTGATGAATTGTTGACAGTGGATGTTGGGCGATTATTATCGGCCATGGGATGAGATGATTGACAGAAAGTGGTTCATCACATGATCAGCCTCTGACTCGTAGGTATCTCCCATCAGTCTCTAGAAGTTCAAGCCTCCCATGTCCTCCAAAACGCTTTGGCTCCGCTGTGAAACCAAAGAGTTCGAACAGCGCGCCGCTTTGACGCCAGCTGTTTCCAAAAAGCTCATTGAGGCCGGCTTCAACATACTCGTGGAACGAGATCAACAGCGCATTTTCGATGACTCGGAATATGAAGCGTAGGCGCGCTCGCGTTCATCTTGAATTTTCCGCGTTCATCGATATCACCCAGCATCGGATGCAAGCTAGTCGAAAATAATACTTGGGCTACTGCGCCTGAGGACGTTACAATTGTCGGTTTGAAGGAGCTGGAAGAATCGACTGACCCTTTGCACCACGCCCACATCCAGTTTGCTCATTGTTACAAGCAGCAAGCTGGATGGTCCAAAATTCTCTCCCGTTTCCATCGCGGCGGTGGCACGCTTTACGACATTGAATTCCTAGTCGATGCCAATGGTCGTCGCGTTGCAGCATTCGGGTTCTACGCTGGCTTCGCAGGTGCTGCTGCAGGTGCTCTTGCATTGTTAGCTACCAGAAATGGCGAGAAGCTCGGCCCCTTGAAACCATATCCAAACGAAGCCGAGATGGTAGGCTCTATCAAGAAGGCACTAGGGAGCAGCGACGACGTCAAGGTCCTTGTCATCGGAGCTCTCGGCCGGTGCGGTCGTGGAGCGGTCGATCTTTTTAGGAAGGTCGGTCTGAAGGAGTACGTTTGCAGTGAAATGCTAGTTGATGATTCACTGACGATATTGTTCCAGGGATAATATTCTCAAGTGGGATCTCGACGAAACTACCAAGGGCGGTCCTTTCCCTGAAATTTTAGACGTCGATATCTTCATCAACTGCATTTATCTCAATTCGGAAATTCCCTCCTTCATCACACACGATACGATCAATGCTGCAGGCAAAGGACGCCGATTATCCGTGATTGTCGATGTCAGCTGTGATACCACCAACCCTTTCAACCCGATTCCAGTGTACAAAATCAACACGACCTTTCCGCAGCCCACAGTTCCGGTGGATGTTGGGTAAGTTTGTCTTTACCAGAGGATACACGACATGAACGTACTTGCCAGGCCTGGAAACCCGCCGCTGTCTGTGATCTCTATTGATCATTTACCAACATTGCTACCGAGGGAGGCATCTGAGCAGTTTAGCGCCGATCTTTTCCCGACTTTACTCCAATTCCCCACGTCTAGGGTTTGGGAAGATGCTGAGAAGTTGTACCGAGAGAAAGTGGCCGAGGCTGTCAAAATAGAAGGACTGTAGATACATGACGACGGGATGATGACGTGGTTGCCATCACGTTTCGCTTCGCCTCTTTTTCTTCCTCCTCGTGCATTCCCTTTTTCTCGTGGTGCCGGTCGCCGTTTTTCCTCCTTCTCCAATGCATATCGTACTCCCTCAGATCTCCATCTCCCCCCCTCCCCCCGAAAGTCCAGTCGCCGTACCCTACTCTCCCTTCTCTCCACCTTCCCAATCCGACCAGTTGGACACTTTTCGGTCCGTCCATCTCACGCCCCCGCCACGCCTCGCGACTTTCGTTAAACGACCCCTATCGCCTTTGCGCCCCCGAGATTCCTACGTCCCTCCTTCGAAAGGCCTCGAGCGTGACCGTTTCGACGCACTGCTCCAAGCCTCCAAGGAGAGAAACGCTCTTGTCGGTGCAAAGAAGGCAGTCGATTTGCGTAAAGAGATCACCCTCAAGGCTCACAAGACCAAGCAGGGTAAGGATCACTTTTTTTCTTTCACCCCATCTGACATGATCATCAGATGAGCGCCGCACCCGTTTCTTATCCAAGGTCCTTGTACCGCCATCTCCGACCGCAACGTTGACTCCCAAAACCCCACCCGATTCCCCTGCCGTTTTCCACTACTCCCTCCCCTCACCAGGACTTGTCTCCCCCCTCACTCTTTTCGAATCCATGAGCGAGGATGCGACTGGGTTTTTTTCATACGCACGTGAACCCTGGATCGAACAGGTTGATTTTCGTTCTATCAAGCATTCCGTCCAGGAGGAACTCGTATCCCCGCGTCACCTGGCGCCTCGTGCTGCACGACCTCTTCCCTCCCTTGACCAGATTTCTGCACACTTGAGCGCTCAGGGACAAGTCCGGGCGCAGACTGAGAACCGCCCCAAGAGACTCCCTGCGTTCCTCGCTGTGCATCAGTCTCCTGCACGCGACAGCTTCCTCATGCCTGGGCTCCAAATGCCCGTTGATTCTACACCGAAACAGGCCCCGGAGCATACTATGGCACGAGTTCCGAGCACTCCCCGGTCTCCCGTGATGTCTCCCCTCAAGCCACCAGCTTCGCGGGAGCGCCGCGCACTGGATATGCTGTCGACCATCAGACGGCGAACACAGGCGTTTGAAGACATGGATACCGATGAAGAAGATCCTCACAGACTCAAGTGGAAGCGATATAGTGCGCCAGCAGATCTTCAGCCCTTAAAACAACGTACCGGGTTTGAACATCCTGTTCTTGCTCTCCCGGGCGGTTTCTAAACTTGTACTGTACGAGGGGATCGGACATTTTATAGTTTGATGGAGAAGACGGAGACGATATTACTTTCTTGTTTAACCTGAGCTAGTCTCGGGAGACCCTTCCTGTCTTTTCGTGTACTGAATCCATGGTATGATTGCCAGCCAGTACTTCACAAGTTTGAAGTCAAATTAAATAAACGTGGATTACATAATATCCTCCACTTTCAAATGGACAAGTTTGACGAGGCAACGCAGGTGAGCATTTCGTGTCATCTCTTTCGGTGCCCGACTCAGCTTTTTCCAGAAAGAACTTGCGGCTTTTCTCGAGAAGGAACAAGCCCAGGCAAAGCTGCATTCTTCCATCCACATCTTCACCTCCCTCTGCTGGGACAAGTACGTTCTGCAATGACCCTCACACAACCACTTCCTCATCATTGTTAGGTGCATAACCGGCACTCCCTCCAACAAGTTCTCTCGGAGCGAGGAAAGCTGTCTCGCAAACTGTGTCGAGAGGTTCCTCGATACAAGTTTATTCATGGTCAAAAAGATAGAATCACAACGACTAGAGGGCATGTCATCATAACAGTCGTGCTCTCCGAGACCATCTAATTTCCATGTCGTATCTTGTCCCACACAAACTCCGCGGCCGCTGGGAGAAAAAGACCAAATGAATCCAACATTTCCCGTTTCCGGCGCAACCTGAGCGGTATGCTCACAGTGGCACGTCCGTCCTGCTGAGACCCCTCATCTGCGCGACCGGCCTTGAGGAATCGGGTTATAAAACGATCTTTTTCCTGCCACAATTCCCTGAGCCAAATATCGAACTTCTCCTTTTCCTCAGTGGGTATCTCCACATCGACGATATGGCCGTTCGGTCTGCCGTTCAACACGGGTGTCTGCTTCTTTGACGAGCCCAAAATTGGAAGGTCAGCTGCCACATTGAACATTCTCAGGTGAATATGGATGACTGGAGGAGGCACGCCGTTCATGAAAATGGACCGTAGTGTGTAAAAATCTTGGCCGTATCCTGCCGGAGGGATACCTACGCGGCACAGGTTTTAGCTGTCTAAACCATCTCTCTGTGGCAACTTACCAGGGTATATGACGGTCAGGTCGATCATTCGCAAGTCTGGTATGCGGGGAGCTAAGGACCGCAAGCTGTAATGAAGCCCTGTTGACCTTGGAAGGAGGATGTTATCCAAGGCAGCCTTGGATGTGCACGTCAGAACCATCATGGTCATATGAACCCAGGCACTCACGATCCCGTTCTTATCTGCAAATTTCTTGCTGATTGGCCGAGTGTCTTTGCTCACAAGTGTGCCCTCTGGGTACAAGACGAAGCATAATGGATTGTCCTCTTCCTCAGCTTGCTTCCCTAGGGACGCAAGGTCCGAGGCCAGTTGTACCCGATCAGATGCCCACGAGCGAGCGAGAAAAATGAAATTGTAGAGTTGCATCCCCTTGATAACCATTCAGAGCCAGTTAAAGAAAGGGCAATGACCGCGCCGTACCCAACCTACGACTGGAATCCACTTCAGACTCTTCTTCAGGGTAATATAGACATATCGATGGACTCCATGTGGTCCTATGAAATACGTCAAGCACCATGCATACCACCAGTCAGCATAGACCTAAATGATACGATATGGATATGTAAGAAGACAAACAACAAAAGGAGACTTTCGCACTTGGTGATTTGATACCAATACAAACTTTGTTGGAAGATTTAGGTACAGAAACTCTCCCGCTGGGCTCCTGACTATAGCGGTCTGGAGGTCTTCTGCCTCGAATCTTCCATTGCCTTCCGTTTCGAAGGTGATCTCCAACTTGGTTGGAGCGAACCATTGACACATCAAAACTGTACCACAGTTACCACATTAGATCCGCAAGCCCAAAGACAAGAGTATTGCCATACTCAAAAGGCATCCAAACGCTGCTTTTGTGTAACGAATCCCATCGTTATACAGACTCCGTGTCCATTTGAAGGGAAGGATTCGCAAGGGTAGCAGGAACAAGACTTGGGTACCGTTGATCATGAGACATCCAAGGTTAAACAGGATGCCGAACAGAATGGCCAACGGGATTCGATGCCATGGAGTTGGGGGACGCTGAGAGATAGGCAGGTCGCAAAGGCGTTGCATACCATGAGACATGGAGAGAGAGATCCCAGCGTTTCAATTGTCAGAATCAGCATCCTTACCGGGCGCCGACCAGGTGTAGCAATCATACGAGCGCCACGTGCAGTTTGAATGAACATGCCCCGCTTCATCAGTGACCTTGTCCCCCTCATTCTCGAAAGCAATGATCATTGGTGGCCTCGGGATCTTGTTAGCCTTTCACAGGTGTCGCATGTCTGGCTAGCACCAGCGCGGCGTTTACTCTATGCATCGCCCACAATCCATCACTTCCAGGCTTGCTCCAAGCTTGCCAGGACATTGTCCGAAAACCCCTCTCTCGTTCATCTGGTTAAAGGTGTTGATCTTCAGCCGCTGCCGCGGGACACAGACCAGCATTTTATCAGGGCAGATCTGA
>Ga0307516_10009227_pt1 | contig 11041 bp, 20 predicted proteins | sample 19_EM_MG_FD_203310 | JGI IMG/M metagenome (GOLD analysis project Ga0307516, IMG submission 203310) | Populus trichocarpa ectomycorrhiza microbial communities from riparian zone in the Pacific Northwest, United States - 19_EM | ecosystem: Host-associated > Plants > Roots > Unclassified | place...
AAAAGTGCAGAAGTCCCTTCAAAGTCGTGATGAATTGATGAATAGCTGATGGCTAGCCCGGATAGCTTGTCATAGCTCGGCTGGCATCAGCGTAGCGTCGCGTAGTCGCGGAGATTTTTCCAGATGTGGGTCTTCACTATAACGAATTCCGGAAGGTGTTTTGTCCCATTCTTCACCATAGGGCAATTCCCCCGTGAGGACCTGATTGCAACGGGATGATTGTTTCAAGTTGTAGGATGGTTTCCAAAAAAAAAGGTACATACCGAGAAAGAAGTCATCGCAAGGGAGTAAACATCACTCTCTTCTGAAGAGCCACCAACCACATCCTCGAATAAGTGTCTATCTGAGAAACGCTCCGGGGCCATATATCGGACAGTTTCTGGCTGATGGTAGATGTATTGGTAGTCTGTAAACGCCCCTATAATCGCGAAGTCACCGAGACACGCCTGACCATCCTGAGTGATCAGGATGTTATTCTGGACGTATCGAGCATCAGCATGCAGGTTTGCTTAATCCTTTAATTTGCCTACCGGGCTGATACCACCGTGTAAAATACCCGATCGATGAAGGTGCATGAGGCCGCGACACGCTTGTGCAAGCTATTGCAGGCGTAGTCGGTAGATTGTTCCCAGAGTCAATCTCCACCAACAGGCACATGCACGTACGAGCATCAGACGATCGGCACCCGGGTTTGCTTTGGTGTACTGAGCGATGTTCCCATCCGGCATCCACGGACTCATGATGCAAACCGGAAACAGGCCCTCCGAAACCCGGATGACAGGGAGCACGTTTGGATGAGAATTGAGCTCGTTCCCTTCAACTACACGACGGTATGCCTGGTATGAAGCAAATTGAGTACACCTCTGATCGAATAAAATGGTCACAGTACCTGTACGACCTTCCTCAATTCATTCAACTTACTTCCGCGAGCCACCTTAACACACACTGGCTCCCCATGATATTCCCCCTTCCAGATGTCTGTGAATCCATAGGGAGTGTAGTCCGGGGGTTCATCGGGCATTTCCAAGCCGGGGAAGATTCGCGATCCACAGAGGAGGGCGTGGGTCAAAAGTCTGGTCCACGGATCTGAATTGGCACCCGCCTGTAGCCAGTCGGCGGGTATGACCTAACCACCAGGGGCGTCAGACACTGAGAGGGATTTAACAGGGGAGAGATACCTTGCGAAAGATTTCCGCCAATGCAGTAGCATCCTCTGAGGACAAACCCGTCGGAGAGATTTTACCCCTCGATATCATGGCAGAGATTGACGGTAGGTGTCTACCTTTCAGAGAGGCGCACCGGACCTTGTCATGAATTGGGCATACGTGCAACAAGTCCTCCCCCAATCGAATGAGGTTCTCGGGACTAACGGGGGGGAACTCGACTAAATTGTTTGTCAGCCAGCTACCACTGCTCGCGGTCAGTTGGGTTGACGACTCACTCTCGGAAGGGTCGATCATGACTTCTTGTCCGGGTGGGGAGATCGCGACGGCAGAAAGGGAGCGATATGAGTATGACTCGTCGGTCAAACGAGGAATGTCTGGCCATGGGTAATCTGAATTGGCTACGTAATTGGGGCGCCAAGGGGAAAACGGAAAACACCTCCGATCTCCCGCCGGCGATGTCTTTAGTTTTTATATCTCAACTAAGTACGCTCGCAACGGGACTGAGCACCTACGCACACGACGGCCGACGCTGATACCCAGGCATCCTCAGCTACACACACGGCACGATACAAACACTGTAGAGGATGATTCGGTTCAATTTCGACCAACCAATTGAATATGGGACGTTCGTTCTGGGTCCTCCTCCTTTCCTCGCCTCGCGAACCAAAGCCCGCGCCTGACCCTGTTATCCTCGCTACCTTACAGGCTCTCCGGGACGACCGCAACACGATTCCGGTGTTCACTGCCCTAATCTACAACGCGCCGCGCCCAGGGACCACAACACACCTCGAAGCCAACGTACCACCCACCTGTTTGGACCCAGTAGTCGCCGCCTCTCACACCGATTACGACGTTCCGCCCTCCCCACTTACCGCCAACCATGCCTCCCAACCGCTCGCGCTGGGAGTGAGTTCTAGTACCGTTTCAACCCAGAATCGGACCCAACCCGCTCTGGGGAAATGTCTCAGCTGCGTGATGGGGACGCGTTATGGTTCGTTGCCCCGTTCTCCATCGCCCATCCCTGAACGCATGCGATCTCTAGGAACCCTGCCCCACTCCCATACTTCAAACGTATCCAACTAGGAGATGTGGGTTACGTTCGCAGAGGATGTTTCCATTTGTTTTTTTCTGCCGGTTGCTCGGCGGAAGGGAGAGAGCCGGGTGTCGATATCCCTCGCACTTTCAAGCAGTTAGATGTTGGGCAAACTTTCACCATCGAACCTCGGCCGCCTGGTTACGTTTCCACGAAATCGGTCTGCGAAACAAGAGACCTCCCCAGGCCCTCGATATATCCGTACGTTCATTCCGTCACGTCCATTCCATTCAGAACCTCAGACGCGTGCTTTAGTATGTTGGGACCCGGATCCAGCATCTCGTTCCAACTCGCTGGAGACCGAGGTGCTGCCCTTCTGACTACGAAAAAGCACTACGACTCTTGGGTGGCATTCGCTCGCGATCGTGGACACCCTACTGACATCGATCCGGTGCTTGTCACCGGCGTCGACATGACCAGGGATTTCGCGATGGTGAAATATTCGAAAGACGACGACGACCTGACAGCCGCGTTCAAAATTTCAGCTCCTGGGGTTACTTCCCCATGGAGGACATAACGCACACCAGGATTCATCCGTAGTCCCTAACCGCGTCTCCCTCTGACACGGGTCACATGGAAACCGATTCGAATTAGTATAGTCAATGTGTCTTCATTCGTTACTATAATGAAAGAGGCTGGGGATCCCCAGGGTCTTAAGGGCTGCTGCGGGCTCGCATGATCTTGGCTCGGCGAACCCCAGCTCGGATGAAGGGCCGCCGCTCGAGCCGCAATCCACCTCAAACTCAGGCTCAGACACCATATCAAGTCCGTTTGGCGATGGCGGGGATGACAGCGGTTCAGCCACGAGCGTCGAATCTGGAACTGACCCCATTACCCACAATATCATTCCCGTACGTTCGTTGCCGTTTCCGCCCGTTCTCGCCCGTTGTAATCACCACTCCGCAGGATGAGGGAATAGAAGAGCATGAATCGAGAGGATACGCTACAAAACTCGATACGATACAAGCGTCGTCAAAATCAAGAAATTGCATGGCCCACGTTCCAGCATAGAGCCAGCGAAATTAGATATAACCGGCCTTCACCCGGATCGTCTGATTCAATGATATCGTCTGCTTCCCGGCTAGCCCATAGATTTCGACGATTCCCACTTCCTTCGCAAGCTTTGAAGTTGACGACACCGCGGCCATTCAGCGTCCTGGCCCTACTCCCTGCGATCTTCATCAACTCAGATCCAACGTGGGACAAAAGCGGTTGCTTCTTCCACAGCCCCCCTAACGTCTCGGCCAGGTCCACGAACTTTGAGTCAACCCCACCCCCCTGCGGGCTGGTGGGCGGTGGTGGTGGGGCGGTGACCGCCCCATCTTCTGATGGTTTACTGGACTGAGGGGGAGCAGCTGGTTTTGCCGGAGCGTGCGTTACCGTAAACCGGGTCATTCGTGTTCCAGCCGTTCCGGAGAGCCTGTAAGGTACCGGAGACAATAGGGTCAGGGATGTGCTTTGGGTCGCGAGGATAGGGAGGAGGCTTTGGCGGTGGACCCGGAACTAAGTTACGTCCCAGAGGTCGTTGTGGGTAACAGTATTTGGGGTCGGGGGAAAGAGCTTTCCCGACCACTGGATTCTCACAACCGTTAGGGAACGGAACTTACGACATTTAGGCATGATGCAATTGAAGGCGGTGCGGGTGGCGGGTGAATTATGATGACGATGTTGGATCGACCCAAGATGAAGATCAATCGATACATTTGCGAGTTCTTCCCACGACTAGGCTGGATTGCCAAACGTTATACGAAAGCAGAAGTCATTGGATAGGAACATAAATCAACGAGTGAGTCCGGGGTGAAAAAGAGGAAAGAAGCTAGGGGGCCGGAATTGAAGGCGGACGAGAGGGGAATGTCGGGGAAGGGGTATTTTACATTTACACTTGATAGTGGCGTGCGTTACATGGTCGTGGGGGGGGGATGGTCGCGGGCGGGGGTCCGAGCACTGTGGGAATGTGGGAATATGCTGGGAGTGTAGAGATAGCGCGATGGGAAAAGAAGTCAGGAGATCGGGGGTGAGGGTGTTGTGTGGGTTAATTTTCAGCCACTAACGGCGGTTGCAGGATTTCGTAGACCCCGGTTGGACTTGTTAGCTCCCTGACTGTGGACTGGCACGTAGTCGGGGTCTATCTCGCTGCACTTGAGGTGGAGAAGCAGTTGGAATACAAACTCCTGTTCGTATCTGTTGCGAGAGGGAGAAATGTGAGCTAGGGAAGGGAACCCGAATGTCGTCTAATCCGAACAATGCTTACTGCGCGTTATTGAAGGCGACAGCCATAGAGTCCGAATTGCACTTCAACAGGTTCGGCGCCATCACCAACGCTAAACTTGCCGGACCCATCCTCGTGGCGGCCTGGATTTTATCCTCCAAGAACAGCTGCAAAAAACTAATCACGAACAGCACGACTCTCCTGTTGACCGTTGGCAGCTGTTTTACAAGCTCAATGCAAGCCTCGGGATGCTTCGAGCTGGATACGCAGAGGTTGTACATCTCTTCAGGAACCAACGGATCATAAAGCTCTCGAAGCCAAAGCTTCATCAAAGATGCAGGGATGTTCGGATCACCAACACCCTCAAGGGTATAATAACCTCTGTCGATCCGGAGTTTGAGGTCTGAAACTTCATCCCTGTCTCCAGGAACACGGAAGATGCCTTCGGATTTGGTCCCGCCGAGGGCGAGGATACCATCGGCGAGGAAGGGAAGGATGATGGGGACCTTCTGTTGGGGGTGCGTCCGTTGCTGTAGTCGGTAGATGTCATCCAAAGTCTCCCCGAATACTGATGGGTTGAAAGCGGCATCCTATGAACAAGGTGTTAGATCCCAAGTAAACCCGGCACTGGAAGGGTTTACCGATGCGGTTTCAATCTCTGCCGTTGTGAGGGCCTTCCCCCTCGGTCCTTTCTTCGAGATGAAGGTCAATCTTCGAAGGCAATACTTGGCCATGACGTCCACGCGCCCCTCGGAGTGGGTCGTCCGTTGGGTCATAAATGAGCGCAAGTATGCTTCAAAGTTCTTGGATGGTGGGAAGGTGACGAGGAAAACGCAGAGGATCTGCCATCCCCTGAACACACTCTCGCTGGATCACCCGAAGGCTTTAGCATTCAACCACGTCAAGGGTTGAGCTGCTGATGATTGCTTACGGGCTCGGGTTTCCTACCAGCTGCTTCACCACCTGGCAGTAGACTTCGTCCCTAAGTTCACCGTGGGTTAGGGCTTCGCTCAGCAGCCAATGTTCTTCTTCGAGAACTCCTAAGTTTGGGTCACCAGATGGGCCGAATAAATCGGCCCTAGTTGACGTTCGCTCGCGGTCACGGTCACCCATGAGCCGTTGGATGACTTTGAATGCTCGGACTGAGTTCTTGTGAAGGTCCTTGTCCAGTGAAAGCAAGGGAGCACTCAGGGGTGTCTGGGAATGCGTGGTCAGGGAGAGAAGATCAAGATTTTAGCCTTGTTGGCACCTTTTGCCATGACATCATTTCAGTGACGGGCACCGTACGCCGGAAAATGAAACCCGTGCGGCGGGTTGAGAAGTACCGCTTCGCGAAATCAGACTCGACAAATGGTTCGATGTCTGATCGGAGGTCGCGAGGCATGGACCAGAACGCCACGGCATCATTTAGGCAGGAATGAATCTCCCCTACGTTGGGTCGTGCGTCGCGGTCCTCCAGCCAGCACAGTTCAACGATCCTCCATAGCTCATCGTTGAATCCGAGTTGTTTAGCCCCCTCCGGTTTGATCGGTCGGACCCCCTCCGTGATCGCATGAACAGCTAGAATATCCGACGGGATCTCAAGGTATGGGTGGTACCCGCACAGGACCTAGTTTATCATCAGCTGACTGTCCACAACAGTGAATTTACTCACATGGGCACCTACTTCGTAGATGACCATCCCGAGAGCATAGCAATCGGACTGCCTGGTCGGCCTATTGCCTTCCGATTCCGGCATCCCAAATCTCTCCGGATCCAGGAGCTCAGGACTCATCCACCGGCGGGTCCCCCCACCAGTAAACGACATGAGTGAGTCATTTGAAATCAACGACACTTGAGAGGTCCTGGCGGTATTGTAAGTTGCGACGCCAGTGATGGTTGACAGACCAAAGTCGGCAATGCAGGCCCGCCGGTCCTTGTTGACCAGTATGTTCGCCTTTGTAGGTTTTTGGGGTGTAAGTACGGAGGTAATTTACTCGGAAGAAACAAGACGCACTCCTTTCAGGTCTCCGTGTACCATGCGGAGGTCGTGCATGTATTTCAAGCCATTCGCGACGCCGGCCAACTGAACACTAGGCCGTCAGTAGTGGTGCTATAACATCAGGTGACAACATACAAGCTCAGTGCGGTTTACATCTTGATCCCGCTCAATGAACTCGTTGATGTTTCCGTTCTCCATCCACTCGGAAACGAGAGCGAATCGTTGTTCGTTTAACGTCACTCCAAGCAGCGGGAGGATATTGGGATGGTGGAGGTTCTTCCAGGCCACCCCCTCTCGACAGAATCTCTGTAATCCGTTTATCCAGATGGTTGCCGCGGTGTCAGCAAAACACTCACACTACGGATGAGGTCCAGGTCGCTGGTGATGTACGCGCGCACAACTTTGATGGCTACCCGACGCCCTTCGTGCATACCTTGTAATACATCAGCAAAGCCCCCGGATTCAACATGCACGGAGTCTTCCGAGCAGTCGGGGATGTGCATGGATGTTGGGATCACACAGTGTTGACTGCACATTTTGCAAAGCCTATTGAGTAACTTTAGTCGTTCCTGATCTGACATGGCATCGCCCGCAAGATGCTGCAGGCCATATCAGCACTGGGGAAGGAAGGGTGCGGAAAAGCTCACCGCATTCATTTCATTAACCTGCCTCTGGATTTCTGACTCCGAGTTTTGCAGAAACTGGAAGGAAGGGGCAGTTGGTGGGAGGATTTTCCCATGTTGCTGTCGCCCTGTTTCGGTTTTTGGGATGTTTTAGCTATTGTGAGGTTTCCGTCGCTCCAAATATTTAAATCACCTAAGTAAACCCCCTGTCGACCGGCCGTCACAAAAGTATCGTGCATAGGAAAAGTTTTACATCGTTTTTCTCGTTCATGGCTCCAACCAGTCGTGATCACGTCCCAAACGGGGTCCTGTAACAATTGATTCCAACTTGGGCCTGTCGGACGGGATGGTCGTTCGCCACCACGAATGCTGGAGGTTATTTTATTCATGTCATCTACATGATAGGGCAATACCCCCGTGAGGACCTGATTGCAACGGGACGATTGTTTCAAGTAGTAGGATGGTTTCCAAAAAAGGTACATACCGAGAAGGAAGTCATTGCAAGGGAGTAAACGTCACTCTCTTCCGAAGACCCACCAACCAGAGGGAAGTAGCCACTACCTGAGAAACATTCCGGGGCCATATATCGGAGAGTTTCTGGCTGATGGTAGTAGGATCGGTACCCCGTAAACGCCTCCGTGATCGCAAAGTCACCGAGACACGCCTGACCGTCCTGAGTGATCAGGATGTTGTTCTGAGATTGAGCATCAGCGTGCGGGTTCACTCAATCCTTTATTTTACCTACCGGGCTGATGCTGCCGTGTAAAATACCCAACCCATGAAGGTGTATAAGGCCGCGGCACACTTGCGCAAGCTATTGCAGGCACGGTCAGTAGATCATTCCCATCAATCTCCAACAGGCACGTACGAGAATCAAACAATCGGCCCCCGGGTTTGCTTTGGTGTACTGAATGATGTTCCCATTCGGCATCCACGGAGTCATGATGCAAACCGGAAACAGTCCCTTTGAAACCCGGATGACAGGGAGCACATTCGGATGGGAATTGAGCTTGCTCCCTTTAACCACGCGACGGTATGTCTGGTAGCAAGTTGAGTACGTTTCTGATCGAATAAAAGGATCACCGTACCTGTACGACCTTACTCAATTCCCTCAGGAACTTTCCCCGAGCCACCTTGACACACACTGGCTCCCCATGATATTCTCCCCTCCAGATGTCCGTGAATCCAAAAATACTGTAGTGTGGGGGTTTATCGGGCATTTCCAAGCCGGGGAAGATTTGTGATCCACGGAGGAGGGCGTGGGTGAAAAGTCTTGTCCATGGGTTCGAATTGATACCCGTGTCCCCCCGTCCGGGTACGGCCTAACCACCAGGGGCATTAGATGCTGAGAGGGGATTTGGTGGGGAAGAGATACCTTGCGAAAGATTCTCGCCAATGCAAGAGCTTCCTCCGAGGACAAACCCGTCGGAGAGGTTTTACCCCTCGATATCAAGGCAGAGATCGACGATCGGTGTTTGTCTTGCGGGTGGATGAACCGGAGGTGGTTATAAATGGGACATACGTGCAACAAGTCTTCCCCCAATCGAACGAGGTTCTCGGGGCTAAGGAGGGGGAACTTAACTAAATCATTTGTTAGCCAGCCACCACCGCTCGCATTCGGTTGGGTTGACGACTCACTCTTGGAAGGGTCTATCCAGTCCTCCATGACCGCTCGTCCAAGTGGGAGGGATCGCGGCGGCAGAAAGGGAGGGACATAACTCGCTGTTGAAGTTATATATTGTACCCGCCTCGTGGGGGATCACACCGCCGGTTCCCTCGCTCTTGATCACCGTAATCTGAATTGGTTACGTATGTAGAGATCGATATCGATGTAAGTTCCCAGTTAGAGTTCGTCGATATTCCCCACTATAAAAATGGGGAGAGAGAAAGTTCGGGCCTGGGGGGCCAGCCGGCTGAGGTCATTTGCACCGTGCTGTACGAGGTTTGCGTTTCTCATTTTTTCGTGATTTTATACCCCCTCATAGGGAGGTAAACACAATTTGTACAACCGGTCCAATGATCCTGCCGCGCGTGACCGCGACCCGTCACGCGTCACTGGCGCGGTCTGAGCGCTGAGCAACAGACGCGGCACTTGCAACAAGCTCGCACACCTCGCCGAGTGCCTCCAATTCCTAGGACCTTCGTACTGTGTCCTCCTCCTTTCCTAGCCTCGTGAACCAAAGCCCGCGCCTGACCCTGTTATCTTCGGTACCTTACAGGCTCTCCGGAACGGCCGCAGCACGATTCCTGTGTTCAATGTCCTAGTTTACGGCAACGCGCGCTCCCGCAAAACCTGTGCTACAACACAGTCCGGAGCAGATGTACCACATATCTGTGGGGACCACCTCTCGTACCATCCACGACGTTCTGTCCTCCCCACCTACGCCAACTATGCCTCCCAACCGATCGCGTTGGGAGATGTATAACAAGTGAGTTCTAGTACCATTTCAATCCAGAATCGGTCTCAGCCCGCCTTAGGGAAATGTCTCAGCTGCGTGATGGGGACGCGTTATGGTTTGTTGCCCCGTTTTCCATCGCGCATCGTGATCCCTAAAGGCATGCGATCTCTAGGAACCCTGCCCCACTCCCATACTTCAAACGTATCCAACTAGGAGATGTGGGATATGTTCGCAGAGGATGTTTCCATTTGTTGTTTTCTGCTGGTTGCTCGGCGGAAGGGAGAGAGCTGGGTGTCGATATCCCTCGCACTTTCAAGCAGTTAGACGTTGGGCAAACTTTCACCATCGAACCTCGGCCGCCTGGTTACCTTTCCACAAAATCAGTCCGAGAAACCCGAGACCGCCCCGTGGCATCGATATATCCGTACGCTCATTCCGTCGCGTCCATTCCCTTCAGATCCTCAGACGTGGGCTTTAGCATGTTGGAACCCTGTTCCAGCATCTCATTCCAACTCACAGGAGACAAGGGTGCTGCCCTTCTGACTAAGCATCCGATATATAGGGAAGAAATTCAACTCGAGGGGACCTTTGAAGAATACACGAAAGAGCATTACGACTCCTGGGTAGCGTTCGCCCGCGATCGTGGACACCCTACTGACATCAAACCGGTGCTTGTCACTGGCGTCGACATGACCAGGGATTTCGCGATGGTGACATATTCGAAAGACGACGACGACTTGATGGCCGCGTTCACAATTTCAGCCCCTGGGGTTACTTCCCCATGGGGGGCATGGCGCACGCCAGGAGTCGTTCACACGAACTGTGGTCCCCAACCGCGTCGTCCTCCGTTTGACACGAGTCACATGGAAACCGATTCGGACGAGTATGATCAATGCGTCTTCGTTCGGTACTATACTATACGAAAGAGGTTGGGGATACCCAGGGTCATGAGGGCTGCTGCGGGCCCGCATAACCTTGGTCCCGGGAGCCCAAGCTCGGATGGAGGGTCGCCGCTCGAGGCGCAATCCAACTCAGACTCAGGCTCAGACACCATATCAAGTCCGTTTGGCGATGGCGGGGACGACAGCGGCTCAGCCACCAGCATCGAATCCGAAGCTGACGCCGTTATCCACAATATTATCCCCGTACGCTCATTGCCGTTTCCACCAGTTGTCACCCATTGTGATTGCCCCTCTCTAGGATGAGAGTGACGACTTCGATGAAGTTGCTGATTACATTTTCCGGGTAAGTTGCCGGTAAGAGCACCAATACCGTCAAGGCACCTCTGATTCTCCCATATCAGAACTCTGATGCCGAGTCTGTACTCATGCACCATCGAGACATCGCACTATTTCGTGAGGTGAGATAATTAATTACGGAAAACGTCAGCTGTTAAACCTTCTACGCAGCGAGGAGGCAGCATAAATGTGTCTGCCCAGTTATTTGGGAACCAGCCGCCTATCACAGTGGATGGGAACGGGGGTTTGTTATCACCATCGCTGGATCACTGGTGGCTCACGCTCTTGTTAGTGGCAACAATCAGGCACCAGACTCCGCCCACGCAGTCCCC
>Ga0307516_10009228_pt1 | contig 11037 bp, 13 predicted proteins | sample 19_EM_MG_FD_203310 | JGI IMG/M metagenome (GOLD analysis project Ga0307516, IMG submission 203310) | Populus trichocarpa ectomycorrhiza microbial communities from riparian zone in the Pacific Northwest, United States - 19_EM | ecosystem: Host-associated > Plants > Roots > Unclassified | place...
ACCCACGCTGTGATGAACCAGCGTGACATCGGCTGAGACGGCAAACAACTTCAGGAGAAGCAGGCGGTAATTGTCACCGAAATTGAGGTAACTGGTTCCTCCCGTCTACCGCCACCAAAGCACCTCCTCTCCCCCCAAGGGATCCCGGTTTATTTAACGAAAAATACCCAACAGGATGTTGGCCCAGTCGCTTCTGGTCTTCGTCCTCCTTCCACTCCTTATTCTCGCCCAGGACGGTAGCATCAACGGCCCGACCACCAGCGCAGACGCTGCCGGATATTCGTGCGACGCTAGCAAGTGCCAACTCCCGAACTGCAACTGCGCTAGCCCCAAGCCACCTGGCGGTCTTGACCCTGTAAGTGCATATATTCATGTCGCTGACCAGCTGTGACATTACCACAGTGGTTGATGATATAACTGTGGTGCTATTACTGAGACGCTCTTGGATTCACAGGAAGATGTCCCTCAGTTCATCGTATTTACGGCTGACGATGCCGTCCAATCATATACCCTGGATGCCGTGAAGCAGTTCCTCGCCCACCGCCAAAACCCCAACGGATGCCCACCCGTCATGACATACTACACATCTCTCTCTTATACTAACTATACCCTCGTCACGGATTGGTATGTTGCTGGCAACGAGATTGCCGACCACACGTACGTCCCACTTCCTTCCCCCTTTGGGTTTCCGAGGCGCTGGGGAGGCCGCAGATCACGTTTCGGTACCGCCCCGGACGCTCAGGTGCCACAGCGGAATCCCCGATCGTGTGCTCAGCCACCACCAACTCATGGCTTCTATAGAATGACCCACGTCGGACCTCCCACAATTGAAGAGATTAACGGAAACCTTATCGCTCTCAACGCTCTCGCCGGTATCCCACTCACAGCGATCAAGGGCTTCCGTGCCCCGTACCTCAACTTCACAGCGGATACATTGAAACTTCTGTACAAGTCTGAGTTCACCTATGACTCTTCGGCATCCGCCTCCATCCCCGTCACTGAGGAATATACTGACGCTTTCTGGCCGTACACTTTGGACAATGGCCTCGCTAACAACTGCTTGTCGGCTCCCGGAGTTTGCAAAGGCGAACCCAAACTCCCTGGATTCTGGGAGATTCCGATGTATGCCTTCTTCGACAATAGGGGGGTTACTGGTCCTCATTTGATGGACCCTTGGCTGTGAGTTCGGTTGCGAGGAGATAGACTGGTATCTGAATCCTCGGCGTTTAGCGACGAAGCCAACGGTGTCAACGTCGCCAATGACAGTGCCACGCTCAACTACATGAAGGCCACTTTTACTGATCATTATAACGGAAATCGACAGCCCATCGGCCTTTATACCCACCCCATTCACTTGGCCAAGTCCTACCCAGGTATCCGGGTCTCGCAATCCACCATCGACATGATCAACGCCTTCCTCGATTGGGCTCAGGAACAACAGAATGGTCTGCGATCCCTCGTCGTGCCAAGCTCCAATATCTGACTACGCGTTGTGTTTAGTTTGGATTGTCTCCAGCGAGCAGCTCTTGGCTTGGACTCAGAACCCCACTCCTGTGGCAGACCTTAACGATTTTGCTCCCTTGAAGTGTTCTACTCCTGAGGTTGATGCTAAGATCTGCAACGGAATGCCCGATAACGAGGCTGGTTTGCTGAGCCATTGTGTCTTCCCAGACTTCCCCTTCTATACATGTGTAAGTGACTTGCTGTAACGGAGGTCGCTCCTCGTTGATGACTTCTTTTTCAGTACGGGTGCCCCAAGAGACCCCCAACTGCCTCCGACCCTAACCCCGAGCAGTCTATACCCCCTGGTCAGCAGCCACGCCTTCGCTGTTAGTCTCCTTTGCGCTTTCAAGACTATCCCCCAACTCATTTATTGCCCAGTGCCCGCTAACTGCTCCACGCCGTTCTGGGATCCTATCGCAGGAAAGTGCCTGTGTACGTCCGAAACTTGTGCCTTCACTGATGATTCGCGACCCATTGGCGTAAGTACCCTCAATACTATCGCGGAAATGGTTTTCTCATTTCTCTGACATAGCCCAACGGTGCCAACCTCACCGGGGGTGGAATTGGTGGTAACTTTTCTGGAGACGATGGCAAACAAGGCAACTCTTACCTTCCTTTCAATGGGGCAAACGGCGCCATGCCCAGGCTCCTCCCTCCTGGATGGTGGCAGGGCGTCCTCTTGGGCTCCGTCGTGATTGCCTTTGGAACTACCGAGATCCTTGCTCGCCGTGCGTAAATACGCTAGGGGTCTACCCGGACATACATTTTCTTTTGGGACTCATCGCCTTCGCGCCCCTTTATAACCGTGCATCCCTCTACTTATCACTCATTACTCGGACCCCATGGGATACTTTATTCTCCCATATCAGCCACCATATCTCTGGATCATTGATATCATTCCTTTCTCACCCCCGATTCCCAATCCAGACTGGATGGACCGTTCTTGACTTGCAGTTGCTCCCGGACAACCCAAACCTGTCGTTTGATACGCTACAATCATTCATTCTTTTGCACCCATCCAATTACTCATAGTTCGACCCCGGCGCATCTATGGTACCCCCCAAGCTGTGGACAGGGCGGAGAAACGTTAGCCTTGGAGATGTTCCCTTGAGTGTGGTGCCCTATTGAGTGCCAGAACACGATAGATTGATTGGGGATGGTAATTTAAAAGTTGACCACGAGGTGCACATGTAGATGCCTTATGAGTGGGAATGTCTGACCAAGCCTCGACGCATGGAAGCCCTCAGAAAAATTCTCCGCCACTGGAGAAGAACGGTGCGCCATACAGTGCAATGAATGAATGCGTTTATCGGCTCCCCGCCAATTCGGAGATAAGCACTGGTCGCCCGCAGCAGATTTTCATTTCTCAGCGCTACAAAAACTGTGGTAAAACAGGTTGATATCGGTGACGGGTGAATTTCATACAAGACATAACCAAACCCCAGTAAATGTGCACCCGGATTGTCGGATCACACCGGAAGTACGAGACGTGCGGCGGAAGGTGGTAATAGAGGGAGGATGGTGGAAATGGGTTCAGAACTGTCGGAGCTTGGCCACGGAGAACCTGTGATTAAGCAAAGCGTTTGATGTGTTCTGGGGTTGGTCCAACCGGATCCGACGAAGCGGCGAGGTTGCATTGGTGGAAAGCCCTGACTTGGTCTAGCGAGAAGGTTCCAACGACCGTATGCAAAACGCCCCGGTTGTGGAAGAGTACGAGGTCCTTCTCTGACCAGTCGTGTGGGTAGACCAACTACATCAGGCACAGCGCGGTCAGCAGATGCTAGTGCAGGTGATTGTTATGTACCCCACCTTAGGGTCGATCGCGGGGCGTTGCATCTTGTAGAGAGTGTCTCGGACCTCTTTCAGATCGGTGACGTGGGCGCCGTCTGGATAGAGGGCCCCACTCCCCGACGCACCCTCAGGGAGGGGCTCAACGAATAGCTCCTGAACACCACACGGGTGAACCTGGAAGTGGAGCTCGTTCGTAACAGGGTTTAACCAGCACTGAAAGTAGAAGACGCCGATCAGAGATACATGTCGAGGAAGTACGCAGTGCGAACGGCGTATCCCGTTGGACTTACCACGGGGTACGTCTTGACCTTTGATTCTTCCCATTCGGGGAGTTCATTCAGATCCATCTCCAGCCCGTCTGATATGATGCCGAGACCGGTGGCCAAAGCCCTGGCTGGCGCCATCCAGACGTATGGGTGAGGCGCGTACCTGACCTTGGTTCGGACCGCCAAGCTCTTGAGTTCCGGCGGCAAGATATCGAACATGGTAGCACCAGAGACAAACGCCGTGGTGCCCAAGGGAACTTCAAGTTCATCCGACGTCCCATCGTCATATCTGACAACCTGGTGCTCGCCACCCGGCACCTTCACCGCGTAAAGGGTGGTGACCACGGGAGGGGAGAAGTTGTACAAGGCAGCATCGATGTGCCATCGGTAGAAACGAGTGTAACCTTTCGCCGCGTCCTCCGAGGAGATCTCGGTCTTGTGGAAACCGGGGTGTTGGGGGTGCTTTAACTTGGCTTCAGCGAGACCCTCGTAATTGTAAACGGTACCGTTTCCGATAAGCTGAACCTGGGGAACTCGAGGGATCGTCTTGAGGTCGGGGTGGAGGATCGATTTGGAGTTTTTCTCGGTTTTGTTGTTGCCGTGACCGTAGGTATCGCTCGAAGGGTCGAAAGCCTGACAGGAGGAGTCAGTACGATCTCGGGTCCCGATATCCAACGTACCTTCGTAAGGCTGTACTGCTCCTCTGGCAAGAGATCAACGTTTCTGAAGAGCAGTGCGTCGTGCTGCACGACACGCCGATAAACGAGGCGGCATGCGGGATAATCCGGGGAGCGGCACGAACCTTGTATAACAACTGCTCGATCTCTTTAAACTCTTCGTCCGTCAATCTTCCAGGGTGGACGCCCCTGACCTCTCGCCCGAAGTCCTTAAACTTGGATGGGTCGGCGGTGGGTGGAAGGGGAAGAGGGACAGTTTCTATGGCCATGATTGTGTCAGGGGAGGAGATGTCTTCGGGTCTCGACGGAGATACGGGGCCTACCTACCCGATCTTTTGTACTCCCCCCCGCAGCTCGAGTGGGTTCTCACACGACCTCTCCCCACTCACACCAGCGGCGAGATTTTCCATTCGAATATCTTTATCAAATGGGACTGTCTGTAGGAATGTGTCACAACAAAACGACCGCTAATCTTGATTGGGATTCGAGCCCTTCTGCAGCCCTCTCGCCTCACCGTTATCTCGCGACGACCTCGACCTTCGGCCATGGATGCAATTTCCCAGCGACCGGGACCCAAACGTCGGGACAGTGCTCTCCCAATGTTGAACGCGGCCATCGAGGCCATGAATCTCGCCAAGGAGATCTCGTGCGTCTTTGGCTCCGCAAGCATCATTCTCACGATGCGTCCAAGGGACGGGCCTCATCTGGAACCTGTAAACCTGGTCCATTTATGTCTGGAATCTTATTTGTATAACCCCCAAGAACTTCCGAGTTTCCTTGCAGCACAGGCGTGGCCGGAAACCGAGGGTTAGGGAGCAGGTTTGGACGTCCAAGGTACAGCCGACGCAGACGCCAGTTTTCAACGGCCCAGGCGTGGTCCTCATTCGAGCCAATGCTGGAAGAGGAGGTCGTGGTCCATGGCCAAGGGTTGTTTTCCACGTAGCCCGGCCACCGCTATTACAATACACGTTCTATTCGATGACGGACCTACGGACAGCAACTGTGCATTGGCAATCATCCCGTTATGTTTGGTGTCCTATTCCGCTTCCAGCTACACCCGATTTACCGACCGTAATCTGTCCCCGAATTCCTTCACCCAATTGTTTACCTTTCTTCGGGAAATCGCCGCCCAATCCAAATGCTCCCTATACTCTCGCCTGATCTCGTCTAACGCATCCAGTTCGTCAGGTCCCCCACCCAGTTCCTGGTCAAACACCAAACGTAACTGCATCTTTTCCCAGTTTTCCCAGCCTTCCACCCTGCATTCGTCCGTATCTCCTGGAGTGAGAGACTCCACCTCCCCTTCAATTTCGGGGCCAACCAGGAACACAGGGTATACAACCTCCCAGTGAGGGCACGTACCAACGCACTCCCAGTCGACAATACCCTTGACTTCGTATGTTGCCGGATCGACGAGGATGTTGGACAGAGAGAGATCATGATGTCGTAACGTGAAATGGCGGGGGTGAGATGGGAAGATCGCGGCAGAAATTCCTTGCAGATCTCTCAACGCCCCTATGATACCCCCCGCAACCCCAACAAGCCTCTCGTCGAAATCACTGTATAAATGAGCATCTGGTTATTGTAGTAGCTTCATGTCTTCCAGCTCCACAGTAGCGAGTGCCGAGACGTACTCCGCGTCGTTGGGGTATGGTCCAAGATCCCTCGGAATTCGTAGTTTTCGCCCACCAGCGAACATGAAGGGTGTGACGATGGGGCCAAGGGTGTACTTTGTGTCCACTGCCGCATAATGACGCACAAGGGGAGAGATATCATCGTGGAAGTAGAGGTTCCCGATGAAAGGAAAGTGCTGTTGGATGTCCCGGAGCTGCCGCAAAAATCCCGCGATCACCTTCGTCATTCTACCCTTCGTCTCCATGTCCATGTCGCTCCAAACGTCCGCCAGAGCGACCCCAGGAAGCATCTCCAGGAGTATCCACTCCCAACCGAGTTCGTTTTCGGCACGGGAGTTGCTGGCGATGGCTCGCGGCACCGGAATGGATGTATGCTTCCGTGGGTAAGAAAGTGTCGCCACCTCACTCGCAGTCTTGTAAAACGGTTCCACGGGAGATGTGACGCGGAATATATACTGGGGTGAGCCAATGCTGTCACCGCCATCTGAAACGGCGATGGTGTATAGTTTGTTGAAAGCCCCTTCCGCGAAGAAGGTCACGGAGATTGGACAATCACCGGGAACCAGGAGGTGGTCCCTGGAGAGCGTTTCGATCTTAGCGGTATCTGGAGCAGAGAGCCAACGGGGGACATGGCCCCAAAGGTCATGATCCCAGAAAAACCTGGGCTGGTAAGGTAACGAACAGGTGAGGTCGAGTTCACCTGCAAACCTGATCTGGGCACTCACCGGCTGTGCATTTGACATGGGAGTGGAACATATGAAGGGCGGGAAAGTTCCGAGTAAGTGATCCCATCGGTTTTATACACGTTTAGTTTTATCAGGTCGACCCTTCCCGTCTTATTTCAGTCCGTTTGTGCCCTGGAGAATTGCCCCCGCCACCACTGAGGGCCTGTTTTGGGCTGATCGAGACTCGGAAGATCGTTTGCCTCGTAGTACCTTTGATTTTATTATTGCCGCTGCCACGAGTCTGCCTCTTTTTCCCAAGGGTGCTCTCCATCAATGTAGACTATGAAGTTCCTTCTGTTGTCACACACCCTAAAAGGTTGAACCATGACCACAGACATTCCAGCCAAGTTCACTGTAAAATGTAACACACCTGGTTATCGACCATGGTCTACCTCGGGTTACCTCGCAGGAGGACTTGTCTTGACCAGATGCAAGACCCCAGTGCGACCGGGGAAAGTCGGACGGTATGGAACGCCTTGAGAAACTCATGGACCAACTCCAGAGACTGTACCATCGGATTCCGTTTGCGGATGACAACGCCGCACACTATGCCCGAAACCATGGACTGGTGGCCAGTTATGAGACCAGCGGGTGACGCCGACAGTGCGACCTCGCCCTTGTTAATGGCTCATCGTACACCCTAAGCACAGTCTTAGATTGATACGGACGACGGGCGGCCACTTCTGCGATCGTGGGATTTCCTCCAGCACCCACGTGAGTATCACGTGCCGCCGAGCGCCCAACGCGACACGGGCTGGCCAAGTTCGTTTCACTTAACGCCTTGTTCGTCTACTCCTGGTGCCCCTCGACCCGACCACACTATACGATGTATTCGGCTGCACAAAAATCCAAACGACGCACCCACTCGAGGCCTGAGCTCACGGATGAGCAGAAGCAGGAGATCAAGGAGGCTTTTGAGCTGTTCGACACGGACAAAGATGGGTGTGTTGATTATCATGAGCTCAAGGTCGCTATGAGAGCTCTGGGCTTTGACCTCAAGAAGGCCGAGGTTCTGAAGATACTCCGGGACCACGATAAGACCAATCACGGCTTGATGGACTTTGAGGACTTTGCGAAGATCAGTACGTGCCCGTTTCTCTGGCGGAGCGTCTAATTGAGTCTGATGCTGTTGGTTGCAGTGAGCGAGCGGATACTAGCGAGGGATCCTATGGAAGAGATTCAGAGGGCATTCCAGCTATTCGACGACGACAATACGGGCAAGATTAGCCTGCGTAATCTCCGAAGAGTGGCCAAGGAAATTGGTGACCGGCTGGAGGACGACGAACTGTACGTTTTCCTACGCTCCTGGTTCACACCCGCCCAATTTCCTGACACAATTCCACTTCGCGACAGACAAGCCATGATTGACGAATTCGACCTTGACCAAGACGGAGAGATCAGCCAGCAGGAATTCATCGCGATAATGACGGACGAAACCTAACTTGGATTGTTGGCCACTGTTCACCCATACTTACTTAGACTATCTCTCCCCCATATCACGTTGCTTTCTCTGGTGAGTGCCGCCGACTTTCCCCAGACAGACCTAATTGACACCCCACCCCCGACAGTGAAGTCGTACTTTTTTGGTTGTACTCGTCGTGTCGATACAGTGATACATTCTACAAATACAAAAGCGGCGGAGAAAAAATTCTCAAGACGTGAAGGAGGGAGAACACAAGTGAGTCAGTACATGTCGTTAAGGCGGAACGTGAGAAAGAGGAGCTACAGATCAGTTGTTAAAGGAAAGGCGAATGGCTACAGAGATCCCTTTTAGACATGAAATCGAACGAAGGAGCAAGATCAAACAACACCGGTCGAAATTACGACCTTTTTACACCCGCGGCCATACCCGCGCGGGGAAAACCAGAGGTTACAATCTCTGGTGCTTGTGAACACGCATGTGTTGACCGAGATTGTCGTGGCGACTGAATGCCTTGTCGCAACCCGGGAACGAACACACAAATGCTGAATACGGGGCGTGTGAATCAGTATTCATTGTTCGCCTCGATTGAGCAAGAGCGGAGGGGGGTTAAACTCACGTTTTTCGTTGGTGTGGATGCTTCGAATGTGACGTTTGAGGTGCTCACCCCTGGCAAAACATTTACCGCAATCACTTACGACACAAACGAAGGAACGCCGAGTTCTGTGGGCGCCGTACGGGCTGATGGAGTTTGGGGCTGTGGGGACGCTCCTTCCCCGACTTTTCTTTGTCAGATTTGGAACAGGAACAGGACCGGCTTGCCCGCGACGGCGTTTTGTTGGCGGAGGTACAATGATGGGCAAAGAGTCCCCCGTCTCGTGGGTAGGTTGTGATGAGATGTTGGCCAGCGCTTGGGCGGGCATGGGCGTAGACGCCGGAGCAGGCGAGTGGTCTACACCTGGTGAGACAGCGGGTTCGGGTTGCTGTGGAGGGGCGGCGGTCTGGACGCCTTCATTTTCGTACTCCTCCCGATCAACCTCGCTCTCCCCACTGCTGTGGCCGTCGGCTCCCTGCAGCGGTTGTGGTGTTGCACCATCAGCCTCGAGGGACCGTTGATCGGCAAAAGCAGGCAACGGTAAAGGGGTAGCGCTAGGACTTCGTTTCAGCGGGAGGTTAGGAGGGGACCGTTGTGCCGGTTCCTCGAAACCGCCGACTGCACGCGGGTTGCATACGTCGGTTTGGGGAGGGATGTCGTAATCCGAGGGAGAAGGGGGGAATTCCGACATTTCGACGTAGCGAGGGGATCCATCCGAGACCATGGCGGGGGAGACGCAGCCCTGGTCTGGGGGCGATGACGCCGTGTACCTCATGTTGGAGGTGCCGATGATATAGTCGGGATTCTGATCGGGGAACATGTTGTAATCGACGGATGACCGGGTTGAAGAGTAGCGAGGATATTCTTCGCAGGGGGTCTGGTAGGCGAAGTCGGTGGGTTGGCTTGAGTTGGCGTAATCCGATGGGAAGGTGGGGGTGTAGGGATGAGACGGGATTTGGTTTAGGGGGGGTTCGATGGGTTCTGTTTTATAGGGTCGGTATAGCTCGTAGAACTGCTGTTGCGCGTGTTGAAAGGTGTAGTGGGGACTCTCGTTAGGAGGGGTCGAGGTCTCTATCCACGAAGAGGTGAAGAGCGGTTTGAATCTGCGATAAATCAGTTGGGACTTGGAGCGGCTCGGATATAGGGGGTGAATACGTACTGCGGTGGTTCAACGAGCGAGACGTATGGGTAAGGATAATCGTCCCCGACGAGGCGGCCCGCTGGAGATGAGTGCGGGCTATTTCCGCGGCTGGACATGGAACCAGAACTTGAGCTTGGGGAAGAAGAGAGGGGCGGGTTGGGGACGAAAAGGTTATTAGCGGAGACTTGCCCTAGTTGGGACAGGAGGCCGACTGAACGAGGTGTGTGTGACGCGATTTGGTGAGCGGGGGATGGGGAGGAATGTGCGGAATGGTAGATTGGGTTGTTGGGACACAGGACGTACTCTGACGATTGGGAGTGCACCTCCATGTCTGGAGACGGTGGTCGTGGGAGAAGAGAGGCAAGGGAGCCTGAAGAGATACGGTCACAGATATATGAGCAAACGAAGATTATCGAGATAGTAGCGCAGTGGTGTCAATCGACTAGAAGGTAGCACGAGGCTACGAAGAACGTCGATCGCACACTAATCATTGTTTAATCAAGGGCGCCGCGAAATCAGGTCACGGGCGGGCATTTGCCAAGAAGCCAAGGGCCTGGCCCGTGCACCGGTGGACTGGGTGGTGTCCCCGATAGGAGGGCAAGAGAATGAGTCTATTCCTGGTCGATATAACGCATACTTATCGAGCCAAGCGTGGAAGTTTCGGGGACCCCGAAGCCATGTGTTTTTCGGAGGGATCCGACAAAGTGGAAGAACCGAATCCAATTCGGAAGGAGCCAGAGCGGAGGGCGAAACGGCAAGTCGGAATTGGAATGCGGCATCGGAGGAGCCGCAGATAGCCGCTATGATGCTGGTCGTGCTGGACGTTCGCAAAGGGCCAAGAGCAATAAATCAACGGCGAGCCCGGATCCCGGCAGTTGACGTGTGGCGAGCAGACGGAACAAAGAGAGTGGGGGTGTGCTTGCCAGTATCCATGCAGCCGATAACGCTTTCTTCATGCCCCGAAGGTCCGCATCAAGCACTCGAGCTCAGAACACCCGCTCGGTCTCAATGGTTGCGCAGGGAAGGAGAGCCGGCAATCTGGGTTGCACCCCCAACCACGCGTGAGCTCTCCCTCTATGGCTACTACAGACTCCGGTGTGCAGACGAGTGCACCGCCTCATTCACTGGTTTTTGATCGAACCCACCGGGATTTGCCTCTGCTCCTCTCCCTCTGTTATGCACAACCTGTAACCGCACCTTCTTTCTTATTCTTCTTGGTTTCCGTTTTTTTACCTTTCCCCTCCCCCTCCCTCTTATAATTTACACCCCCCTTCTCCCATCCTTC
>Ga0307516_10009230_pt1 | contig 11037 bp, 10 predicted proteins | sample 19_EM_MG_FD_203310 | JGI IMG/M metagenome (GOLD analysis project Ga0307516, IMG submission 203310) | Populus trichocarpa ectomycorrhiza microbial communities from riparian zone in the Pacific Northwest, United States - 19_EM | ecosystem: Host-associated > Plants > Roots > Unclassified | place...
CGACAAGGTGCTGGTGGCCGGGGCGGGCCCGATCGGGATGCTGGCCGCCATGGTGCTGGCCGACCGCGGGCACCGTCCGCGGCTGGCCGAACGCGACCCGTTCCGGGCCCGGCTGGCGCAGCGGATCCTCCCGAACGTCGACGTGACGCACACCGCGAATCTCGACGCGGGGCGCCCGGACATCGTCATCGACACGACCGGGGTGCTGCTGGGCGAGGCCGTCGAGGTCGTGCAACCGGGCGGAACCGTGGTGGTGATGGGCGAGCGGGAACGGGCAACGGCCACCCTGTCCGCCCGGTCGATAGCGACACGCGGCATCCGCGTCGTGGGCGCGGGGCCGTATCCGCCGAGGCTGTTCGAGGTCGCGCTCGGCCTGGCCCAGAACCTGCCCATGGAGCTCCTGGTGACGCACGTTTTGCCGCTGTCGCGGGCAGCCGACGGTTTCGCGTTGCTCGGCGTCGGCCCGGATTCGGGTTACCGGGCGGGCAAGGTGCTGCTGGTGCCGGACACCGCGGAGGCGCCATGACGGTTTCTGTCCGGGACGGGGTGCTACATCTCGGCGAGCAACCCCGGTTGCTGCTGATCGGTGACTACCCGTACTACCGAGATCCCCCGCGCCGCTGGCCGGGAAAGCTCGCCGCGCTGCGCTCCGCGGGCCTCGATGTGGTCAGCTTCTATGTGCCGTGGCGTCATCACGAGCTGAACGGGCGGTTCGTCTTCGCCGGGCCGGGCAACCGCGACCTGACCGGCTTCCTCGGCGCGATCCGCGCGGCGGGGCTGTTCGCGCTGGCCAAGCCGGGCCCGCACGTGCACGCCGAGTTGCCGCTCGGCGGGCTTCCGGACAGGGTGAGCCCGGACCACGATCCCGCTCGGCGCCCAGCCCGCGATGCCGCTGGCACACCGCTGCGTAGCCACGGCCGGACACTGCCATCGCTGGGCGATCCCAGGTTCGCCGACGAGGTGGACCAGTGGCTCGCCGCCGCCGGCGGCGCACTCAAGGGCTGGCAGTGGCCGGACGGCCCGCTGCTGGCCGTGCAGGCCGGCAACGAGGGCATGTACGGCGAGACCGCGCTGCCACTCGACGGCTACGACCCGGGCCGTTCGCTCGCGGCCGACCTGAGCGGCTTCGCCGACAAGCTCGGCCTGGACGTGCCCGCGTTCGCCAACCTCTCGCCGCCCGCCCCCGGTCAGACCGCTGCCTGGGCGGCGCGGGGTCTGCCGGAATACCCCGCGTACGGCTACACGAACTGGACGGGCGACCCGGCCACCGACGACGATGCCCTGGCGCGGTACACCCTGGCCGCGACCCGGGCGCGGGGGCCCAACCTGGAGGAGAACTGGTCGCTGGCGTGGGCGTTCCCGCACTGGCACAACCCCGCGACACCGATCTTCAACTGGCTGCTGGGACTGGCCTGCGGAGCCACCGGCCTGACCGTGTACACCGCGTGCGCCACCGAGGGCTGGGCCGATCACCTCGCTGTGCCGGGCATCGAGGCCCCCTATGGTGCGGACGCCCCGATCGGAGTCGACGCCACGCCCGGTCCCGCGTGGCCCGCGTTGCGCGTGCTGACCCATTTCCTGGCCGCCGAGGGCGCCGCCCTGATGACGTCCCGGCAAGTCCAGGCGCGGGGCACGGAGTGCTTGGAACGCCGCCGCCGCAGTGGCACGGACACGTTCGTATTCCTGTTCAACCGGCGGCCCGGCCCCTGTCGCGTCACGAGCGACGAGCTGTCGGTCCAGCTGGCGGGATATGGTGTGGCCCTGATCCGGCTGCGGGCAGGGCGACTGCTTTCGGCGTACGTGAAGGGCATGGATGAGCGCGGCGGCCGGCACGCTCCGGTCGACATCCGGTGTGCCGATGCGCATCTGCGCACCACCGAGCCGTGCGACCTCGCCTTCGTCGACCACGACGGTCCTGCCCGGGTCTGGCACACCGGTTCTCCCGCGAACGAGGTGAGCACCCGATGAGTGAGCACACCGGCACCGCTGTCGGAGTTGATGTCGGCGCCACCAAGACGCTCGCGGTCCGGCTCGGCCCTGGCGGGCAGGTGCTCGCTCGGGTGCAGCGGCCGACCCGGGCAGGCACTGTCGACGACCTCATCGCGGGGATCGCGCGGCTCGCGCGCGAGGTCTGCGACGAGTCCGTGACCGGCGTCGGCGTCGGGCTGCCGGGGATGGTGCGGGCGGGCAGTGGCGTGCTCAGCTATGCCCCCACATTCGCGTTCGGCCCCGCCGAGGTCGGCTCCGGGCTGCGGGAGCAGCTGGGACTGCCGGTGGTCTGTGACAACGACGCCAACGCCGCTGCCTGGGCCGAGCACCGGCTGGGCGCCGGCACCGGCCGCACCACCGCGCTGGTCACCGTTGGCACGGGACTGGGCTGCGGCATCGTCGTGGACGGCCGGCTGCTGCGCGGCGCCCATGGCTTCGCGGCCGAGGTCAGTCACCTCATCGTCGAGCCTGGCGGTGAGCCGTGCGAGTGCGGCCTGCACGGCTGTTTCGGCATTGAAGCGACGGGTTGGGCGATCACGCTGCGGGCCCGCCGTGCCGGGAAGCCGCTGGAATTCTGGGGCGTGGCACGGGAATCGGAGCTCACCGGCGAGGTTGTCACCCGGGCGGCGCAGGCGGGCGAGTCGCTCGCTGTTGCGATTCTCGCCCGCACCGGGGAGCTGCTCGGCCGCGGGCTGGCCGCGCTGGCCAACCTGCTCGACCCCGACGTGCTGGTGGTCGGCGGCGGAGCGGGCGACGCCGGCGAGCTCATTCTGGGACCTGCGCGGGCGTCGTTTCAGCAGCGTTTCTACGCCGCCGAGTGGCGGCCCTCGGTGCCGATCGTGGCCGCGCGTCTCGGCAGCGATGCCGGGGCGATCGGTGCCGCGCTGCTCGGGGCTGCTGCCGATGACGAATGATCCCGGCGGGGTGTCGGTGGTGATGCCGGTCCGCAACGGCGCCGCGCTGCTCGACACGCAACTCGCGTCGCTGGCTGCGCAGAACTACGCGGGCAGGTGGGAGGTGGTGGTCGTGGACAACGGCTCCACCGACGGCACCGCCCGAGTCGCCGAGCGGTGGCAGGCCCGGATGCCCAACCTGCGGGTGCATCACGCGAGCGAGGCGCGGGGCGCGAACCACGCCCGCAACGCCGGCTGCCGCGCCGCGACCGGCGATCGGTTCGCGTTCTGCGACCACGACGACGTGGCCGATCCTGGTTGGCTGGCGGCGCTCACGCGCGGGCTGGAGTCGTACCCGATGGTCGGCGGCTTTCTGGAGCGCGAGTCGCTCAGCGACGCCGCGGCGGTCGCCTCCCGGCCACAGCGCGATCGGCTGCACGACGGCGGTTTCGGTTTTCTGCCTTACTCGCTCTCGGCGAACTGCGCGATGCGCCGCGCGGTGTGGGAAACGCTGGGCGGCTTCAACGGGGCGTTTCGGTACGGCTCGGACGACGTGGAGTTCTTTTGGCGTGCGCAGCTGGCCGGCTTTGCCCTGGGCTATGTGCCCGATGCGGTGATGCATTATCGGCTGCGCCGCGACCTGGCCGGGATGGCGCGCCAATACTACGACTACGGCCGCAGCCATCCCCGGCTCTATCGGGCCTTCCGCGGCGCCGGGATGCCCCGCAACGGAGTGCGCGCCGGCGGCCACGGATGGCTCGAGTTGGCCGGACAGCTGCCGGCGCTGGCCCGGTCGCGGCGCGCGCGGGCGGTGTGGGTCACCCGGGCGGCGATGCGCTGGGGCCGGCTGGTCGGCAGCGCCCGGCACGGCGTGGTGTATCTGTGATCGGCTACCGATATGGTCCGCGGGTCGCCAGGCAGGCGGCGCCCTCGCGCGCGGCGGCTTGCAAGGCCGCGGCCGGGTTCGGGTCGACGGCGAGAGCGATCGCCAGGCTGGCGGCGAAATTGTCCCCGACGCCGTAGGTGTCCACCGGCGGCCCTGGCAGCGCGGCGACCGGATACCGCCCACGCTGCCCGCAGGCTCGGACGAACGACCCGCCGCGCCCGCCCTCGGTCCAGACCACCAGCGCGGGCGGGTTTTCCAGCGGTCGATACCGCTCCCCTGAATCGCAGCTACTGCCGACCAAGGCGTCCATCGCGACGGCAGCCTCGGCCACTGTGGACATTTCCCGAAGGGTGGCGACGAGCACCCGGGCGTGGCGCGCGTGGCGCAACGTCTTCGCGTCACCGGCGGTGAAGTAGACGGTGTCGAACCCGGCGAGCTCGTCCCAGGGCAACGGGTCGTCGCCGCCGGGTTGCAGCCGGGCGCCGAGGGTGAGCGTGGTGCGTTCGCCCGAGCCGTCGATGATGCTCAGCGCGCGGCTCGTCGGGAGGCCGGCGCTCTCGGCGTACACCCGGACCCCGTGCGATTCGAGGCGGCGCCGGGCCCGGACGCCGTCGGTGTCCTCTCCCAGGCGCGTGAAGAAGGCGCACTCGCCGGCCAGCGCGGCCATCCGGACGGCAGCGACCGCGCCGCCGCCGGCAGGGCCTTCCCAGACCGTGCGGGTGGAACAGATCTCCCCTGCCGCCGGCAGCCGGGCGACCTCGACGATCGTGGTCCATTCGACGTGGCCGACCACGGCGGCGCGCAGGCCCATCAGGCCCGCCCGGACTTGGTGATCAGGTGCCCGCCGAGGGCCAGCACGTCGAGCGGGCTCGCGTAGAACGTGCGCAGCGCGTCGGCCGGGGTGCAGACGATCGGCTCGGCCTCGTGGTTGAAGCTGGTGTTGAGCAGTACGGGCACACCTGTCTCGGCCGCGAAGTCGCCCAGCAGCCGGGCATACCGGGGTTCGCTTGCCGGATCGACCAGTTGCGGGCGCAGCGTGTTGTCGACGTGCACGGTGGCCGGGATGTGTGAGCGAGCGACGTCGGTGGCCCGATAGGCGACGATCATGAAGTCGGCCGGCCCGATCGAGCCGTCGAGGAAGTCGCCGGCCGCGGCGGCGAGCATGCTCGGTGCCAGCGGGCGCCACATCTCGCGGCGTTTGATGATGCTGTTGATCCGGTCACGGCTGGCCGTCGTACGCGGGTCGGCGAGGATGCTGCGATGCCCGAGGGCGCGCGGGCCGCCCTCCATCGCGCCCTGGAACCAGCCGACGGTGCGTCCGGACGCGAGGTGCTTGGCGACCGGACCGGTGATGTCATCCCCGTGGTAGCTGTAGCCGACGTGGTATTCGTCAAGCGTGTCGCGGATTTCGTCGTCGCTGTAGGCCGGACCGAGTCCGGCGCCGGTCAGCCGTTCCCGGGCAGCGCTCAGGTCGCCGATGCGCCGCGCATATTCGAGCGCGGCGCCGATCGCGCACCCCGCGTCGCCGGCGGCCGGCTGCACGAACATGTCCGTGGCGCCGGCGGTGCGCCACAGCACTCCGTTCGCCGAGCAGTTCAGGCCCACCCCGCCAGCGATGCAGAGGCGCTTCGACGCCGACCCGGCCAGCGCTGTGCGGGCCAGCGCCACCAAGCTTTCCTCAAGCGCGCGCTGGGCCGAGGCGGCGAGGTCGGCCTGAAACCGGGTGAAGGTGCCGGCGCCGGCCGTCCGCCCGGTGGCCAGATCGTGACGGCGGCTGGTGGCGTGCGGCGGGCCGGCGAGATCGGTGAGGGCGGCGGCACAGGCGCGCAGATACTGCTTGTAGGCGGTGGCGAGCCCGACCGATTCGATGCTTGTCGGCAACGCGCCATAGCGGGACAGGTCGATCTCGTAGCCGTCCGCGCCGACGCGCAGGACCTTGAGGTCGTATTTCGGCTCGCCGTAACCGGCGAGGCCCATCATCTTGCCCGCGCTGGTGAAGTCGCCCAGCCCGACGTGGGTGGTCACCGCCTCGTAGAACCAGCCGAGCGATTGATCGTACGGATATTGCCGGTCGAAGGTGATCCCGCGGGCGTCGCCGCGGGCGATGCTCGTGGACACGCCGTCGCCGTAGCCGTCCACGACCAGGATGGCGGCCTCGTCGAAGCCGGAGCAGTAGAAGGCGGAGGCCGCGTGCGCGAGGTGATGCTCGACCACCTCCAGGCGCGCAGGCCCGTCCCCGGCGAAGTGCGCGGGGTCCAGATAGGCGGCCGCGAGCGCCGGATCGTCCACCGCGTCGGCGGGCTCGGGCCAGCGCGGGTTGAACGCGATGGCCACCGCATCGACGTCGCTCAGCCGTACGCCCTCCTGCGCCAGGCACCACGCCGCGGACAGCGAGCACGATCGGGTGCCCAGGTTGTGCTTGACCCGCCGAAAACGTTCCTCCTCCGCGAAGGCGACCACCCGTCCGTCGCGGACCAGGCACGCCGACGCATCGTGTTTGTACGCCCCACCAAGACCAAGGATCAGTGCCATCGTTTCCCTCCTAAAATGGACTATAAGGGATATATTGGGCGAATGATCGTGGAATCGGCCGTACATCTCGCGACCGCCACCGACGTGGGATACCTGCCGTATGTGGCCGTGCTCGCGGACAGCCTCCGACGCGTTCGCCACCCGGGCCGGCGCGTGACGCTTACCGTGCTGCACACCGGCGTGCCGGCCGCGGACCAGCACCGGATCGCCGCGGTGGCCGAGGGGATCGAGGTCCACTGGGTCCCGGTCCCCGCGGGGCTCAGCGGCTCGCGCGGCGCCGATCTGGCCGATCTCGCCCGGCGACCGCACTACTTCCGATGCCTGTTGCCCGACCTGCTGCCGGGCGAGGTGTCCCGCGTCATCTATCTGGACGCCGACACGTTGGTCGAAGGCGACCTGGGGGCACTGTGGAGCGTGGATCTGCAGGGGGCGCCCGTTGCCGCCGTGCTCGATCCCCTGGCGACGATCAGTGCCGCGATCGGCCCTTGGCGCGAGCGCGGGCTGGACGGCGACGCCGGCTATTTCAACTCCGGCGTGCTGGTGATCGACCTCGACGCCTGGCGCGCCACGGATGCGGGCTGGTCCGCGATCCGCCACTGCGCCGCCGACCGCGAACATCTGGTCGCCGGCGGCCGGTGGGCGCAACACGATCAGTACGGTCTGAACGTGGTCTTCCACCACCGCTGGCACCGGCTCGAGCCATGCTGGAACTACTTCACCTTCCTGCCGCACCGCTCGGCCCGCGTGCTGCATTTCCTCGGCAGCAGCGGCCGGCCCGGATCGCGTTATTGCCACCCGCGCTACACCAGGGCGTTCCACGACGCCGTGGACCGCACGCCCTGGCGCGGATGGCGCCCGCAGCCGGCGGGCGTGCGATGACCCCGGTGATCGGGCTGGATCTTGGCGGCACCAAGCTCGCCGCCCTGCTCGTCGACGACGAGCGGCAAATCCTGCACCGCCGATGGATCGAGCACCGCGCCGACGGGTATCGCGCTGTGCTGGATGCGATCGTGGCCGCGGTTCACGACTGCGATGCGGTGGCGCGCGCCGCCGCAGTCGGCCTCGCCGTCGCGGGCCCGCTGGACTACCGCCGGGAACGCGTACTGGCGGCCCTGAACCTCGGCTTCAGCGATCGGCCGCTGCGTGCCGACCTGGAGGCGCTGCTGGATCGCCCGGTGGTGCTGGAGAACGACGCCAACGCCGCGGCCGTCGCCGAACACCGATGGGGTTCCGGGGCGAACGCACGCTGCCTGGTGCTGATGACACTGGGCACCGGCGTCGGCGGCGGAATCGTGCTGGGTGGCGAGGTGCTGCGCGGTGCGGCCGGGGCGGCGGCCGAATTGGGCCACCTGTGCGTCGGGTCGGACGGGCAGCGCTGCGGCTGCGGTGCCACTGGCTGCCTGGAGCTGTACGTCAGCGGGACCGCGCTCGAGCGCCGGGCCGGCGCTGGGCGCACCAGCCGTGACGTGGTAGCCGACGCGGACCGCGGCGCGCCGGGCGCCCGGCGGTTGCTGGCCGAAGCTGGCGCGTGCCTGGGCCACGCGGTGACATTGCTGGCACCCGTCATCGATCCGGACGTCGTGGTGCTCGGCGGCGGCCTCGCGCACGCCGCGGCGCCGCATCTGTTGCCGGCGCTGCGGTCGCGGCTCAGCGCGGGATGGCCGTTTCGCGAGCAGCGCCGCCCCGCCGAGGTCCGGCTCGCGCGCTGTGGCATCGACGCGGGCGCGCTCGGCGCGGCCGAACTGGCCCGTGCCGAGGCAGCAGCGGGCGAACGTGGATCAGACGAGCGCGGCCCGGGCCCGCACCGCCGCGTACCGCTGGTTGATTTCGCCGTCGGGCAGTAGGCCGAGCCACGGTTTGCCCTTGCCGGCGAAGTGCAGGATGTGTGCATCCGGCTCGTCGGCGATGAGCTGCTCGACCGGGAAGATGTGCTCGGCCGAATACTGGTCGCCCGGCAGCCGCAGGATCGCCGACATGGGCAGTGTGTTCCACCGGCGCTCCAGGCGCAGCCAGTTGTCGTCGACGGCCCAGTTGAGCGCGTCCTGGTCCCAGAATCGGATGTGCTCACGGTAGTAGGCGAGGAAGTATTCGCACCGCTCGAAGATCTGCTCCCGGCGGCAGGCGACCAGATCCAGCACCAGGACGCCGGAGTTGAAGTATTCGCGATCGCCCGGCACGCCGAGTTCGGCCCAGCCGGGCAGGCCGATGCCGAAGCGCACAATGGGGTTCTGCGGATCGCGAACCGCCGCCACGGGCCGGCCGGCCAGGTCGGTCGTCAGCAACGGGCGCAGGTCACCGACGACGAGCGTGTCCGCATCCAGATAGAGCACCCGGTCGGCGGCGACGTGCTCGGCTATCTCCAGGCGCAGATACGTCGCGGCGGTCGCCCGGCCGCTGAGCGGGTAGCGGCCGGGCGGAATCCGCACCGCCACCGTCCGTACGTCCAGATCGACCGCGTCGGCCTGGCGGCGGATCCGGGCGAGATTGCCGTCGGTCATGCCGGTATGCAGCACGTGCACGCTCAGCTGGGACAGGCAGTCCGGGTGCGCCTCGGCAATCGAGCGCAGCACCACCAGGAGCGGTTCGGCGAAGCCGTCGTCGGCGCAGCAGACGATCGGCGGCAGGTTGCCGGTCATGGTGTCCTCTGGGGAGTCGCAGAATTGAGCAGGGACCACAGATCGTGCCGCTCGAACGAATCGATGCGCACGTCCGCCTCGTCCAGCAACGGGGCGGTCGTACGCGTGGTGATGGCGACGCAGGGCAGACCGGCGAGCTTGGCCGCGCGCACCCCCGTCGGCGAGTCCTCGATCGCCACGACCCGCTCGGCGTCCAGGCCGAGGCGGGCGAGCGCGGCCAGATACAGGTCCGGAGCGGGCTTGGCGCGCCGGGCATCGCCATCGGCGCATTCCACAAAGGACCAGCCGTCCGCGATGCCGCACTGCCGGGCGTAGCAGGCGATCCAGGAGCGGTCGCTGTTGCTGACGATCGCCCGGGGCAGCCTGCGGCCGTCCACCTCATCCAGCAGACACCGGATTCCGGCTCGCGCCTGCGCGGTCGCCAACAGATCCTGTTTGCGCCGGCGCACGAGCAACTCGGCGGCGGCGTGGTCGATCGGGCCGCCGCGGAGCTCCTCCAGACAGCGCCAGGGCGAGACGTTCGCGGTGCCCATCATGCTCAGCCAGGCGCCGTGCGGCAGGCGCTGGCCGTACCACTGGAAGCACTCGTCGTACGCCTGGAAGATGAGTGGTTCGCAGTCCCACAGCGTGCCGTCGAAGTCGAACAGCACCGCCTCGATCGCGCTCACCGGCGCAGCCACTGCGCGGCGGCGATCAGCTCGGCGGTCCGGCCCTCGTCCGTAACCGTCCCCTCTGGTTCGGCCAGCATCGCCCGGCACTGCGCCGTCCGGGCCGACGCCGTGACCGCCTTCTCGGCCCAGGCCGCGCGCGGATCGACGGGATCGATGTGAAAGGACAGGGCCTGCCGCAACGGCGCGACGAGGCAGCCCGCGGCGATCAGCCGGGCCCCGAGATGGGCGTCCTCGCTGCCCCAGCCGAGACCGAAGTCGGCGGCGAAGCCACCGATCGCGCGAACCGCGTGGCGCGGCGCCGCCATCAACGCGCTGACCACCATAAGGGGAAGATCCCAGCCGTGCCGGTCGGCGCCGAACCCGAGCGCCGCGAAGTCGGCCGAGCTGTCCAACGGCCAGACCACCTCCGGGCGCGTGTACACGCGCCCGGAGTGGACGGCCACGGTGCCGACCGGCGCTCGCCACCGCACCCGGTGGTCGCCGCTCAATTGCGGTTGACGGGCCGGCACAAAGGCCCGGCCGTGCCGGGCGCTCCGGTACGGGATCGGCTCACGGAAGCCGAGCAGCATCAGGTCATCCGCGGCACGCGCGGCGAAGTCGGCCAGCACGTGCGGCTGCGGCACCACGTCGGCGTCCAGGAACACCAAGGTGTCCCCCTCGGCCAGCGCGATGCCGACGTTTCGGGCCGCCGCGGCGCCGCTGCGCCGGTTCAGCCGCAGCGCCCGGTCGACGACCGGATGCGCGGCGACGATCTCGGTGCTGCCGTCGCTGGACATGTCGTCCACCACGATCACCTGCACCGGGACGCCGACGGCCTGCGCGGCGAGCGAGTCCAGCACCGTGGCGATGCTGTGCACGGAGTCGAACACGGGCACCACGACCGACAGCGACGAGCCGCCGAACGTGGGCGGCGTCGGAGCATGCCAGGGCAGCCCGGTGCCGGCTTCGAACGCGTCGACGTGTTTGCGGTAATCATTTCCGCGCTGCGCCAGCAGGGCCGCCGGACTCGTGGCTGTCACCACTACTACCTATCAGTTTTCGTGGCTCCTTCCGTGTCAGACGCCCCGAATATCACCGTCCCTCTTCCGGGGACATCGGAAATACCGGCCTGGCCCGCCCCACGTCCATATAGTGCCTGATCATGACCATGGTTGCACCGATGGCGAGCACCGGCGCATTGCCGGCCGACGACATCACCAAACACTTCTACTATCCGCCGGACGACCTGCGCGCGGCGCGCGGCGAAGGAATTTATCTGTACGACGAGGACGGCCGCCGGTATATCGATTGCTCCGCCGGAACCTTCAACCTGTCGCTGGGCTATTCGCATCCGGAGATCGTGGCGACAATACGGGAACGCGCCGGCGAACTCGTCCACGTCACGTCGAAGTTTCAGACCGCGCCGGGCAACGAGCTGGTCCGAGCGCTGA
>Ga0307516_10009231_pt1 | contig 11037 bp, 12 predicted proteins | sample 19_EM_MG_FD_203310 | JGI IMG/M metagenome (GOLD analysis project Ga0307516, IMG submission 203310) | Populus trichocarpa ectomycorrhiza microbial communities from riparian zone in the Pacific Northwest, United States - 19_EM | ecosystem: Host-associated > Plants > Roots > Unclassified | place...
GGCAGAAGTACTCTCACGAGCAATACGGTCTCAAGGGCTGGGGATCTTCTGGACCTTATCAAAAGGTGTACGAACATTTCGGTATCACCGGATCGAGTGAGTGTTATTGTTTCGTCCGACTGGTAAGTCGGCTGAACCTCGTTTCTAGACCTCGCCGTCGTCGGAAAAAAGGTTGTCGACTTTTACAAGAAGAGAGGTGTTCCCGTTTTGTCTCCTCTGGAAAAGGCCATCCACCTGTAAACCCTCCATTCGGTTTTCGAAGGGGTTAAAGTACGGTCATAGATCGTAGAAGCGTACCGAGGTGTTAGAGATTGTGTACACCATCTATTGTAAAATACTTCCCCTCGTCGCTGTACTCACTTATCCGACTGGTCGAAATGAATGTAGAAAATCTATTCCTACGCGTGGCGTAGAGTAAGACCGAGGCAAAATCTTAGTTTAATTGATGGTAAGGATCGGTGTAGGAGGAACGTAGTAGGGGCGATGTCTATCTGTGCCTTGCGACGGTTAAGTTGTCCCACTTTTGCCTTTCCAGATCTTCTTGGGTGACTTCGAGCACTCGAGGCTTGAGATACCGCTTGTCCTGATATATAAAACGCGTGAGCGGGAGCGATTGAGCGAAGAACCTGAGCTTAACTGACTTCAGTCGAAAGGAGCCACTTGTCTTTGGGCAAGTCCTGGTGGAGGACGCTGGCTTGGGAAGCCTGCTTGATCCTGAAAGCGCGGTCGTAGGCCTCACGAGTGGACAGTCGGCCGAGAGCCTATCGTCCGGGGGAAGTTAAAACTTGTTATGAACGCAAGGCGTGGGGGGGTCACGGTTCGACAAACCTTTTGAACGTCGTCACGCTCCTCGACCACTACACAACGTCAGCAACCCGTTGGCGTAGGGAATAAAGGAATACGAGGGCAGACGTACGCAAGTCGTCGTATTTCAGTCCCACCCTTCTGTACCCGGCCAAGTTCGCGTACCAAATTGAGACGGGTTTGAGCCAGCGGGAGAGGGATTTGGAGGAGCGGACGTAGCCAGCGAGAGAAGGACCGAGAGGGCCGAAGATTGTCATCGTTTGGGTTTGGGTTTGCAAGGGGGGTATGGAAGGGGTTTGGGAAATGATTCGTCGGTCGGTGCTTTCCGGTTTGCCCGACGCACACCTTCCCGTTCGAGGGCTGGCGCTTGGCGGGGGTCTGGTTGTTTGGTCTTATTTGGGCTGCCTTCGTTCTCTGTTGAATCACATCCGCGACTGGAACGAGACCCTCTGTTGTCTTCCACGAACAAACTGTGCGCGTTGGCGGTTAGATTTAACCTCCCAAACCAAAGTCTCGAAGCATTCGGTACAATTTGTAACAGGAAACGGAAACATATGGTGCTCTGACCTACGACATGCGATCATGACCCGACTCGAATATTGGTGTACACCTGGGTGGGTCGTTTCAATGAACCCTCCCCTACACATCGACCGTTGCCGACGGCCCTTGAAAGTTCACCGGTGGAGAATGTGAGATGTTCATTTCGCTCCAGAATATTCTGGATTGTGTCGAATGAATTGACGAGTTACAATATCCAACATGCCTCCGCCGTTGGCACTAATTCGGACTGGAACAAACGAGTGGCAGACTGGGCGTGTCAGGGCGCTCGATTGGTTTCATGATTCGGGATTTCACATCAGTGACTTTCCATGGGCCGAGTGGAACGTGTTGTACACCCACAACGGGTGAGGGTCATCGTGGGTTCTACCATCCGAGGTCCTGAATGATGAGTTTTGAAATTCTGACCATTCCATTTTTCGGTAAGGACATTCGAGGTTTGTTATGGAGGGTCGTTCACTAGGCATCGAGTAGTAAAGCCATCGTTGTTCTTCCCCGAGCGCTCCCGCACGAACGTTGTCTGGTCTCATCTTCATCCCCTATCACCCCGGTTCCTGCACGTGTCCACCCGACGCGACGCAGGGGTTGCCAACACGCGCCGTGATAGAGCAATATTCGGTGTAGCAGTAAAACACGTGGCAGGTTAAGCAATATTCGGTGCAGCAGTGGGGCACGTGTGATCAAGCAATATTCGGGACGACAGTAGAACATGAGGCTTGAGCAATATTCGAAGCAGTAGTAAAACACGCGGTTTGGTTAAGCAATATTCGGTGCAGCAGTGAAACACGCGGTGTGATCAAGCGATACCCGATACAGCTGCAAAATACGCAGCGAGACAGAGATATTCGAGGCAGGGGCACAAGTTCAACGAAGCCCACTCGGCGTAACGACCACGGATGCGATAGGTTCAGTTGGGGTTTGGGTACAACTGGTGAAGCTGTGGTGGTCGTTTGGAATGGATGGAGGGACATTGGACGGGAAATTGTAGAGGATGGCTGCGGGACAGTGGAAAGGGACAATGGACTCGTGCCGCGAGCTTTGATCGGGATTCGACGAATCGAATCAATTGGGTCAGCACGCGCCCTTTTGTTTAAAAGCCATTCCGGAAAGTCTTCATCCCACCCAGCCGTCGTTATGGCTTCCCTATTCTTTTCTATCCCTGCTCCCCTCAGAGTCGTCCCCCACGATTCTTCGTTCCTTCGTTCGATTCCAGAAGACACTTCTTGCCACACCCGACCCTGCTGCGTTCCACCTCGAACACCGTAACGATAGGTATGCGCACATCCGTTCCAAAGGGCCCCGTAGTGCGCGACGATGAAATTCTTGAAAACAGGTACCCGCAGCGTTGGACAAGCTGGCAGCTCCTGCCAACTTATGGCTACCGGCTGGTAGCCGCGGCTGACGGCCGGGGTGGCAGCGACCGGTTGTAATAGCCGAATCGACCGCCTGGGACCCGATCACTGAGCGACGCGGCTCTGTCAGCCGTTGGACGGCTACAAAAATCGGTAGCCGTGCAGCGTGGCAGCGCGGCAGCGCTGGTAGCTGGGTCGACGTGACGAGGTTTTCAGGCCGGCTTTGAAATGAAAACCGATTCCGTACACCCCGACACGAGGCTGATAGTCGCTCACTACTTGGTCACGCTGCGCGCTTTACAGTTGTCTCGAATATTCCTTGATCAAACCACATGTTTTCCTGCTGCCCCGAATATTGCTTAGCCGCGCGTGTTTACCACTACACCAAATATTGCTCAATCCAATCGCGTGTTTTACTGCCGCACCGAATATTGCCCAATCAAGCTGCGTGCCTTCCTGCTGTCTCGAATATGGCTCAATCAAATCGTGCGTTTTCCTGCTGCCATGAATATCGCCCAACCATGCTACCTGCTCTTTTAGAACCCCAGTGCGGCCCGGATACCTCGAACGTGCCGATGGGGAGTACCTGGAATGTTTAAATGGTCACAGTCTGCGTGTCTGAATCTCCCCATTCAAACCCATACCACAACGGCACTCAAACATATCGGTATGGCACCGGAATCCGGCTCTATCGACTTCAGTGACTTACTTCCGGAGTTCATCGCTGCCGATTGGTATCCTGTGAGTACCTTGAGCGTATTGCAGTCGTTCTTCGCCCTCAAACACAGGACCCGTGTATAGGATTTGTATATGCCATGCTTCTTCGATCTGGACTCATTCGCTTTCGGGGACCCGTTTCTCTTCCAGAACGTCTTTGAGCCGACCCTACCCTCTTCGCCTCCAAATTCGGCCACTGGCGAATTTATCCCCACTTTCCCCTACGAGATGTGGTCGGACGTACTGCCCGGCCAGACGGTGAAGCAAAATGCCCTTTCCTCCCTCCAAAGCGCTCCTGGGACCCCAAGTATTCAGCCCCGAGCTACCGCAATACCACCTGCCAAGGGTGCGAGAAACTTCCATGTTAGTGGCGGCAAACGTTCATCGACATCCGTTGTAGTTCCTGCCACACCACCGGTCAGTTTGACCTCATATCTACCCTAAAAAATCTCATTCGGAAACTGTGCAGCCGCATCTATCTCTACCTTTGGCCACACCCTTTCCAATCGACTGGATCAAGATACCACAGAGGAAATATGACCATGGACGCAAACAGCCGAATTTCAAACCGTCAGAGCTCATTTCGTTCAGCACGAACGGTCGTCCAGGCATAAACCTTGCAGATGCACTCCGCAAGAGATTCACCAATCTCGATGGCCGGGACGACCCAATGTTACCAGTTCCCGCACGAGCCGTCTCATGCCGATTGTTGGTAGGTTTCTCCTCATAATCTTTCGCGATAGTGGCAGAACTGAACCCAGCCCAAGTTCCCCGGCTACCCAGATTGCGGCCAATCGTGCCAGGTAAGACCGCCCCGTCGGCTACGCTGTCACCCATTGATTACAAAACGAAAGGTCCATGCGTTGAACTGGACTAGGAATCCTCTGCCAATATCACGCAGTAAACTCGCCTTCGAGTTCGCCAAGAAAATTGAACAATACCTCAACCGAATGGCTGTACGTTCGTACCACACCAAGATTGACCTCCCAGCTGATCACGAGTATACCATAGAGGACTACTCCGGACGAATCTATCGAGGATCGCTGGAGGATCGGCACGGGTTTCATGCACATAGACAATATGTTCCTCGTCAGTCTCGTTTCCGTCTCCAAGTCATCCTTCCAACCAGAGATCTGGGTGGCAGACCCATCGATCCCACACATCCGCGGCACGGACCGGAGGTAAACGAAGTACCGTACTTGTTGCGCCCCACGCCCCCCTTGCAGCTCAGGAACAAGCGCCGCTTGTATTTACTCCACCACGCCTTTCTGTCCCCCATCATCTCGTGCATCTAGAACTGAATACACTATGACTTCCGTGAATACTGGAATCCTACAAACCCCATACATATCCAACAGTCTACGCGCTTCCGGAAACACCCCCCACCCACCCCACACTGCAGACGTGCGTTTCCGGTGTGTTGGAATGATGCACTAAACGTCAGTGACCAATAACATGTCCAAAAGACTGCGCCCGACCATACTATCTTTGTGGCCTGGTGCCTTTCCCTTGCGTAATCCCTCCAAAAGCATCAACCAAAGGTTTGAAACTGTACAGAGAGGGTGCGTGGCGTAATTCCTGTGCTTTATAAAATATCCGAGTTGACAACACCTGTGCTCTCACCTCGGTTCGCAGCCGAATGACCCTATCCCGGGCACCTATTTAGATCGTGCCAACTCCTGACTGCCTCCCCTTCACACCACCCACAACGTCCCATCTCCACTCACCTCTACCAATGTCCTCCAAACGATCGTGCTGGGAGATATACAACAGGTAGGCCCCAGTAGCGCTCCATCCAAACTTAAGGCTGACTTGTCTTAGGGAAATGTCTCAACTTAATCGTGGGGATGCCTTGTGGTTTGTCACTCGCTTATGTTTTGTGCTTCCCTTTTGAATCCATGCCATCGCTAGGGAGCCTGCCCCGCTCTCTAACTTCAAATGCATTCAACTAGGAGATGTGGGATATATTCTCAGAGGCTGTTTCCATCTGTTATTTTCTGCTGGCTGCCCGTTAGGCAAGAGAAAGCCGGGCGTTGATGTCCCCCACAAATTCGAGCAGCTGGACGTTGGACTAACTTATGTCACTCAACCTCGGTCGCCCGGCTATCTTTCCACGAATACCGTCCGAGAAATTCCAACTCGCCCTACAGCGTCGATGTATCCGTACGTCCGTTCCATCGCATATATTCCACTGAGACCCTCATATGTACATGTGCCCCAGCGCGTTGGAACCTGGTTCTAGCATCTCGTTTCAACTCACCGGTGGGGATCAAGGCGCCGCCCTTCTGACTAAACATCCGACCTACCGGGAAGACGTTGAATTAGGACGGGCCTTCGAAATATATACGAAAGAGCACTACGATTCTTGGGTGGCGTTCGCTCGCAAGCGCGGGCACCCTGAGGGCATCAAGCCGGTCCTTGTTACCGGTATCGACATGACCAGGGACTTCGCAACGATGTCATACTCGAGCGACGGCGATAACCTGACGGCCGAATTCAAAACTTCGACTCCTGGGGTTTCCTCTCCCTGGGGAGTATGGCGTACAACAGGGGTGGTTCACACGAACTGTGGCCCCCAATCGTGTCGCCGTCCCATTTCTGCACAAACTGCGGACGCAACGTCCTCCGGCAGCAGTCATACAGAAACCGTTTCAGACGAGTACAACCAATGCGTCTTCATCCGCTACTATACCGTACGCAAGAGGCTGGGGATCCCCAGGGTCATAAAGGCTGCCGCAGGTCCACACGACCTTGGCCCGGGGAACCGTGACGATGAAGAGTTCGAGATGGAATGTAGCTCGGACTCGGACTCGGACTCGGACGTCGCGTCGAGTTTGTTCGACGACGACGGGGGCAGTGACAGGAGTTCGGTCACCAGCAGTGACTCTGAATTCGACGATGTCGTTCATAACACCACCCCTGTGCGCCCTTTCTCACACCCTTTCGACTACTTCGCCAGTTCTGATTGACCTCTATAGGACGAAAGGGACGATTTCGATACGGTCGCGGATTATGTTTTCCAGGCAAGTCGGCAACAAGCATGTCAGAGATTTCAGGCAATCTCTAATCCTCCCGTGTTAGAACTCCGACGCCGATTCTGTTCTCATCCACCATCAAGACATCGCACTGCTGCGTGAGGTGAGGTGCAGAGCTGTAAGGGATAAGGGATATCAGTCGCTTAAATTTTCGCCCAGCCTGGAGTCAATACGAACTTTGCAACCCAACTACTACAGAAACGACCACGAATCACGGTGGATATAGATGGAGGTAAGTTTTTACTGTCGGCGGATCGCCTTGGAACTCACTCTAGTTAGTGGCGATGATCGAGTGCAAGGGAGATCAACCTCCAGCGAACGCACAGTCTAGCACCAGCGATTCGCCTGGCATAACCGCTCTCGCCCCCCAGTTTACCCCTAGCGAAGTTGTACCAACGGATAGGATGGCATCACCGGGACCCCGACCCCCGTTATTCCCAGAATACTCTCCACGGGTCGTTCAAACAATTACTGCCAGTGGTTTCCGCAATCCCACCCTCCTCCCATATAATAACCCCACACTGGATCGGACCGACTCCGAAGACCCATTCTTGAGCGCGATACTGCTCAACCTGGCTTCCACAGAATCTCAGATCGCAACCTTCCCAACCGGCCAGATCATGACACCACGGGGGAATTACGGCCATGGAAGCGAACCGTGTGTTCACAGTAACGAAGAAGAAATTACCGGTTTCGGTTATTCCTGCTTCCACCTCGACACCATCCCCGTGTCGTATCGGCCCAACCTTGGTGACTCGTCCTCGACAACGATACCATCCCGCCCAACAGTCATTGAGCCTCAGATTGCAACCTTTCCAATGCACTGGGTCAGGATACCACAGGAGCGTTACAGCAATGGACGCCACCAACATGGTTTCAAACCGTTAGAGTCTATTTCGTTCAGCACGAACGGTCTTGTGGGTATAAACCTAGTGGATGCGCTCCGCAAGAACTTTACGGGCCTCGATGGACGGGACGATCCGATGTTACAAGGTGGTCCGGGAGGCATTTCGTGCCGGTTGTCGGTAGGTTTCTCGCGGTAGTCCCCTACCAGAGTGGCAGAGCTGAACCCACCCCAAGTTCCCCGGCTACCCAGACAACGGGAGTTCGTGTCAGGTAAGACCCCGCCCCGATTGTGATAGCCCGTGTTGACCACAAGGCGGAAGATTCGTACACTAAACTGGACCAACAACCGGCTACCAGTAACACGTAACGAACTTGCCCATGAAATTGCCAGGAAACTTGAACGGTACCTTAACCGAATGGCTGTACGCTCGCACCCCACTGAGATTAACCTCATATTTACTCACAAGTACACCGTAGCGGCTTACTCCGGATAGATCGATCGAAGATCGGTGGAGGATCGATAGAGGTTTCATGCACATCGATAATATGTTCCTTGTCAGTCTGGTATCTGTCTCCACGGGATCCTTCCAGCCGGAGATCTGGGTTGCGGACTCCTCCATCCTACATCCCGGCGCGGACCAGGATCCGTAAAGTATCGTACCTATCCATTGTGCTACGCTTATACCTGCATTATTCTACCACACCTTTCTATGCCCTATCGGTCGTGAATCTATGATTGACTCGGAATACGATTTAACTCCTGCGAATACCAGACCCCTACAGGTCATCGTGCATATACATTCCTGGAAACACCCCGCTGGCCCCACACAGCAGACATCCGTTCCGGCGGGTTCAACGCACGGGTAATGCACCTCGTTAACGTAAACGGTACGGTCTGTGTGACGCAGGACGGCCGGGGATATCCCCCAGGATGACACGGTACGAACCGGACCCGACTCGATAAAGCAAACATAACCGATAACGAACTACCGGATTGACTCAGAGGGCACAGATTGAATGGGAGTGCTCATTGATCCGCCTCGCACACTATCGGTGATCCTGTGGGCTGGTGGTGAAGCACGACGACTCGGTCGACTCATACACGGTGTTTGCCACCCCTGGCTGCACAACGCGGTCCGCATCAACATACACCAACCCCCCCGTACAACGTCTATACAGTTCCAAATGCACAAAAAATAAATTCGCGCGCACCCAATCTCGCGCGTCGCACATGCCGATCGCGCAGGCAACCAGACTTCCCGGGGAGTAATTTTCTGCCCTGTCCTGAACCAGGGCTGGGGCGGGAAGTTCTACACGCCGGTTCACACGGGACATCCGCAGGAGATCAAATTTCGGATATCCGCGGGTGTCACCGATTCTGAGGGGGCGGATATCAACACGATCTCAAACCAACTAATCAACGATGTCCTTGAGAGGTTGGATGTCATCCGATATTCACCAGGGGTGCCAGAGCATCGCGCTCAATAATCCCCCTTACCTTCTCCTCCTCCTTTTCTTTTCCCTCTTTCTTTTTCTACCAAGGATACAATTCAAACAAAAGTATATTGGAACATAGATAAACAAGTAGCGTTAATGAAAAGGGAAAATCGAGACTTGTTTCGTGGAAACCGACGTCCGAGCTCTCCGATCATGAATGACCGCGTTTATTGATGTCGGACTGGGCGGCTGGTATACCGGGTGGGCTTGTGAGGGTCGAGTCTGGGGGTTAAGCGAGTCAGTGACGAGGTTCTCCCGGTACCTTCGCTTGCATCGCTTTGCCCCCTATGTTGTTCATCAACAGCATTGAATATCGTTGTCGCCCTCTGGGCAGCTCGTGGAGCCGACAATCCGCCTCCCTCTCGAAGGCCCCCTACGGGTGGTGGAGGAGGGGTTGATTCACTCGAACGACGCTTCTGGTGACCCCGTCCAGAAGCGTCGTTCGGGTGAATAAGCCCTCCACCCCCAGCTGTGGAGGATCTTCAGCAAAGTGAGGCCGATTGGCAGTTCTGGAGGTTGCGCGGAGTGCGACAGCGAGAATCAATGTTGCTGATGGACGGCATGGGGGAGAAGGCACGGCGAGCAAATGTGTCGATGAACGTTCAGGAGAAGGGAGTTAGGGGTACTGGGAGTTGCCGGGTGACAATTTCTTGAATCCCGCAGGTCGATTCCTCACTACCCACCGTGCAAGATCAGGCTTCACTTGTTGAACGACGAAAATTGCAAGCCGGTATTGTGTCCAACTGATGGTACAATATCCACACAAGCCTGCATGCATGAGTGTAAACCACATTAATCTATACTTTTTTCGTACACAACAGTCCCCGTATCTATGATCCTTCACGCATTCTTCGTCCGGCCTCCGTCAGTCCGAGAGAATCATTGAGTCATGCCGCCACGCACGAAAGATTTGGAGCCGAGGGTCAAATGGGCCAAGGAAATGAAACACCGAGATGTCCCGAGCACAACTTGGCCGTGGCGGAATCCCGATGGTCAGCGGGCGAAGAGGAGGTTCGGAAGTCGGGGTGGAAGGCCACCGACTCCTTCCTCAACCTTTCCAACCCCCCCCTTAGGTGGCAAGTTATCCTTCGCATCCCCACCCTTGCCTTTCCCTCACACCTTCCCTTTGTGAGAAGGTCTCGAGAATGTGGAACCCTCTTGACGATCACAAGATCTGGATCGAGACCGTGAACGTAAACGGTGCCGGCTATTGTGGTGTTGCTGGCGGCAATCGCGGTCGGATCTGTCAGAATGACCAGGGGAGTGTTCTCAACGAGAGTGTGAATGCTTAGAGGAGGAGGTTTCCTCCTTCCCTTTGTCCGAGGAAGGATGATATTGGCCCGATGGGGCGGCTTCTGGGCGATCCGGTTGGTGAGATCGATGTGAATGATGGTGATGGCTCGAGGAGTGATAAAGCTTGGAGGAACCGTGCGGGCGACCGCTGTAGAGTGAGCCTGTATGCGCGAACCGGGGCCCGTCGCTGTAAACAGTGATCAGCCCTTACTCCACGTAATAAGGGTAGACGGCAAAATGTACCTCTTCTTCACTCTCGAAAGGGTTCTTGTACATGCCCTTCGAAACCCGTGGGCTGACATCTTGGAATGTGTCCTGGCGTACACACTTGGCTTGGGAGTAGGGAGTTTATTGGTGGATGTCCGTGGAGTGGAGGCATTGGAAGTGTGTCGCGAGACTCAAGATGCGGCCAGTCTGGGCCGAGAACGAGGGTTATCCAACCATGCCCACGGATGCACACTCCCCCTCAATTGCGGAGGGTTTTCTCGCTTGACAGGAGAGGTGGCCACGAGGACTTGCCTCGAAACCGGTCTACCGTCGCAATCACATCCCAACCTTCCGTCTTCGGAAGTGTGAACCGCACCACCAAACCCCAACCCTTGCCGGCAAACACGGTATGGTTGGGGAGCGATGGGTCCAACCCCAACCTTGCTGGCAAACACAGCTCGGTTGGGGAATGGTGGACCTCCTTGCCAGGACGGTTGTTGAGATGGAGGTGGAGCGGTGTCGAGCGTGAAAGTGGCCCTGAGTAGGTTGGTTGGGGATGGAATAGGAGGGTTTCTTTCCACTGATCACCAAATGTATGGTGTACTCAACTCAGTTTATCAAGCTTATTCTTGGTTAATAAGCTTGAACCCTGTGTGAGTTCGTGAAGGTTGGCTGAGCGTATCAGACCTTCAGGGGTGTTTCTCAGCAGAAGTCTGGTAGTCAAGCAC
>Ga0307516_10009232_pt1 | contig 11037 bp, 7 predicted proteins | sample 19_EM_MG_FD_203310 | JGI IMG/M metagenome (GOLD analysis project Ga0307516, IMG submission 203310) | Populus trichocarpa ectomycorrhiza microbial communities from riparian zone in the Pacific Northwest, United States - 19_EM | ecosystem: Host-associated > Plants > Roots > Unclassified | place...
CGAGCGCGTCACTGTTCGATTGTCACAGCGGTGCCGGATACGGCGGCAATGGTGGCAACGGCGGCCCAGGAGGCACTGGCGGAACGGGCGGCGCCGGCGGTGCTGGCGGATCGGTCACGCTCGTATCCCTGCCGGAAAATCTGGGCCCTTTGACTCATCTCTACCGCGTCGACGTCACCGGCGGTGCCGGGGGCAGCGGCGGTGCGGGAGGAGACGGAGGATCGCCGGGCGCCGGTGGTTCGCAAGGCGAAAAAGCATTGCCGTATTGCAAAGACGAACCCTCGCGCGCAGGCCACGGCGGCGCACCGGGTGCATCGGGCAACGCCGGCTCACCAGGCAATGACGGACTGGCTGGTGATTTCTCCGTCGCGGGCGTTACCGCAGAGCAGTTTCAAAGGATGCTGGAAGGCGGGGGCGGCTGAGTCGGCGCTCGAAACCCGCCTCATCGCGAACGCACACGCGTATTCACCCACATGTACTCACCACAGGGGAAACAATGATGAAGATTCTTGCACACGTTATGGTTGCCGCGTCGCTCAGCGTGTTGTTCGGATGCGCTTCACAGACGAAGGTTCTTCGCGACAAGGCGCTGACCAGCGGGCCGACTGCGGAATTCTTGCCGTATCATGATAGGTATTGTCTCCCAGGTCGCGCCGGCATCCTCTCCGTCGACGTCAAGATGGCGCAAGGATGGCCGACCGCGCCCGGGCATGACGTCCGTCTTTCGAACGTGCACGAGGGAGCCGCCCCAAACTGCAAGGTTCCCAATCCTCCGCTGATCGCTGACGGCGACCTACTGTCTATTCACGACAACGCCGCTGGCGACCGCATACTGGGTTTTACGCACGGTGGCCAAACGCAAAGCTTGAATTTGCTCCCAACACCGGGACTCGCCGCGGGGCAGCCGAATCTTTGGTACCAGACGTCGCCAGATCCACAGAACAAATATCAATACTTCGTGTACATGCTCGATGATCACACTGGAGCGCTCGGAAAAGAGCAATGGTACATGCTGGAAGTGTTTGATCTGAGCGAAACGACGGCGTGTCTCGACGAACGCCCCACGATCACAATGGTGACCCCAGACCCGGACTATAAATGCAAATTCGGAGGCTTCAACGAAAACGGCACTGGCAGCGGCTACGAACCCAAATGAGATGAAACCAATGCGCCGCGCTCGGCTTTTGTGGATCACGAGTTCGATCGCGCTATGGACTTGGGCCGCCGGCGCGGCCGCATCGCCGGCTCTTAGCTGCAATCCCGGTAGCAACACCGGGCAGGAATCACACACCGCACTCGAAGCTTCAGTCCAGGTCAAGATTTCAGCGCGCGCCTGGCTCGAGATCGAAGAGGACGGGCGCGCGCTGACATTAGGAAATTTCGATTCGACGGCAAAACTAGCTTCGCCGCCGCGGTTGGCAAGGTCTGGGGGGTGGGTCGCTGCAGGTTCGACGCAGATCTCCGTGCGCGATACGGCAGTGCCCGGTCTGCCGGTTTCATTTCGCGCGCGCCTGTTTTGCGATCAGCCGTCTAAACGCGCAGAGCAACTCCAGCGCATTGCCGCCGTTGCTCCGCCGGATCACGTGGACGACACGACGGTATCCGATTTGCTGCAAGCACTCGCAGCGATCGACGCTACACAACTCGATGGGGACCTCCGCACGTACACCGTGCATCTCGCCGCGCAGGCGCAGATGCTGGGCGGCCGCAGTGCGACGTCCGCCTCGGCGTTTGCGGCCGCCGAGCAAGGCTGGCGCAGCCACGGCGATGCTGCGCGTGCGCTCGCCGCACGCGCAGCATGGGCAGAAGAGCAGTATAGCCTAGGCAACTATGATCTTGCGGCCGATGCTGGCGCGACGCTGCCTCCGGCGGATGGCGGGGCGCTCGGATACTACGCCGCGCGCCTCACCAACAACCGCTGCCTTGCACTGATCTATCGCGACCGGCGCGAGAAGGCCGTCGAGTGCTTTTCGGCGCTCGTCCAACGCCTGGTCCAACTGGCCGAACCCTTGGACCTGGCCAATGCGTTGATCAACCGCGGCAACACGGAGCGCGACCTCGGTGCCTTGCAGGCGGCTTCTGCATCGATGCTCACGGCCGAGCGCATGATGGATTCCCCCGAACTCGCGCGTATGCCCGCCAAGGACGTGGCTATGATTCGTGGCAGGACGCGCCTCTTGCGCGCCGATCTCGCGTTGCGCGGCGCGGCCCTGGCGCAAGCAGTGGGCGACTACGACGCCGCGCTGGCGGACTTCGCCGCGGCCGATGCGCCGCGCTGGCGCGCGACGGTCTTGTTGCAACTCGCCGCGCTGTTTGGCCGTATCGGCGCCTATGGTGACGCGTACAGCAGCTGGACGCAGGCGATCAGCTTGATCGATGCGCGGTCGGCGCCGAACCGGTTTGCCAGCGCGCTGCTGATTCTCGCCCGTATCCAACGCGACGATGGGCATGCGCTGTTCTCCAGTTGGCTCGCGCGCCAAGCCGAGCTGGGTTATGCAGCGCTCGCTATACCCAGCGGGCGCCAAGCCGCCGAAATCGTGCGCATCCGTGCGTTGGTCGATGCGGGCGATCCGGCGACGGCACGAAGCTACGCACAGGGTTTGGTAAAGGATTTTCCGAGCGTGCGCGAATCGTGGAGCTTGGCGCTGGCTTCGATCGCGCTCGCAAGCCGTGATGGCCCCGGCGCACTCGCCGCACTTGGTGCCGAAGACCCCGCCGCGACACTGGACGAAAGAATCGAACGCGGCGTGGCGAGCGCGAAAGCTCGCCACGAGCTCGGCGAAACCGCGGCAGCACTCGAACAGTTGCGCAACACGCTGGGCCTGGTCGATGGTGCCGCGGCTTCAAGTGCGAATCCGCTGTTGCGCATGTTGCTAGAAAAACGCAGCGAACCGATCCGGCGGCTCGGTGTCGGCTGGGTGCTCGCGGACGACCGCGGCAACAGCGACTCAACGGTGCTGTGGGACTGGTTGGGGCCGACGCACGTCGCGGGCGCTGAGGCAGTGTTCGGGACACGTGGAACAGCGCCCTCCGGCGGCGAAGCGTTCGACGTCGCACTGGCGCACGAACTGTTGCTCAGCCGATCCGACGCAATCGTCGCACCGCACGCGCTGCCGAGCGCGATGTCGTTGCGCGTCGCCGCGACGGAACAGCATGCTGCTCTTTCTGCGCCCACCCTCGCACGCGTGCAGGCCGGACTCGACGACGACTCCGCCATGCTCGGCTTGATAGATGGCGGCGAGCATGGCGCACTGCTGTGGATCACCGCGCGCAGCATTAACGTCACGCCAACTGCGGCACCGACGTTGATCCGGCGCGCTGCGCAGAATTTGGCCTACGATCTTCGTTCGCCTGATGCTGATATCGCGCGCATCTCCGTCGAGGCGCGCGAACTCGCCGCGGCGCTGTGGCCTAGTGTCTCCCACGCTCCGCGCGTGCGTCGGCTCTATGTGATGGAAGACGCGCTGGCCGACACAATCGCGTGGCCTGTTCTGCCGGACGAAGGTGGTGAGCCGCTGGTCGACACGACCGATATCAGCTTGGTGCATATCTCACCTGCGATCGCCAAAGCGGAGCTGCATCCGCCGCGATCCGTGCGTGTGCTGGTCGCACCGCAGCGCAACGCCAGCGCGTCGAAACTCCCGACGCTCGCTGGCGCATTCGACGAACCGGCCTTGGTTGCGAATGCGGTCGCGCCCTGGCCGACCGAAACGCTCGACACGTCGAACGTGTCGGTCAAGGGCGAACTGCTGACGGCGCTCGCGCAACCCGGTACCTGGTTGCATGTCGCGGCGCACGGCATGACACAACCGGGATACGTGGGTCGCTCCGGTCTCTGGCTCGATCCGGCTACTAGCGGTGAATTGCCGCGCTTCGTCAGTGTGTTCGATTTGTTCGACGCGGGCGCCAACGCGGATCTCGTCGTACTCAATGCGTGCGATTTGGGCAGCGCAGCGACCGAATCACCGGAGACGCTTGCCTTTGCTGACGTACTCGTTCGCTTAGGCGCGCGCAACGTGATCGCGGCACAATGGCCCGTGAGCGATGGCGCGGCCGCGATTTGGGTTCCGGCATTTTATGCTGCGGTCATGTCGGCAACGCCGGATCCGGCGCATGGGCTGCGTCTGGCGCAGCGCCAATTGTTGGCCACGCGCGCCTTCCGACATCCCTACTACTGGGCGTCACTGGCACACCTGCGAAATTTTTCGCTCGGTGCCGCAGCTGCAACATCCGAAGGAACTGGCCTGTGAATACGGCGTTGCGTTGCATTGCATGGGTTGTCGTGATCTCACTCGCTCCGCTTGGGCCCAGCCGAGCCTCCCTCTGCGAGGACCAGCATCGCGAACTGATCGTAAAAGTGGAACAGGGCCGCGGCGGCAACTTCGATCAGCAACTCACGCAGCTGCTGGATCAATATGGCTTGCAGCAAAAAGAAGCGCTGTCGACGATCGGCGCCTTTGTCGTGCGGGCGAAGTCGATCGAAGCCGCCAATAGTCTTGTTCATACCCCGCCGAAGGGCTTTGCATACATCAAGCTCAACTATATTTCTTTTCCCGCTACCGCGCCGTCCGATGTACCAGCGTCGCAATGGCATCTCGCCCAGATCCATGCCGATGAGGCGTGGACGCATACCCAAGGCGATTCACGCTGGGTAGCGGCCATCATCGACTCCGGAGTCGATACCGAACATCCCGCGCTGAAGGGCCGGTTCTGGATAAATCCACATCCGGGTTCGTCCGGTTTTTCGGGCGACGCCAACGGCGTCAATTTTCGCGCGAGCCCGCCAGATGGAAACATTGCGGATGGGAACACCAATGGTCACGGCACACATATTGCCGGCATCATCGCCGCAGATGATGGGCGAGGCTTGCGCGCATTTGTGCCGAACGCGCGTCTCATGATCCTTCGCGTAGGCGACGATTGCCTCGACCCTTCCGCGGCGGTCAAAGCCATCCACTACGCAGCGACAAATGGCGCCGCCGTCGCGAACTTGAGCTGGGATGTGAGCGCGAGTCCGGAGCTCTTGGCAGCCATCAAGCATGCTCCGGACGTACTGTTCGTGGCTGCAGGACCCGGCGATACCGGCCAGTCAGTGGACGGATCGCCCACCGACCCGATCTCCGCGCATCTTCCGAACGTAATTGCGGTAACCGGTACTGATAGTAGCGGCGCTTACATCTTCCCTTACGGCACGCGGCTGGACATCGCTGCGCCGGCGAAAGCAATCCTGAGCACCCTTCCGAACGATCGCTACGGAACCATGAGCGGCACCTCGATGGCCGCGCCACTTGTGGTCGGAACGGCGTTGTTGCTCAAATCGCTAGCACCCAAATGGAGCGCCCAAGCGCTGAAACACTATATCGTCGATTCGGCAGACGGGCCGTTCGAACCGCGCTCCGCATTTCGCCGGCTCGATGCCGCGCGCGCAACGGCGCCACCGATACAGATTGACTGGCCCGCCGCCGATGCAACGATCGACCCGCATGCGAGCTATCTGCTGCTCAAATGGCATGCGCTGTTTAGCAGCTCCGCTTGCCGCTCGTTGGACGCCGATTTGGTATTCGCTCATGAATCAGTGCCGATAGTGAGGAACCGCGCGGTAGACGCCAATGTCGCCGAATATCGTGTCGACCACTCCACCTCAGGACTGGCGACGCTGCGCGTCTATTGCAGCGACACCGATTTGGCAACGAAGGTGACCAACATCCACTTCGTGCACCCGATCAACGATCCCAACTAGGAACCACTCGCATCGGTCTATATGAGATCTCGGCGAATATGAGTTCCGTTCGGCACTCCTGCCGCCGCGACATTCGCGCTATTCGCGAACGGCCCTCGCGAACAACAAGCGAAGCTACCGTTCCCGTGCAAGGCTTGCCCCGCTTGGCCACTTGTCGCTACGATGGCTCGGCCGCAAGGGGCTTGCCCATCATGTCCGCGACTCCAGAGGATCGCGTAAGCCAAGACGTAACGACAGCAGACATGGTCTCGCGTGTACACGCGGGCGACCGCGCCGCGGAGCGCGAATTTGTCGCACAGTATCAACGCGGCGTTCGTGTGCTGGTGCGGCGGCATTGCCGACCCGGCGATCCCATTGTCGAAGATCTGGTGCAAGACGTGCTCGCGCGCGTGCTCGAACGCCTGCGCGCGGGCGCGCTGCACGATGCCGCCGCTCTCGCAGGCTACGTGCAGAAAACCGTAGTGCATGCCACCAGTGCGGAATACCGACGCCGGCGTGCCAGCGAGCCGATTGCGGCCATTGAGGAACTACCGGCGCGCGAAGACCCCGTCCAGCACCTCGACGCGGAGCAACTGGCTCGCACGGTGCGAACGGTGCTGGTCGAGATGCCCGTTGAACGCGACCGCGAAGTGCTGCGAAGGTTCTATCTGGATGAGCAAGACAAGGATGAAGTCTGCCGTGTGCTCGATATCGATGCCGCGCATTTCCATCGCGTGCTTTTCCGTGCACGCAACCGCTTTCGCGAGTTGTTGTGCCGCGCGGGCATCGTCGAGGTGTGATGTGATGACTTCCCACCACGTCCAGCGCCATGTCGACCGCAACGGCGTCATCCGGAGGACGCGATGACACCGATCGCTTCCGGCATGTCACGGCTTGCGCCATGGCTCGAAAGTGCCTGGATGGCGCGCTATCTCGAGCGACAGCTCAGTGCGGACGAAACCGCGTGGTTCGAGGCGTATGTCCTGGACAAACCGGATCTGCTCACGGCGCTCGAGGCAGACACCGACTTGCGCGATGCGCTGCATGCCGATGCGGCGAGCCGGGCCGTTGCTGATCCAATGCGCGACACCACCGCTCCAGCCGCCGATTCTCCAGGCGCAAATGCAACGGCGCGGCAAGCATCGCCGCGCTCGGCGAGCGGGCGCTATCTCGGCCTTGCGGCGTCGTTGTTGCTCGGCGTCGGCATCGGTGTGCTGGTACATCGACCTGGAACGCATCTTTTCGAAGCGCCCGTTACCGATCCGATGCGTATCGTGTACGACACGATGCGCGGCGAACGCACGCCACCGCACGTCGAGCGTGCGGACAGTTCAGCCGCCTACGCCATCGTGGAAGTGGCGGTGCCGCCTTCGGCGCATAACATCGTGCTCACAGCGGAGAACGCGACGCCGCGCACTCTGCATCGCTCTGCGGAAGGCTTCGTCAGTTTCCTTCTGCCACGAAATTCCACGCAGCGTACTGCCGTGGAATTCGACGACGCGGATCGGCACGCAATCCTTCCAATCGAGCAATTGCCGGCGCTTAAGCCGGAACAATAGATCGGCGACTGAGACAACCCGCCTCTTGCTGATTCCTTACAGATGAGCCAGTCGGCGCGATAGGCGCGCCGGCGTTGCCATTGTGAGGATTCCGACGTGAATTACCTTATCGGTCTTGTCTTGGGAGCGACAATTTTCGTTAGTGGTTGCGCCACCCTGCGCCCGCCGCCGACGACGCTCGCCGCGAACCTGCCTGCGGTCGATCCGTGTACCAATCTGTCGGACCAATCGTCGTTGCATGAGGCGATCGCCTGCGCCAGATATATGGAAGCACGCTACGCGCGCGCAGGAGCTGACGTAAGCGATGCAAAGACCACTGCGGACATTTCCCTGATTACACTGGCCGCCACGGTCGCCGGGGTCGAACTCTTCAATGGTGGACGCCGCGTTTCGCAAGGCGCGGGGCTCCTCGGGGCTTTCGTTGGTGGCCTCGATACCTATCTCGCCCCTGGCGACGTGCGGAAACTGTATTTCCAAGCAAGTCGGCAGATGCAGTGCATCGCAGATCGAGGGCTGTTCCTGGATGCTGCCGCGCAGGCGCATGCCGACACTCTCAGTGCGTTTGCGAGGACGTCGATCGGGGGAACCAATGTCGCCGGTTTCCTGAATGCTTCACGCGCGGGACCGAGAGTCGCTGAGGTTGCGCAAGTGCAGCGCATTTCAGCGGTATTGAGCCACACCGACGCAGCGCGCGTGGTGCACGGAGCAGACATCGTTGCGTTGCGCTCGGAGTCGCTCCGATTTCAAGATCTGACGGCACTCGTGATCGAAGCAATTCACGAGGCAGACCGTAGCACCGTTGTGTCGTTCTACTCCAGTGGCAAGGATGTCTCTGCCGCGCAGAAGAAGATTGACGATTTTGCAAAGAGCCTGAAGCAGAAGAAGAGCCAAGAAGCCGATGTGAATGCCGCAATTGCCGATGCCAAGACAGATGCGGCAGCCGCTAAAGCGAAGTCGGAAGCACTGGACGACGCGGCCGGGCAAATGCGCATGCCAAACCTGGCGACGCTGGAGAAACACACGCGCGCTGAAGCGCAGACGCAACGCCACTACGCCGAGACTTTGGCCCTCGTGTTGAAGGCCGCACAAGATGCAGCAGCGACGACCGCGACTCTCGACGATCGCATCATCGACCTCGACTCCTGCTTGAGTACACCGTAAGGCAGCAGCTGCGGCTCCTGTGCGTCTCACGGCGGACGCCACCCACCTCCCTCTCTAGCAACTAACGGAGCATCCATGAATGCGACCATCCATCGCAGCATGCCCTTGCTGTTTCTGTTGATTCTGACTTCGCTGTTTTCCATGAACAATGCTCACGCCGTCATCACGGAAATGGCTACCGTTGCCGCATCCGCGGAAATCGTGAAAGCCGAAGCGAACGAGATCATGGATGCCGCCGCCAATCGATTCGATTGGTCGGCGATGCGTGCCGCCAACGAAGCTCGCGGATTGATCGAGCAGTGGCAAGTCGCGAACAGGGGCTTGCTCGATCACGCCTTCAAATCACTCGATGGAAGCCAACAGGCTTTCTTCGAAAACCTGGACTCGGCACTTCAAAATCTGCATAAGGACTTGATCACCCCTGAGATGGACCGCGCCCAGAAAAGTGTCGACCAAGTCGACCAACTGGTTCGCGATCTGGCGTGGTGGGCCGATCATGGTCCGGTCGTGCTGCGCACCAGTCCATCCGTGCTGACACCGACGAAGGCCACGACGATCACTGTGCGTGTGATTGGGCTTAGCCTCGATGTGGGTCCGTCGAGGATGACAATGGATGCGCAAACGTACTCGCCTATTGGCACCACGCCAACGGAACTCAAGTTTGAGCTACCTGCCAGTGCGATCGCATTTTCCGAGGCCTCTCATCAACTTCAGCGCGCTACCGTGACGGTCACCCGTCCGAGTTCAGCCTGGTACAGGCGCGTGTTCGGCAGCACCGAAGATGTGCCCCTGAATATCGCTTTTCTCAAGCTGCCTCCGAGTGCAGGCACATACAAGGTGGCGTATACCACCATGGAGACCATGCGCGCCGTTTCAGACTGGAAACAGCGCGAGTTCTACTACAAGAGCGGATCGTTGAGCCGTTCTTGCAACATGCAGATGCAACGCCCCGAGCCGGGTTGGAAGATCGACATTCACTCGATCGGGTACGTAACGGAATGGGGCGCGTCTGGGAGTTATCGCATCTTGCCGGAATGGATCACACCGGAAGGGTTCTCGGTATCCGTGTGCGCTGAACGCCGTCGCGCAGGCTTCAACTGGGGTCCGGGCGAACAGCATGTGGTTTATAAGTGGCGCGAGTACCACGATCACGATGAGCCCGTACCGCACATCGCGGAAGCGAAGTCGCTTCTCTGGGGGTCTCGTCTCGTCGAGAAGTTGCCCGACAATACGGCCTCGATCGAGATAACCTTCGAGGACTTTGCTGGCAACTCGCAGGCAGCCGCGGGCACGGCGCGTCTCAGCTACGCGCAAATATCGTACGCCAAGGACACGAAGCAGCTGACGATCGAACCCAGGGTGCCCGCCAATTGGTAGTACATCGTTCGACGCGCGTTAGCTGCGCATCGCTGCTCGCGCGCACGTTGCGGCACGAGGACGAATGCCGCGTGTATCGACAACGGTTACGTACTTGCACGTATATCCCCAGCCGCAGCAGTGCCTCACACTGGCCTTGCTCAGGAGACCGATTCGGCCAAGGAATGGCGCGCGTGGGTGGGGGTCCGCCGGGTAGCGGGCCCCAGGCGCTTGTCCGGGGGGACGATGCCATGAGTACGTGCCGTAAAAGGGGTGCAACGCGCCACGGGCGCTGCGGACCGATTGTGTTTGCGATTGTCGCGTTGGTTGGCCTGCGATGCAGCGGCGCCGACGCAGCGGCGCCATCGATTTCACCGACCCCTCAGGGCCACTACATTTTCCGCAGCTATGGTCCAGCCGACGGCCTTGTAAACACGACAGTCACGCGGCTATTGCAGGACACGCAGGGCCTGATTTGGGCCGGCACGAACGACGGGCTGTACCGCTACGACGGCAATCGATTCGATCTGTTCGGAACGCATCACGGTCTTGCGACCGCCGAGATCGAGGCCTTGCATGAAGATCGCCACGGCACCTTGTGGGTTGGCACGCACGCCGGTGTCAGCCGCTGGAACGGCGTTGCGTTCGTGCCCCTCGTCGGTATGCTCGGGCCGGACGATCACGCGCGCGGCATTGCCGACGACGCGGCGGGCGTATGGCTCGCGACGAGCAAAGGCCTGCTGCTCGGTGCAAGCGATCGCGAGTTCCGGAAGGTGCCGGGCTGGCAAGGCGGCGAAGCAACGGCGCTGCTGATTGGGCGCACCCACGCGGGCGTTTGGGCGGCACGCTGGGACGGAAAGCCGCATGTACTGCGCCTCAAGGCCGGCGTGTGGTCCGAGTATGCGTTCGGTGACGAAGGCAGCGAGGACAGCATCGACGCGCTGGCTGAAGATGGCTACGGACAACTGTGGGCGCGCAGCGCCTTCCGCCTGTGGGTACTCGACGAGCAGCGTCAACGTTTCGAGCCGGTGGAGTCTCCTTCGCCGATACTTTCCGATCCGGGATATCTCACGGTCGGGCGCGACGGCGGCCTGTGGGTGTCGAGCAGCGAACGCCTGTTGCATCGCGTCGATGGACGTTGGAGCGAAAGCCTCGGCGGAGCGGCGCTGGGCACGCGTCCGGTGCTGGAGGATCGTGAAGGTTCGCTCTGGTTTGGTGCGCGTGGCTTGCAACGCATGGCGG
>Ga0307516_10009233_pt1 | contig 11036 bp, 11 predicted proteins | sample 19_EM_MG_FD_203310 | JGI IMG/M metagenome (GOLD analysis project Ga0307516, IMG submission 203310) | Populus trichocarpa ectomycorrhiza microbial communities from riparian zone in the Pacific Northwest, United States - 19_EM | ecosystem: Host-associated > Plants > Roots > Unclassified | place...
TTCCTTTTGTTCATCCTTCCTTCAGGTTCGCTGACAACGCTCTTAGTCTAGCCTAACGCGTATCTCTCACATTATTTGCATTTTCAATGCAATTTTCCAACCTTGAAGGTCATGTTATGCACCTTGTGAGTGGGGGTTGAGGGTGATAAAGAGCGGATGCAGTGTTGAGGGCAAAATTTGAAATTTTTTGAGTCACCCGATTGCTGTGTTGGGGGGGGGGGGAGCTTGGATCTGGTGAACATACCAGATTTGTGCATGATGCATTGGCCAGAACACTTGGTCTGGTAGTTATTGTGTTGGTCGACACAAGCTTGTTGTTCATATACTAAGGCCTGTAAAATATACATAGACTGGATGTGGGTGAGAATGGAGAACCATCGGTCACTAATACGACCCTCAAAACTTAAGCTTCCACCATTCCCACTTTCCACTACCTACCCTGTGGTGCTCTTCCTGGTACCCTTTGTCAAACCTGGTACAACCATCCAATGTGTGAAACACTTACCAATAACTTCTCCCAAAAAACTTTCAAGGTTGCATCTGCTGTTGTTGCTGTGTTTCAAGCATTTGCTGAAAATATCAGAAAATACACCCATTCATACTCAGCCAAAGTGATCTTCATCTCTATGACACACCTTCAAAATTCATGAGCATGTAAATTGTGAAGACCAGAAGAGACCAATGCCACCTTTTCAATAACTCATGATTGGTTTCTACACCACCCTATCCATTTAATCAAAACTAATGTTTAAGATCCATATGCAAGGATTCCATCTTATCTAGCCTAGACCTCCAATATGCAATGCTTTGAACTATAACCAGAATGCTGATCCCAATGCTGACAACTGCAATCACAAGAGTCCCCAAACTGCTCTGGTCCAGACCAATTACATGAAGAAGTGTAGACAGAGATGTTATTATGTTGGTAGGGGACAAAGTTGGTACTGAGGCACAGAATTGGACCAAAGTTTCAAGAGATGGTTGGATGAAGGTGTCAGAAAGAGCTGCCTGAATTAGAGCCATGATGTGGCTATGGGAAAGCCAAGTCTGACAACAAAAAATAAATAGTAATGATGGTGAAAGCAGCAGTAATGACAGAACTCCAGCAAGAGCAACAATGACAGTAAGTTTGGTAAGAATGAGGAATATTGTTAGAATCACCCAATGGCCTACCTCAGATGGGGAGGGCAAGGCTGGGAAGATTGTTGCAGTGGGGAGGGTATATATATAGGAAGCAGATCTAGGGGTCTTGAGAATCAGATTGGCAGGGAATGGGGGAAATGGCAAGGTGAATGAGCAAAAAGACAGTGAAGATCCCTGAAACAAAAAGGGGGTGCTGGGCACTGAGAATTGAGTACTGAGCACTGAGTCACTGAGGATTGCCCAGAGATCTGACTATCCATGGATCTGTGGATCATACAGGGTGGTCATGGTATCCAACAATAAACCCCAAAAAAAAGTTTGGGAGGTTGGAAACAATTGAGGACAACAGCAGTGGTTCAATTGAGTTTGAGTTGTCTGGAATCAGTGACAGTTGACAAAACTAAACTAAAAAGGACTCAGGATGACTGGGTTCAGTTTTGCAACACAATTCTTTTTTTTTTCAACCATCCACTCAACTACACCCAATTCCTGTCAACAACAGACACTGGGGACAAAGGGTAAGGCCACATAGTCCTTCCCCCCCAAACTCACTAACATTCCTAATACACAAACCCCAGACTCTAGTCTCATTTTTTCACACTCCTTTCATCTTATTCCAAATTTCTGGCATTTTTGCCCCCACCATGTGGGCTATATATGGTGGCTTAGACTTTCTGTTGCGGTAGTTTGGTCTATCTGTATGATGTACTGCCAAGAATTGCAGATTTAAGGCATATTTTTTTCAACAGCTCCTTAGTGCTCCATGTACAACTGAATGAGTACTTAATTTTAACCCAACTGCCAATGCAAACAGTTTAACTATAATAACCTTGTAGGGTGTGACAATCAAACCATCACTGAATTTCAGAGCTAGTTTTTCCAGTTTGATCGTGCCTCATTCTACAAAAAAACCCACTACTAACTCCTTGCTCAAGTTTCAGCCCATTGTGAACTCTTAACCCCCAAGATCAGGCTGAATGGTCACCACCCTCCTGACCATTCAAATTCAAATTCCAGAACTGTTTCATTTAACAGGGGGTCCCACCACTACCATAATTTCAACTCATTGTGAACTACCAACTCAAATAATTATTCCAATTATCCAATATATTCAAATAAGTAGAAAGTGTGAATAAGTGGAAAAAGCTACAAATGAAAAATAAGTTCAAGAAAAGTGTGGGAAAGTGAACAAGCAATTGGGACATGATTTGCTGATGGCCAAAAACCTACCAGGCAAAGTGTGAACAAAGTGTTGGACAAGTTTAAAATTTGCTCAACATTTGTCTGGTGGGTAATGGTTGAGTAAGTTTAATACAAAACCAACAAAAACCAAGCATTTGCCTGCTGGGTAAGTTACCCTATGTCCCCAGTGTCTGCAGCCGTTGATCATGGCGCCTTCTATACCTATATTAATGAGAGTACAACCATTGTCAATTCACCAGCAGCAACTATGTCATATTTCCAGTGAGTTTTGCTCTTTGTATAGAGAGATTCATGTGCAATCTATCCAACTGGTTTGTTTGATATGACTGATTTGGTTGAGCTCATTGGGATTTTCAGCATCCTCAGCTAACACAATCATCTCTCAGATGGCATCACCCTCTATATTTATCCAACAGCACCAAAACACCATCCTAATAGGCAAGTGATATTATCTCCATTGAGGCCTCTCTTGAAATCAACCTCTCAATCAATCTTTATTCCATATCTAGGTTTATTGAGCTCAGGTGGTGCTACCATCAAGTTGGCAATGAGCGGTCCGGTCCTTTCTCCCAAGCCAATTGCATTGTGGTAACTGTCACAAAACTGCTGGACATCAAACATGAATCTGTCAGTGACCCCCTCCAAATTTCCAATCTGCATTGTGTAGTAGTCATAGGCCACCTTCATGAAGTGAGATGACATGAGGTCCCTGATGTTGTTCCCCTTCTCAATCATCTTCAGTTCCAAGAAGGCCCTCATGAATGCAATCATGATATGGTGTGTGGGGGCGATGGAGAGCTTTAGCCCAATGTAGTGTGAAGTCTTCACTTGCAAGGCCCTGGAGAATTGGTCAGGAGTCAGCCTCTTGCCTTCCTTGACGAAGAGGTATAGGTCATAGTTTGAGCACTTTTTTCTGTCCTGATACAACTTCCAGGCCACTAATCTTTTAAGGGGATGAATGACCAAAAGGTAGTAACATAGGACCTCTGTCAAGGACCACAGGAGGAAGTGGATGTTGAAGACATTGATCCCTCAAGTGTTGGTCTGCTTGGATCAACACCTGATCAGCAGCATCTGACCAAAGGGCCTTGTGCCTTTACCAGACTGAAGGGTGTGAATAGTGGTGCTCTGATAGTTTAAATTGTCAGTGGCAAAATTGCACCCCCACACAAGAATCTTTCAGGCTTCTCCCAAGCTCAGCAAGCAGTCTTGTCATGGTGCACACACTTGCGGCAGGGTGACTTTGGTAGGCATTGGGTTTAAATTCTAATGGCAATCATCATGATTGCAGCAGTTACTGGCCAGCCTACCACCATACTAAAAAAAAAGTCAACAACTTCATTTTGTATGGAATTGAGCTGGGGTATCCAACCTGCCATAATCCTGATCACTAATTTACCAATGCACAGGGGTGATGGCTTGGTACAAACCAAGGCTGGGAATGAGAAACATAAGATTTTTTGAGAAGATCAGCCACAACTTGGCATCCCTGATTGTTGATCATCAATCAGATTGATCAACTGGCTTTGACCTAAACCACCATGATCCCTCAACGAAGTGCCAGATTACATTCAAATGCCCCTACCTCTGTGACAAGATATCCTGTTCGTTCCTCTCCTCACAATATGGATCAGGACAGGGTGGATTAGATAGGTAGGGTTTTTAATAGTTAGAGTGACATCAGGATGGGACAGGTGGAAGGAGTACACCATGGTTGTGATAAGGTCAGCAGGACTCTATCATGCAAAACCTTATTCGCACTCTGCCCAGAACCACAACAGCAGTCGTGCCCCTCTTCTTCCTTCATATCCACCTCCTTTCTCTCTCCCTCTATTTTTTTCCCCTCCATCCTCTCCCCCACCTACTCCTCCCCACTTGAACACTGCAACCCATTGTCAAACCAACAATGGGCCCATGGATGAAGAGGAATATATAAGAAACATGAACAACCTTTCTTCTCCCATAGATGAAGCCAAATATATCCAATGCATGGAAGACTCTCCTTCTCTTGTGAATGAAGTGTATTATATGTTCCTCATGAACAACTCTCCATCTCCTACAGAAGATGAAGTAAATTATATCTTCTTCATGAACAACTCTCCTTCCCCCAGTCCTGTGGTTGCCAATACAGGTTCAACATCCCCCATCCCACCCCATCAGCCAATAGATAAAGAAGAGTATCTCCAAAAGATGCATGGCTTTCTTTCCCCTGAGTGCAGCAACAAGTTCATGATAAGTGACTTGGATGAAGCAGGGTATATCCAGCAGATGAATGACTGTCCTGAATTGCCAGTCCAAACTCACCAAACCCCCAACATGTTATGTTTCTCATCTCCTTCCCCTGTCCCTCCCTCTGAGTCCAAGCAAGTTCAGCCCAATTTAATCTGATCTGGAGTGTGTAGAGCTTACAGACAGTACCAGTGCTGTGAACCCAACCTCAAAGCACTCAAACTGAAGGTAAAGTTGCTTTGTTCCTTCCTTCATTTCCAGAAGAGCAGACTTACATCAATTTGGATCAGTGGGTCAGAGTACATCCCCTCCTGTGGATTACCTGCCTCAGATGTCCTAGAGGAGGGTGAGGAGTCCAGGCTCAGGCAAGTAGTTGACTCCTCTGGCATTGACCCAAATGAAGTCAATGAAGCTCAGAGGTTCCTCATCCATCAGGATGAAGTAAACTTCATCAAAAGGATGGCCAACCTGAATGAGTGGGCAGAGGTCTTCACAGCCTGACTGTTTTCCATCCTGGAGAACAGGTCAATGAGAAGGTCATCTGCAACAACCTGTTTGCTTTGTGGTGGCCTCTCAGGTTTCACCCTAGCAAGAGACCTGTATACCTCACATTTTCAGAGGTATCTAACCTCAGCCACTCCATTGTTAGTGGACGGGATACCTTTGAAACCAGACTAGAGAAGAGGGCATTTCAATACCTATATCAGTCTATTATTCCTCAAACAACAGAGATAGACAAATGGGTTTGCTTCTTCCTCCATCAGAATTACAAAGGTCTATCCAATCCAGCCCATGATTCATGGGTAAATTCCAACCACTTCTTTCCAGTACTCTTTGATTATGGAGCCAGAACTGCATATGCCTTCAGGGTCAGTACATATCAGGATATCCAGGTCAAAAATTGACACGAAAGTGGATGGGGCTATTCACAAAGTCCCAGGCTGTGGGAAGCCATTGGTTGCAACTTGGGTTGGCCAAATGAAGTTGAAAATCCCACTACTGTTAGAGTTGTGGTAAAAAGCTGGACCCAGATATATGCTCTTTTTTTGTACAATTGAGTGGTGACAGAGATACAATACCTCCCTTCTCACCAACTTACAATAACTGTGGGATATACACATTTGGAATCCTAAAAAGGATGATCACAGCAGATTGGCTTCATGAGCTCCTGGATGATCAGAAAGATCTCCAATTTCTTGGATGCCAGTGCCCCGAGAGGAGCAATCTCCTGGATCAGACCATGGAGTGGATGCAGTAGGCAATAAATCACTATGATAACATTTCAACTCTGAACCTGCTTACTGAAAGGGATCCCCTTCCTAACACAGTCTCCACTACCAATTTTAACCAAGGTGCTGTTAGAACTATAAAATCATGTATCACCATGTGTCTTGGTAATAGACCTCCAAGTTCATACAATATTGTAGATAAAATGATGGTAGTCTGTAAAGCATACTGTGGTACTAAATGCCCAGGCCGCACATTATTAGGTGCTGGTAAAGATGGGGAGACTATATAATGAGAGTCAGGATTACATATGGTGGGGGTAAACTTACAACAAGGGAAGAGGGATTACAACAAGGGGGTTATAATGAGAACCCCAAAGTAATAATGAGAGATGGGAGCTCATCATGCAAATCAGAACTCATTATATTATCCTACATCTGTTTTGAATACAAAAATGTCATAATTACAGCCAAAGGTTAACATTCCATCACAGGGACACAACAGAGAGGATGTCAGCAATACAAACAGTCCAGGTTATCCATCAATAAAGGTGTGATTGGCCTTTGGAATTGATGGAGGGGACACAAACACAGTTTCAATGGTGGCAGGATGGTGCAGGTGGTCCTGATGGTAGTGTGACCCAAGTGGATTCTTGTGGGGTTGTGGTGGCTGTGAACACATTGTCAATTTTAATTACTTTGAGATAATCATTATACCTCTTGCCCCTGGTAAGTGATTGACCCTCCCATGACAGCAAGAGCATGAAACTGGAACCAGGATGGCCCTTCAAGCAATCAGGTGTGGGGGACTGAACTGCTGCAATGGTACAGGACCACTGTCACAAAAGAGGTGATACCCACCATACAAATGAGGGAATGGGGGAGAACAGCAGTTTCTTCAAATCTAGAGGAAACAGGTAAATGATAGAACATCCAAGTAGTAACCCAAATTGATGACCAGCATTCTGGGAGTGAGCATGTTGAGTGTAAGTTGCACATACCAATAACAGCAAACTTGGAATCCAGGGAGTTGAACACATATTATTCATGTCAGTCTACTAGTCTTGTGTGTGTTCAAAGAACATAGGGAGGACCCACCTTGCAATAGTAGCATTGTTCCAGGCATTGTGTTACCCTGTTGTGGTGTGTGTCCATTTACATTCACATTGATATTGGATTTTCTGTTCCCACTTCCATTCTGAGCACCATTGGACTTGGCAGTATTGGCACAGGCCCTAGAGCAGAACTACAAAATCAGAAGCAGTGTCAGCCAAACCCTTGTTTAATTGGTAAGCAACATGGAGAGTGGATTTCATTATGGTTCCAGCCCCTCCCAAGTTGTTCAACTCACCAGAGATAAGGGCCAGTGTACCAAGCTGGTACATTGCAATTGCATCACAAGGAAATGGACAAAGTACCATGCATGTACCCACCTGGTACATCACAAATACATTCAGAATTTTCCCTGCCAATTTCCCTGCAATTTTCCCAGCCAAAAAATGATTGGTTCATTCAGTATTCCAGGTCATGTGACTGGAATGTCCCTATTAGGTAATATATAGGGAAAACTCCAAGTTTGTCAAAGAAAGTAACTGCAATGTTCCTGAGTGGCTCATTCAAAGAGTTCTTTGCAGTTTCTCCAGTGGTGCAACCATGATGTTCCTGCCCAGTAAAACTGAAAATGAGCCAGAACAGTGTGCCGGAGACAAACCAGAGTGGCACATCTGGAATGTACCCATCACTACCTCCACAGTATCCCACTTTTGGCAAAATTTGGGTAAACTTTGGGAAAATGCTGGGAACATTTTGAATGTCCCTGGTTTTCCAGTTTCCCAAATGTTTCCCTGCAGTGTTCCCAAAGTTTACCCAAATTTCACCAAAAGTGGTACACTGTTCAGGTAAAAATCATGTTATGCACCCTGTGTGAGCTGCAGTTCCAATCCTTCAACAAAAAGATTCAGGCTGGTTTCTGTCAGGTTGACGACAACTTGGAGGCTTTGGATCACACTGTGGGTGAGGGCCTTTGGAAACAGGTGGGAACATGTCAGGAACATTGAAGGGACAGGACCCATTTCTCTGGCATGTTCCCACCAGATACATTTTATGTACATTTTGAATGTAACTATAACACGTACCTAAGCTGTTCCTACCAAAAAGATTTCATGCACATTTCGAATGTAATTTCAACATGTTCCCAACACTCACCCAGTAAACATATTCTAAGTACATCACTCCAAAGTGAGGAACTTGGGGTTCTCCTACAGTTTGTGCTGAAGATAATCATTGATGAGATTGACAAGGAAGCCAACACATTGACAGACAGCAAGTCACCATTCCAGGGTGCCAGCAATTGGTCCTGGGATTCACCAGTGTATCACTTGCTTAACTCCTAGCAGGTATATGCAATGAAGGAAACTCCAATTATTTGGTCATACTTTCAACCATTGCTGTTGGTACAGGGTGGAGGGCCATGATTGAAATAAAGGAGGGAAGAGATCCATGGCAGGTGAGCATGGTTGAAGCATTGCAGAGGATCATTCTCAAGCCACCACAGGGGGCTGCCATTGCACTCTCCATTGCACTCTACCTGCAGAACAAATTAGTTGCCCCCCCCTCAAGTCATAAGTATTATTCTCTTCTCCTGCAACACTAATCATTTCATCCACCACTGTCACACATAGGGACAGTCTGGCTGATATTTGTAGTATTTTACACTGGAACACCCATACCCAATCTACACCATCAAGCCTCCCCAATGAACTCCCCACCAGCCCAGAAAACCCGGATGACCTCTAAAAAGTCACAGAATGCAGTAGAATGTCCTTCTTGGAATACTCCAGAACAAACCCATAAAACACCATAAAATACAGTAGAATGGTGTGGTAGAACCTGATATAACAGGTGGGGGATGTTATGGAAAGGTGTGGAAGGATATGGAATCTTCCAGAATATGGAATGGAAAGAGATGGAAGGAGAAGGAACTGTAGAATAGCCCAGAACATTCTATGCTAAGTTTGAGTGTAAATTAAACCCCTCCCCACTCCTAAGAGCAGGACAGTTTCCCTCACAGTTTCCCCCTTATACCTCTCCCCCAGCAGCAGCCCCCAGTTTATTTCCCTAGCACGATTACCCTCAGACCTATCAAGAATCCCCCCTTTTATCTATATGATCCCACTTCAATCACTCTTTTATCAAGAGGAACCTGAAGATCCAGTCATGAGTCAAGACATCTTAGCACACAGGCTGTCAGTGTACAGCCCTCAAGACAACATCCTCAAGTATATTCATTATTTCAGTTGAGGTGTCCAAGGACATCACCACAGTAACCCCAACATATCAGTACAGTCACAAAGTATAGTGGCATAACCCTAGTATCAGATGCATAGTCCCAGTATCAGAAGTACAGCCCCTAAATCCCCTCTACACCCAATACATCACCCATACCTTTATCAGTCAAGAAGCAGTGTGACACAGCCTCCACAGCACTACTATATCAGTCAATCAACACAGCCAGAATCCTGTGCATCCCCTCCATCCTTGATCATCAAGGTAGATCAGGAACATTTGTCCTCAAGTGCTAGTGTAAACAATAAGTGAACACCAAGCAAACCAACAGTGCAGAGAAAGCTTACCAGAAGCACACTCTAAGCCTCTGAACTTGATAATGTCATAAAGCAAACTCCAAGCACTTTTTGAATGGGCTACCCAGGTGTAATCTCAGTGAATTGCTTAGGTTATTTTCTGGTTTACTGAGCTTAGTAAACTGTGATCAAATTGTTAGGTAAACTGGAAACAAACTCTTTGAATGAGTGGCTCAGTAAATTGTAAGTGATTCCTTTCAGTAAATAGGGGAATTTTCCAAGGTTTTCCTGATGGGTAAATTGTGATCACATGACTCAATAAACTAAGAACAAAAGCTCAACAAACTGTAGGGAAATTGGCTCAGTAAACCATGGGTTTGCTCAGCACATGCTGGGAAGATAAATAGGGTAGTTAATTTTCCATTTCCTCACAGTTTACTGGCAGTTTACTGGCTCGGTAAACCAACCCCTGCCCCCAGTGTTATCCAAGTGCTCCACCTATCCACTTCCCCAGTTCAAACTCAGCCACAGATATTAGACATTAGTCTTTAACTGTCACTAAATCCAACCCCCAACCAAAACACTACACCACCAGCCAGGATTGATAGACTGGGGATACTCAGACCAAAATTACACTTGTGACAGCAATTATTTCATCTATAAATATGTAAATATTTTTACCACTGGATATGACAAATGAAGGCCATAAAACTGAATTTATCTGCCCAATGTCAGTGTAGGTGACATCAGGTGGATATCTCCAATCCACACAGTGGGTCTGAGCAGTTTTGACCAAGAGACACACAGTTGACCCCAACAGTCATCTCCTGACATACTGTTCAATCACCAAGTCCCTCATGGACCCTAAGGGAGGCCTTGATGTTCAATTTGCTAAGTCCAACCTCAATCTACCACCTCCATCACCATTACCCTCACCTCTCCCCACCTTCACCGCTCCATCCCATGTCATGGCTTCCTCAACAGCAACCCCACCAAAACCCAAATGCTCCCCATGTGGGTGTGACAGACCCCTGTGGGTTAATTTAAGGTGGGGAGGTGGACACATGTCACCTGCAAACATGGGAAGGTGCATGGATTCTTTACCAGTACTCTTCCCTCATTTCCTTCATCTTCACCCACCTCCACAACAGTGTTTCCCCTCCCCTCATTGGACCCACTGTCCTTGGTAAGATTCAATTCACCCCTGCCTTGACAATTTACTGACTTGGTCCATTGTTAGCAATAACCAGTGCCTTTTGACTCACTACATGCCACACCAGGGTCCTTGGTTAGTTACCCTTCAATGGACAATTCTACCATACATATGCACTCCCTATTCTGCCCCCTAGAGTATACAATTTAGGGTAGTTTAGCTTGGTGAATAATATAAATATATTTGTACTACAGATGAGAGGTTGACTGGATACAGTAATTCACCGGTCACCTAGACACCCCCACTCACCTGGACAGAGGCCCGTTTCTCCTTCCACAATGATGATCTGGCCACAAAATTAGTACCATCTTGTAGCTACAATCTCCTTCCATTGACTTGTATACTTTTAATATTATTATATGATAAAATCGAGGTAGAATGGCCAAGACACATTGTGATTCAGGTTTTGATGGAACATTTCCGTCGGTCCCAAGACCCCGC
>Ga0307516_10009234_pt1 | contig 11036 bp, 6 predicted proteins | sample 19_EM_MG_FD_203310 | JGI IMG/M metagenome (GOLD analysis project Ga0307516, IMG submission 203310) | Populus trichocarpa ectomycorrhiza microbial communities from riparian zone in the Pacific Northwest, United States - 19_EM | ecosystem: Host-associated > Plants > Roots > Unclassified | place...
CATCAGCCAGCCATCGCCGTTCTCGACGGGCGGGCAGACGGTGGTGAAAGAGAAGGCCGACATCACGATCAAGCAGGAGCCGGGTGCACTGATCCAGCTGCCCGCGGGCACGCAGCTCGCTGATGTCGTGAAGGCTTTGAGTGCCTTGGGTGCCACGCCGCAGGACCTGCTGGCGATCCTCCAAGCCATGAAAAGCGCTGGCGCTTTGAACGCTGAAATCGAGGTCATATGAGCCACCCCCACGTTCACATTCGTTCACTGCCCCCCGAGGGGGCGCAGGCCTCCCTTGGGGCGGCCCGGCGGGAGTCCTGACATGGCCGTCTCATCAGGTTCTCCCATCGGCGGCGGTGACTTCCGCGCGCTGCAACAGCTGCGCAGCAATGCGTCGACCGACCCGAAAGCGGCCGTGCGCGAAGCGGCCAAGCAGTTCGAAGGCATGTTCATGCAGCAGCTGCTCAAAAGCATGCGCGAGGCGAGCGCGTCCACCGGCATGCTGGACAACGCCGGCACGAAGATGGGCAACGAAATGCTCGACACGCAACTCGTGTCCAAGATGACCGGCCAGGCCGGTGGCCTCTCCGACATCATTGCCCGGCAGCTCGACAAGCAGCTGAGCCAACCGCTCGCCAACATTGCGGCCGAAGCCGCAGCCGCGAAGACCGGCGCGGTAGACGCGACCAAGCAGGCGCCCGTGTCGCTGAACACGCTTCAGGGCAAGGACCGCCAGATCGGCTTTCTGAAATTGCACGACGGCGCAGCCAAGGCGGCCGAGGCGGCCACCGGCATCCCCGCGAGCTTCATGGTGGCGCAGGCTGCACACGAGTCGGGCTGGGGCCGCCACGAGATCAAGAACTCCGACGGCTCCACGTCGTTCAACGTCTTCGGCATCAAGGCCGGCGGCAGCTGGAAGGGCCCGACCACCGAGGTAACGACCACCGAGGTGGTCGACGGCCAGGCGCACAAGGTCAAGGCCAAGTTCCGCGCCTACGGCAGCTACGAAGAGGCTTTCACCGACTACGCCAAGATGATGAAAGACAACCCGCGCTATTCGAAGGTGGTGGCCAACGCCGCCACGCCGCAGGGCTTTGCACAAGGCCTGCAGAAGGCGGGCTACGCCACCGACCCCGCATACGCCGACAAACTCACGCGGATGATCAACACGACGTTGCGTCTGCAGAGAGTTGCATGAAGCCCCCACGCTCACTTCGTTCACTGCCCCCCATGGGGGCGCAGGCCTTCCTTGGGGCGGCCCGGCGGAGGCCTGGCCTGACTTCTCTCCGGAGTAATTGAATGGGTGCTTCGACTTTGATGGGTATCGGCACGCGGGCGATGTTCGCCAACTACGCGGCGCTGCAGACCACCGGCAACAACATCGCCAACGCCAACACGCAGGGCTACTCGCGCCAGCAGGTCGAGCTGTCGACCGCCAAGGGGCAGTACACCGGCGCAGGTTTTTTCGGCCAGGGCGTGAACGTGACGACCGTCACGCGGTCCTACGACCGCTTTCTCACGACGCAGGCCGCCAGCACCAACTCGGTGGCGTCGGCAGACGCTGCGCGCAACGACCAGCTGACGCAGCTGGAGAACGTCTTTCCGCTCGGCGAATCGGGCCTGGGCTATGCGGCGGGCAAGCTGCTCAACGCCTTCGTCGACGTGGCGAACAACCCACAGGATGCATCGTCTCGCCAGGTGGTGCTCACGCGGGCGCAGGAGCTGTCGACCCGCTTTGTCACCGCGGGTGCGCAGCTCAACGCCTTGCAGATCGGCGTCACACTGGACGTGCGCTCGGCGGTCGACACGCTGAACTCGCAGGCCAAGCAGCTCGCCGACCTGAACAAGCAGATCTCGGCGCTGAACGGCACCGGCCAGCCGCCGAACGATCTGCTCGACCAGCGCGACCAACTCATCGCCGACATCAGCAGCAAGATCAACGTCACCACGATCCAGGCCGACGACGGCAGCATCGGCCTGTTCATTGGCGGCGGCCAGTCGCTGGTGCTGGGCTCGAACGCCAACACCTTGAAGGCCTCGCCCGACGACTACGACCCCGCCAAGGTGCAGATCACGCTGACCGAAGGCGGCGTCGACCGACCGGTGCTGTCGCAAAGCATCACCGGCGGCTCGATCGCCGGTTTGCTGCGCTTTCAGAACGACGACCTGTCGGCTGCCCGCAACCTGCTCGGCCAGATGGCCGTGGCGATCAGCGGCGCCGTCAACCAGCAGCAGTCCCTTGGGCTGGACGCCGGCCAACCGGCAGCCGCGGGTGCCCCGATCTTCTCGGTGGGTGCGCCGCGCACATTGCCGGCCAGTGCCAACCTGGGTGATGCGAGCTTCGGGCTCACGGTCACCGACTCGACCCACGTGCTCGCCAGCGACTACGAGCTGCGCTTCGACGGCACCAGCTACTCGATGACCCGTCTCTCCGACAACGCGCAGGTGGCCAACGGCCTGACGGCTGCTGACCTCGCCGCCGGCGTGCAGGTCGATGGCCTCACGCTGCAGCTGAACGCCGGCGCATCGGCTTCCGGCGACCGCTACCTGCTGCAAGGTGTGGGCACCGCGTCGGCCGAGATGAAGACCGTGCTTGCCAACCCCAAGGGCCTCGCGGCCGCGGCGATGGTGACGTCCAACTTCGCCGTCACCAACACCGGCACGGCCACGGCCGCTTCGCTCGGCGTGGTGGACCCCAGCACCTACGACCCGGCGCTCACCGCGCGCTTCACCTTCAACACCAACACCGGCGACTACAGCTACGACATGCTCGATGCGAGCAATGGCGTCGTCTCCAGCGGCACCGGCACCTGGACGGCCGGCCAGCCCATCTCGGTGAATGGCTTCGAGCTCCAGCTGGCCGGCGTGCCACGCAGCGGCGACGTCGTCAGCGTCGGGCCGACCACCTCGCCGGCCGCGAACAACGGCAACGCGCTCAACTTCGTAGCGCTGGCGAACTCGGCCTTCGTGGGCGCGGAAACGCTGTCGAACGGGTCCATCGCTCCCGGCAAGACCATCACCGATGCCTATGCCAGTGCGCTGTCGGAAATCGGCGTGCGCGTGCAGAGCGCCAAGTCGGCCGCCGGCATCTCGAGCTCGGTTGCGGCGACGGCCGAATCGACGCGTGCCAACAAGGCAGGCGTCAACCTCGATGAAGAAGCCGCGCGGCTGATCCAGTTCCAGCAGAGCTACCAAGCTGCTGCCAAGATGCTCCAGGTTGCGCAGTCGATCTTCGACACCCTGCTGCAGACCGCGGGCGGCTGACCTCTCACCTGAGAAACACCATGCGCATCAGCACCTCCCATTCCTATGACGCGACGATCGAGTCGCTGACTCGCCGCCAGACCGACATGGCCACGGCGCAGGAGCAGCTCACCACCGGGAAGCGCGTCAACCGTGCGAGCGACGACCCGGCGGGTGCCGCACGTGCCGAGCGCGCGCTGGCCGCCGAAGCGAACACCGATGCAGCGCAGCGCGCCGTCGACGCGAGCAAGAACGCGATGACGCTGTCCGAGAGCGCCATGGGCGATGCCGAAGAGCTGATGCAGCAGATCCGCGAGACCATCGTCGCGACGGGCAATGGCAGCTACAGCGACGCCGAACGCGCGACGCTGGCCGACAAGATCGCCGGCCTGCGCAACCAGTTGCTGAGCGTGGCCAACCGGCAAGACGGTTCGGGTACCTACCTGTTCGGCGGGCAAACGCCCGACCACGCGCCGTTTCTCGATGCAGCCGGCGGGGTCGTTTTTCAGAGCACGTCCGGGCGGACCGATGCGGCGTCTTCGGACGGCTTGCCGCTGACCGTCGACGGCCAGGCGGCCTGGACCAGCGGGCGCACCGGCAATGGCGTGTTCGTCACCAGCGCGGCCGTCAGCACCGGCTCGGCCTGGGTCGACTCCGGCCACGTGAGCGACCCCAGCGCCCTCACCGGGTCGAACTACAGCCTGCAGTTCAGCGTGGTCGGTGGCGTGACGACCTATTCGGTGCTGCAGGATGGCACGCCGACCGCGATGGCGGGCCTGCCGTACACCTCGGGCCACGCGATCGAGTTCGACGGCATGTCGATGATCGTCAGTGGCCAGCCGGCCGATGGCGACCAGTTCGACACCACCCCGTCGACATCCGACCTCAACATCTTCAATGCGCTCGACAAGGTCGTCACCGATCTGAAGACGCCGATGCGCACGTCGTCGCAGATTTCGCAGACGAATTCGAGCAACCTGGCCGCGATCGACAGCGCGATGTCGCAGCTGCAATCGGTGCGCAGCCAGGTCGGTGAAACGCTCAACCGCATCGATAGCGCGACGGGCCGGCTGGCCGACCTGAAGCTGTCGAGCCAGACGAACCGCAGCGATGCGGAGGGCCTTGACATGGTCAAGGCGCTTTCAGATTTTCAGAACAAACAAACCGGATACGATGCAGCGCTCAAGAGCTATTCGCTGGTGCAGAAGATGTCGCTCTTCAACTACATCACCTGAGGCTTGCGCGTGAACGACAACACCATCCTGGGTCAAGTCGCCCTCGGCTACTCACCTTTCATCGACCGCACCCGGGCCGTCACCGCGACGCGCCTGACGGTGTTCCCGCTGCACCCCGAAGCCACGCCCGACGTTGCGCAACTGCTGCATGCCGTGGGTGGTGTGTGGCCGGCCAGCGGCGGCAGGGCCTCGCTCAACGTGCTGAGCGAGAGCCTGCTGCACGACCTGATGAATGCGGCACCTTCGCCGAACCTGATGGTCGAGGTGCCCGCCTTCATGGCCGTGGACCCGGCCAACATCATTCCGCTGCAGAACCTGCATGCCGCCGGCACCGTGCTGCTGATAAAGGGCCGCCCGCTGCGCGAGGTTCCGCGAGAGGTGCTGCCGTGCTTCACCTATTCGATCATCGACCTGGCCGACGACCGCCGCATCAACGAAACCGGCGCCGCGGCCCCGGCCGGCATCACGCGCAACATTGCTCACGTGCAGGCCGGCGTGCGCACGCTGGCCGAGCTTGAAGGCAGCTTCTCGCGCGGCGCGGCTGCCGTGCTCGGCTGGCCGATCGACGACGCGATCAACGAGGCGCAGGCCAAGAGCAAGCAGCCGCAGAACGACCTGCAGGTGATCGTCGAGCTGATCCAGCGCGTCGACAAGGAAGAACCGATCGAGAAGCTCGAGGGCACGCTCAAGCGTGACCCGTCGCTCGCCTTCAGGCTGATGCGCTACATCAACTCGCCGGCCTTCGGCCTGCGGGTGGAGATCAGCTCCTTTCGCCACGCCATCATGATGCTCGGCTACCAGCGCCTGAAGCGCTGGCTCGCGCTGCTGCTGGCCACCGCCGGCAAGGACAGCAACATGAAGCCGGTGATGTTCGCCGCCGTTCGCCGCGGCCTGCTGATGGAAGAGCTGGTGCGTTCGTCGGGCGACGAAGAGATGCGCAACGAGATGTTCATCTGCGGCGTGTTCTCGCTGCTCGACCGCATGTTCAAGCAGCCGTTCTCCGAACTGCTGAAGACCATTCCGGTGCCCGAGCGCGTGTACCAGGCGCTGGTCAACGGCTCCGGGCCGTACCAACCGTATTTCGCCGTGGTGCAGGCGATCGAGAACGAGTCGCTGTACGACTTCCGCACGGCGGCCGACGAACTGATGATGAGCGTGAGCGAGATCAACCGCTGCGTTCTCAGTGCGCTGACCTCGGCCTCCCAGATGGAGTAGGGCGGCCGCCAACGGCCGCGATCGCTGCGTACACTGCGCTGAACCAGCCCGCGAGGGGCTGGTAGCCCCGTACCCATGTTCGATCCCAAGGCCCTGCGCAGCTTTCTCGATCTCCTGTCCGATGCCGTGCTCGTGCTCGAGCGCGGTGGGCGGGTCTATTTCGCCAACGCCACGGCGTCGCGCCTCTTGCAGGCCGAGGCCGGCATTGCGCTGGCCGGTCTGACGCCGCTGCTCGGCGAGGCCCTCGTCGCTGCGGTCTCGCAAGTGCTGGCCAAGGGCGTGGCGCGCGTCGGGGCGCCCAAACCCGCTGTGCCTGACACCTTGACGCTGCCAGACGGCCGCTCGTTCGGCGTGGCCTTGCTGCCGCTCGAAGGCGAGCGCTGGGCCTTGCGCTTTGCGGCGATGGGGTCGTCTGCGCAGGAGTCGATGGCCGCACCGGTCACAGCCGAGTCGTCCATGTCGAGCGAACTGCTGGGGCTGTTCTGGGAGTCGCCATTCCCGGCCTGCTTGCAGGACAGCGAATACCGCATGCTCCACGTGAACCAGGCCTTCGTCGATTTCACCGGCTTCACTGCCGCGTACCTGATGGGCCGCGACCCGGTGGAGCTGCAGCCACCGGAAGACCGGGAAGTGCTGCTTGCCTATCGCAGCCAGATCTCGGCGATGTCGAAGCCCGGCCAGCCGGCGCGGCTGATGGAGCGCCGGCTGATCCACGCCGATGGCCGCGAGCGCTGGTACCGCGGAACGTGGCGCACGTGGATCGACGAGCAGGGGCGCACGCGCTACCTCTCCGTGCTGCAGGACAACACCGCCGAGCATGTGGCGCGCGAGCGCGCCGACCGCTCGGCACGCGAGCTCGACGACTGGTTCGACCTGAGCCCGGTGGGCATGGTGCTCTTCGACGAGCAAGGCCTGCTGGTGCGAACGAACCCTGCGTTCGAGGCCTTGGTGGGCCAGGTGCCGGTGCTGATGTCGGAGGCTGAACCTGGCATACAGCAACTGCTGTGCTGGCAGGACGGCCAGCCGCTCAGCGGCCTGGAGCCTGGCGCCAACCCGGTGGAGGCGCAGGCCTGGGTCTCGGGCCGAGGCACGGGGCCGCACGACGGCGGCCCGCGCCGGCTGCGCTCTGCGGTGCGCAGCTACCGCACTGCGAGCGGGCAGCTGCGCTACATGGCGGTGGTGGAAGACCGCAGCGCCGAAGAAGAGCGCGATCTGGCGCAGATGCAGATCGGTGCCTTGATGGACACCGCCGGTGTCGGGCTGGCCACCTTCCAGGAACAATCGGGCTGGGTGCAGCACAGCAGCGCGCTCGCGCCACTGAGCGCAGATGCCACCGAGACGCCGGCCTCTGCGGCCTTGCAATCGATACGCCGCGACGTGGTGGTGGCCGAGTCGCTGCCCGAGTACGAGCGCCTGCAGCAGGCGCTGCGTCACGCGCAGCGTGCGGAGGTGCGATATGCCATCCGCCACCCCGACCTGGGCCAGCGCTGGCTGCTGACACGGGTGGAGCCGGCCACACTGGCCTCGGGCAAACGAACGACTTCGGTGGTCACGCTCGACATCACCGAGCAGCACCAGTCGCAGCAGCGCAGCGAGACGCTGCTGCACGAGATGACCACCATCCTCGAGAGCACGACGGCGGGCATTGCGTACCTGCGCGGCAGGGTGCTGGTGCGTTGCAACAGCCGCTTCGAGGCGCTGCTGGGCTTCAACGCGGGCACGGTGGTAGGCAGTGGCGTGCACGAGCTGTTCGGGAGCCAGCCGCATGCCCAGGGGCTGATTGCCGACATCGAGTCGGCGCTCGAGCGCGACACCGTCTTCGAGACAGAACTCGCGATCGACCTGCCCGACCAGGCGCGGCAGTGGTGCGCGCTGACGGTGCGCCGCGCTGGGCCGGCGGGCGATGCGTCAGAGGCGATCGCGGTGCTGTCCGACATCACGCGGCTGAAAGCCCAGCAGGCCGAACTCGAAGCGCTGGCGCGCGACCACGAGCTGATGTTCAGCCTGTCAGAGGTGGGCATTGCCTTCATTCGCGACGATCGCATCCAGCGCGCCAACCAGGCCATGTGCGAGCTGACCGGCTACCACGATGGCACGATCGAGTTGCCGATGGCCACCCTGTTTGCCAACTCTGCCGAGCATGACCGGCACCGCGCGATCGCGCAGACTGGCGTGCGACGCGACGGCAGCTGGAAGGGCGAGCGCCAGCTGCGCCGGCGCGATGGCAGCCTGATCTGGGTGCAGGTGAGCGCGAAGCCGGTCATTGAGCGCCAGCCGGAAGCGGGCCTCATCGCGTCGTACGTCAACGTCGACGACCGCCACCGCGCGCAGCAGGCGGTGGGCCTGCAGGCCGAGCGCACGCGCGCCATTCTCGATTCGGTGCTGGTCGGCATCGTGACCGTGGGCCCGCGCGGCATCGAGTGGATGAACCGCTCGGCGCGGCGCATGTTCGGCGGCGACCTGGCCGACTTCATCAACCAGCCGATGAGCACCGTCGCCACGCCCGGAGAAGACCATCCTTTCCGGCAGACGCATTACCTCAACGACCTCGTCGAGGGCCAGGCCGAGACCTTCGAATGCCGCGTGAAGGGCCGCGATGGCCGCGAGTTCTGGGTGGTGGGCAATGCGGTGGCCACCGGCCGCGAGTCGACAGGCCGGCAGCTCACCTACGCTTTGCTCGACATCGAGCGTCGGCGGCAGGCCGAGGCGCAGACCGCGCAGGCGCAGTCGTCGCTGCAGCGGGTGATCGAGGCGGCGCCGCTGGCCATCACGCTGTTCGATGCGGCCAGCCTGCGCATCCTGCAAGTCAACCAGGTGGCCGCAGCCAGCACCGAGCTGCCGCCGTCGCAGCTGATCGGTCGCTCGCCGGAAGAAATATTTCCGGCGGCCGTGGCCGAGCAGCGCCGCTGGGACATGGCGAAGGCGCTGGCCTCAAGCGATGTGACGCACCGCGACTACCGCATCGAGCTCAATGGTGAGACGCGCCACTGGGACGCGCGCTACCTGCCGCTGGCCGCGCCCGGTGCACCACCCGATCAGCTGCTGCTGGTGGCCACCGACGTGACGGAGCAGCGCGCCGCGCAAGAGGCACGCTTCGAGGCCGCGATCGCGCAGCGCGAGATGTTGGTGAAGGAAGTGCACCACCGCATCAAGAACAACCTGCAGGGTGTCGCCGGTCTGCTGCAGCAGATTGGCGCCCGCAAGCCCGAAATGGCTTCGGCGATGGCCGAGGTGGTGGGGCAGGTGCAGGCCATCGCGCAGGTCTACGGGCTGCAGGTGGGCGTGACCGGGCCGCTGCGCGTGAAGAGCGTGCTGGAAGCCATTACCGGCTCGGTGCAGCGCACCTTCGGCCGCACCATCCGGCTCACGGTCGATGGCCCGGCGCCGCACCTGTGGGCCTTGCCCGAGGCCGAGTCGATCCCGATCGCGTTGACCGTCAACGAGCTGCTGACCAACGCCATCAAGCACAGCGCTGCGATCGACGATCCGTCGGCCGTGTACTGCAGCCTCGTGTGCAGCGACACCGGCATACAGATCGGCATTGCCAACCGCGGCCAGTTGCCGGCGGGCTTCAGCCTCGCGCGATATCCCGGTGGCGTGTCGGGTCTGGGGCTGGTGCGGGCGCTGCTGCCTCGGCGCAATGCGGGCCTCACGGTCGAGCAGCAGGGCGACGACGTGGTGGCGACGATTGCGCTCACCTCGCCGGGCGTGACGCGGCTCGAACAGGTGTGACATCCGAAGCGGCCGCGTGCGGCTGCTTACAAGGCCGCACGTGTGTTTGCCGGGGGTATCGGTCACAATCGACGATCGCCCTGGGCGGACAAGCGAGACGGATCGTGACGCAAAAAGGCAAGATTCTCGTGGTCGACGATGACCGGCTCGTGCTGGCGACGCTGACCCATGGTCTCGCCGCTGCGGGCTACGAGATCATCGATGCCGACAACGGCGACGACGCCATGCTGCTGGCGCGCGCGCACCGCCCCGATCTCGCCTTACTCGACATCCGCATGGAAGGAAAAAGCGGATTCGACGTCGCCGAGTTCCTGCGCGACTACTGCCAGATGCCGTTCATGTTCCTCTCGGCCTTCTCTGATGACGAGACCGTGGCGCAGGTGAAAGCACTCGGCGCCGTCGCCTACCTTGTCAAGCCCCTCGACATCCGCCAGATCGTGCCGGCCGTCGAGGCCGCCTTCGCGCAGCTGAGCAAGCGGCAAGTCGAAGCGGCCAATGCCGGCCACGCCCCCTCCGAAGACACACTCGCCCAGACCGTCGCCATGGCGGTCGGCGTGCTGATGCACCGCTACTCGCTTCCGCGCGCCGCGGCGCTGGAGCGTCTGCAACGTCTGGCGACCACCGAATCGCGGCCATTGCATGTGCAGGCCGAGCGCTTGCTGGAAGCTGTAGAGCTGCTCTCCAAGCCCGGCGAAGCCTAAGCGCTACGCGAGAGCGAAGCGACTCGCGTCATCAAGCAACGCCAGCGGAGCCGGCTTTGCCGGTCCGCCAGGCGGCGCCCCTCGGGGGCAGGAGCGCAGCGACTGGGGGGCCTACGGTATCCAGAACACGAAGCGCGCACCCCGGTCGACTTCGCCTTCGGCCCAGATGTCGCCGCCGTGGCGGCGGATGATTCGCCGCACTGATGCCAGGCCCACGCCGGTACCCTGGAAGTCGTTCGCGCTGTGCAGGCGCTGGAACACGCCGAACAGGCGGTCCGAGAAGCGCATGTCGAAGCCCGCGCCGTTGTCGCGCACGCTGAAGGCCGGCCGGCCTTCGTGCTCGATTCGCTCGAACCAGATGCGCGGCTCGCGGCACTTGGTGGTGTACTTCCACGCATTGCCCAGCAGGTTCTCCAGTGCCACGCGAAGCAGCGTCGCGTCGCCCTGCACCTGCAGGCCGGGCTCGATGTAGATGTCGATCTGGCGCTCGGGCGACTGGCGGCGCAGGTCATCGACGATGTAGCCCACGAGCTGCGTCAGGTTGACCGGCTGGCGCGAGAGCGGGCGCGACGAGAGCTGCGACAGCGCGAGCAGCGCATCGATCATGCTGTTCATGCGCGCGGCGGCCCCGAGCACGCGGTCGAGGTGGTCGTTGCCGATGCGGTCCAGCAGGCGGCCGTAGTCTTCCTTCACGATCTTGGTGAAGCCTTCGACCACGCGGATCGGTGCACGAAGGTCGTGCGAGACGGTGTAGCTGAAGGACTCGTGGTCGCCGTTGTCGTCTTCGACGGAAGACGTGGCGGGGAGACTCGAGACGGCAGGCACGTCGCGCGCCGTGCCCACGTAGCCCGAGAAGCGGCCTTCGCTGTCGAGCAGCGCGGCGCCGCGCAGCACGAGCGAATGCCGCTGCCCGGCAGCA
>Ga0307516_10009236_pt1 | contig 11033 bp, 5 predicted proteins | sample 19_EM_MG_FD_203310 | JGI IMG/M metagenome (GOLD analysis project Ga0307516, IMG submission 203310) | Populus trichocarpa ectomycorrhiza microbial communities from riparian zone in the Pacific Northwest, United States - 19_EM | ecosystem: Host-associated > Plants > Roots > Unclassified | place...
TCAAAATATCATAAGTAATCAAATATTTTTAGAATTAATATATGTTAAAAGTTGGATTTTATTTATTGATATTTTATTTTAACATTGATGTTTTATTAATATTAGGTTGGTTGTTGTTACAACAGGGTGTAGAGACTATATATGTGCTTCATGATATTGACGAAGAAACAGATGATACACATATACGTTTTGATGGTTCAATGTTTGTCGTATTGAACTTAATACTTTTGGAGAGAGGTTAACTCTTAATGATGTCATGATGAAGAACAAGGCTACTCAGGTAGGAGTAAGAGCAAGATGCAATTGCATTATTGATGAACCTGGGTCATCCAGTAAATGACATAGATGTAGATAGATATGTCATGTTGATATATTTTGAGATTTCAATTACTTGAATGTTGTTTTATTAAAGTATTTGAGACTTATTTTGCATGTGTATATGTTTATTTATTTACATTTCTAAGGCTATTTAAGATTATAAAATATAAAAATTTGTTGTGTTTGGTTATTTGGTTCTTTGTATGTATTTTTAAGTAGGATAAAATTTATAGTTCCAAAATAAGGGAAACTCTTCTTAGATTTTGTTAAGATTGTAAAATTTCTTTCTCTCTGAAATCATTAACTAAATTAAATATAAGATTAACAAACTAATAATAAATCTTATCAGAATCATTTTTTATTAGATTTAGATATAGGGGAAATTGGTTGCTGGAATTTTCATGGAATGATTGGGATGATTATTGAATTTAATTGATGTCACGGTTTAGAAAGGCGACATCAATTAATTATCGTGGTTTAGAAATGTGACATCAATTATATATTGTGTTAACAATGTCGTTGTTAAAAAACATGATATATAATTGATGTTGTATTTATGAACCGCGACAATTAATTGATGTCGCATTTTGCAGTTTCAAACCACAACATTAAAAAATATATTATTTCATCAAAACTTTTTACTCCTGTGTTAATTCGTTGTTTGTTTTTAATTCATGTGCTAATTGCAAACAGATTTTAAATTCTATGAATTGAAGTTATTGAACTGATTTGTTATTGATGGGTTAATACTATTATTTTTTTTAAAAAAATGATGATTAATGGTTGTGTTTGAAATCAAATTAAAAGTAAGAGTAAGTTTCATTCCCTCTTAAATTAAAGTTTTATTAAAAATCATTTGTTAACAAAAAAATAATATAAAAAATTAATATGATTAAATAATTTATAGGTGAATAAAAAATTAATCTTATAAAACTTTTGGTTATTATATTTTCAAGAAACTTAAACACTCATTATCCCATGTAAAAAATACAAGATTTATTTTGTAGTGTAAATGATACCAATAAGTTGAATAGTCATAATCAAACTTAAACAAAGTAGCTTTGGACTTAAGTCAAATGTAATGGCTAAAGGTTTGATTTCTTGATTATATAAAATTGCATGCTATATAAACTAAATTATAGCTTACAAACAACAAATACCAAAGATCTATTTGTTTCACTTAAAACATTTTAGGAATGGAAATTATTTTACTTATAAAAAAAAAATTCAATGTTTAGCTTTAAAACAAAAATTTATGAAAATATTTTACATGTAAATATTTTTTTACGATAGAGGTAGTCATGGAGGAGGAGCTGGTGGTGATGGTAAAGGAGATGGTCGTGGTCGTGGTGGAAGAGGTGGTCATGGTGAGATGATGGTGATGGTGGTCAAGGTGATCGTGAAAGAGGAGTTGGTGGTGAGGTGGTTATGGTGGGGTTAAATTTTTCACCTTAAAATTAAGTTCTATGCGACAGTCTAGTCCCGACTAGACTGAGGCTTGCCTCTCTTTTCACTCGTGTTTACCTATAATTATGTGTTTCGCTAACCTAAAGAGGCTCCTATAATTTTCTTATCGTAAGCAAATAACAAACACAAGTAAATAATCTCAAAGCACATAGCAAATACAAGAAAATCTCTCAACCTTTATTAATCTCGTAAACAAAGGATTTACACAATACAAATGTGTGTGTGCTATACACAAATATTGCATACTACACAGCCAATGCTTTTCAAGCCTATTTATAGACAAGTATGAGAGGTTACAAAGCATATAACTATCATTCCTACTTTTTAGGAATTAAATGGACATTTTCTCCCTTATGTTCCCATGAACTTAATGGATGGTTTTGACCCATGATCTTAGTGTCTTGAGGAGCAATCCCCCATGTTCAACATTCATGTCCCCATAATCTGGACACCCATTTCCCCCATGATGTCACGATTGTAATCGTCATAACTATGCCACATTGTTGTACATGTAACTTAAAATTTGTTTGTCTAAATGTCAGCCATCTACTGACATTCTAGTTGTGTTTTTACACCTTGAAAAGTTCATCATCCAAGTCCAGTTTCATGCCAAGTCGAGAACCCATGACTCACACGAAACCAATACACGCTACCTGGCGAATTCACTGCTGCTCAATGTCGGCTGCCACTATCCTTCGCTACTAAATTTAAGACAATATGCATACTTTGGTGCGTGCTTGCACCTAGAACTCTAACAAACCCCCCAACCAAAAGAGTCTGACGTCCTCTTCGGAATAAAGGTGAAGTATTCCTACACTTTATCTTTAAATTGCCACAAATACGTGTCATTTTCTAACAAAACCTTCGAGTTTTTCTCTCATTTTACTAAAAACTCAGTTCGTCAATTCTTTGTATATTAGCCGAGACAACGATGATCCATGATCTTGACAATACCATTATCAAACTGTTTATAAATCATTAAATGAGCTTTTTACGACTTACTTCGTTTTGATCTTCTTGATCTTCATGGAAATGTCTCAAATAACTTCCATGAAAAGCTGGGTGAAGCTTTAGCCATTATGGCAGCTTCAATCTATAGGCATCAACCCTCATTTTTTCCTTGATTTCAAAAGGTCCATCATATTTTAGCACCAACTCTCGATGATTTGTCTTCTTCATAATTTTCTTTCAGATTTGTAGAGTTGATTTGAGCAATACCTTGTTGCCCTCACTGAATTCCAACAATCTTCGTTTCTAGTTAGCATAATTCAACATCCTTTTTCTAGCCTTACGCTAGCTATTTTGGGCTTGCTCAAACAATTCTTGTCTCTATATCACTAATCTATACACAACTGGATTTTTCCCACCAGATTTTCATACAACAATCTTGGTAGGGGTTTGGGGTTGTGTCCCCAAAACCAACTCAAATGGGCTTGCTTTCGTTGCCGAGGACTTTTGAAGATTGCAGCAAAATTGCACACTATCTAGCAATCCCAACCAATGTCATTGCATTGTTGTCACGTAGTGTCTCAAATATTCCTTAAACAAAGCATTTATCCTTTCTGTTTGCCTATCGGTTTGTGAATGATTAGCAGTGGAAAACTTCAGTTTTATCCCCATCATGTTGAGTAATGTTGTCAAGAATCTGCCTATGAATCGCACATCGTGATCACTTATAATATTAAAAGGCACTCCAAAATACTTCACCACATTTCGATAGAACAACCCAGCGGCAACCTCAGTTATACACACTATCGGAGCAGACACAAATACTGCATACTTGGTGAATCTCTCTATGATAACCATGACCATGTTTATGTCATTATCCTTTGGAAACCCAACAATGAAGTCCATCAAAACCAACACCCAAGGCTTATCTGAAATTGACAACAGCTATAACAAGCCTGTCTCTCACTACCGTAAGGTCCTGTCTTGCTAGCACACTAGACAAGTCCAAACGTAAAGTTGTACATTGTCATCCATCTTTGCCTAATAATAAGTCTAGGATAAAAGAGCAAGCATCCTCTCTCTACCTGGATTTCCGGCGCACTATAGGTCACACATATCCGTCATCAAATACCTCTGCAGCTCTCTCTTCTACACAAAGATCCGGTCCCTTTTTGCATAGATTAGGACGTCTTATTGATAAGATAGCAGTAATAGTGATGATGAAATGAAAATAATAGTTATAATAGATGGATGATAAAGCAAGGGTGTAAGCTGCTTAATGTACCTCGCTCACCTGCGAGCAAGATTATCAAAGCTAGATACTTCCCCAAAGGGGATTTTTTAGATGCTAATTAGGGCATAATCCTAGTTATGTGTGGCGGAGCATCCATAGTTCACAGGAGATGATTAGCAGGGGGTGTAGATGGCGAGTCGGTTTAGGGAACTTGATACATGTGTGGAATGATGCATGGATTAAGGATGATTCGTGTCGGGTTGTCGAAACTCCAGTAATCGAGGGTTTGGAGAATATGAGGGTCAGTGATCTTATGATTCCCAAAGAGAGGAGGTGGGATTGGAATCTGCTAGAAGCTTTATTTCTCCCACGAGATGTTTTGGCCATTAGTAGTATTCCGTTATCTGCATCGGTATTGAAGGGTAAGAGAATTTGGCACTTTAGCAAAAATGGGATGTATACGGCCAAGTCAGGATATAGAGTAGCCTTAGAGACTGAGAAACCAGAATTGAGGGACCGTGGAGGAAATTATGGAATGATCTTAAGCTACCTCTTAAAATCAAGTTCTTTCTATGGAGGGCATGCACTGAGAGTATTCCTACGCGGTTGAGTCTAAGGCAGCGAGGTGTTGAGATTGAGGACAATCGGTGCCATTCTTTGCGGGCAAAGTGACGAATCTATTAACCATGTTCTCATGCATTGCCAATACACAAAAGCTTGCTGGCGAGATATGAACTTTCATCCAGCCACGACGCACCTGCAAGCATTTAGAGCGTGCCTTTTCATGCAATTGCAATCAGGAAGTACGGAGGATGTGTGCATTTTTGCGCTGGTGGCATGGATTGTATGGCGACAACCTAATGACCGAATGTGGAATTCCTCTCGATTATCTTGCAGTAGATCGAGCTCTCAGCTTGGGGTTAGACTCTTATGCGCAATGGAAGGCAGCTCATCCCTCTCATGTCAATATGCATCTCGGCACGACAGAGGGGATTTGCTTACTACAGCTGTGTCCAAATGGGAAGCTTCACTTAAATGCAACATGGATGCTGCAGTACTATTCAGTCAGAACCTTGCAATGGGTACAAGATTTATTATTAGGGACCATCGGGGACAGGTCTTGTGGTGTGGATGTTGGCAGAATAGAGGTATTTACAATCCTCTAATGGCGGAAGCCCTGGCCAACCTAGCTTCAACACGTGATAATAGAGACGGATACTAAGATTGTCGTTACGATCCTTCTGTTTTTATCGTTAAGAATTTGTATACCAAAAATATTAGATTATTTCATTGCCATGGTCAGGATATATGAGATAATCATGATATATATATATATATATATATATATATATATATATATGCGCGCGCGTGAATTTTTTATGTGAGAATTTTTTTCAATTTGATTTTTTTATTTATTGTTTGTTAATTAGAAACAGTTTTTAATGCTGAATCTGCGTTCAAAATGATAAAAGGAGTGTATAATTTATTTATTTTTAATGAAAAGCTGAACAAGAACGAGGGTTTGTGTGTTGCATAGATTGATGTTTTCATTCGTATTTCTACAGGTGATGAACTATTTTTAATCATCGAAGGATTTTGTACAGACCACTTAGTTTATTGGTAAATTTTAAGTTGTGGATTGAATTAGTTTTTTTTTTAATGTAACAAAAAATATATTAGCAATAAAAAACTATTTAGTATTATTATTTAACTCGTTTTAGCAGGTTAATCTCGAAATAATATGAGAGTTGATCTAATATATGACTCAGTCAACCCGATTAGTCTGATGACAACTTGGTTGACATATAAAAATAATCTGAGGGTGAAATTAATAGAAAAAAAACCCTTTTGACCCAACTTCTTCCATGACATGGGTTTAAAATTAAATAATGTAAAAGTTGACCCGACATAACCCAATTAACTTGGGCTTTCTAGAGTCAACTAAGTCGACCGTTAAAAACAATTTTGAAGATAAAATTGATAATAAAAAAAACCTTTTGACTCAACTTCTTACATAGCTTAGGTTTAAAATTAAACAATGTGAGAGTTTTCTCGACGTGATCTAGTCGACTTGGTCGATTCAAAAACAACTCGGTCGCCTCCTTGTTTAGCTTGAATTTAAAATTAAACCATATAGAAGTTGCCCCAATGTGACCTAGTTGATATAGCCAATTAAAAGACAACTCGACCGACCGATACAAAAAAATTCAAGGATAAAATTAAGAAGAAAAAAAGGATGAAATTGATAGGAAAAAATCTCCCAACCTGATTTCTTACCTAGCCCGGGTTTAAAATTAAATCACTTAGGAGTTGCATCGGCATGATCCAATCGATTTGATTAGTCTAAAGCATAGTTATTAAACCCGGATCGGCCCGGTGGGTCGACCCAGGGGCTAGACCGATCCAGGTTTGTCAAAAGACCGGCCAGTGCAACGACCCGGCCAAACCCGGCCAACCCGGCGGGTCAACCCGTGATCCAGGTGAGACCCGAGCGAGACACGATGTTTTTTTTTTTTTTACAAATGTGGGATTTGAAACCCATTAGTATATATACTCTATGTTCCCAAGAAAAAAGTTATGTTTTTTCAATGTGGTATAAAAAACATTTTGATTTAAATACTTCAACTTAAAAGGATAACATAGTATCTTTTTAATATGGGATTTGAAACCCATTAGTATATATACTCTATGTTCACAAGAAAAAAGCTATGTTTTTTCAATGTTGGATTTGAAACCCATTAGTATATATACTCTATGTTCCCAAGAAAAAAATTGTCTTTTTTCAATGTGGGATTTGAAACCCATTAATATATATACTCTATGTTCCCAAGAAAAAAAGTTATATTTTTCAAAAAATTTAAAATTTTCTTTTAAACTTCATTATTTAAAATATGTATAGTCTATATTTACATGGATTTTTTCTTAATTTTTTCATATAAAATATTAAAAATTTAATTTTTTTATCTTTCGGGTTGACCCGAGTTGACCCATGAAACCCGGGACACGGCCTCTTAGCCGGGTTAACCCCCGGGCCGGGTTTAATAACTATGTTCTAAAGACAACTCAAATGATTGCTAAAAAAATATATGGATGAAATTGAGGGGGGGAAGATGAACTTGAAATTACTCTAACGTGATTTAGTCAATTAGATCAATCTAAAGATAATCTGAATGATTGTTAAAAAAAATCTAATGATGAAATTAAGAGAGAAAAAAAGGATAAAATGAAAGAAAAAATTAAGGAGAAAAATGTAAAAAGAGGGAAGGGACTAAATTGAAAGAGAAAAAAACTCTTTGATGATTTCCAAGGTTTTTTAGTTGTATTAGGTAATTAGTTTGATGTACTATATATGCCGCACACTCTTCGAACCTCTTTTTTTAAAAAAAAAAATGCTTTTGAAAAAAATAATTATTTTTTTTTTATTTTAAATTTTTTTTATATATTATTTATTGTGTTGATATTAAAAATAAAATTAAAAAAATATTATTTTAATATATTTTTAAATAAAAAATATTTTAAAACATATTCATTATCATAATATTAAACAACCTAAACGTTATTTATCCTTAGACAACACCAGCAAAAGTATCATCACCCGGTACCGGAATAACTTATATTTTTGAGAAGTTTTAATAAATCACGACTAAACTAAATTCCACTTGATCTCATTTTTCAAAAGTACTAATTCCAATCTCAAAGGATTATCTAAAATCACATTAATTGTCCACATTTGATTCAAACTATTTTTTAAAGAATAATGTGGTTGAAATCATTGAATATTTTTACTTATTAACTGTAGGCTTGGTTGTCAAATATAAATATTATTCCAGGAGGTTTCAATGATAAAAAGAAAAACCTATATAAACGCTAAAAAAAATTGAAAAGGTATCATAAGATCATAGATTAAGGGATGGAGAGGAACACAACTAGAAAGGATAAATTATTTTTTACATATACTATAACAAATTAACAAAAACAATAAATAGCGTTGCCACAATACTATAGAAATTATTGTGCACACGAACACTAAAAACTATTTATTATGATAATTAAATTACATTGTTGTCCTTTCAATAAAAAAGGGAAAAAAGCTACATGCATGTATCCTTCACGCATCCACGCTCGGGATGCGCTTGCGCCTTTTAGACAGCATGTACGGTGCCTCCCTATGGCCAAATTTGTTGTTCCTCACTGGAAGCACCGCCTCGCCCTTTCTCTCCTGGTGTAGCGCGTGATTGTGGTTGATGGGCAGTTTGTCGCCGATAATCTTTTTGTTTTCTCCTACTTTTCTCTCTTTTATACAAAAAGTGCACATCTGTCTTCCCTTAAATTATAATTTGTCATATATTATTTTTTTTAATTTAGTCTTTGTTTTTTTTATTTCTAATTTATTTCCTTGATTTTTTTGTTAAAGTTTTGTTTTTTGCAATTTCATCCTTAAACCAAAGTTTATTTTGTTTTTTTTTCAATTTAACCCTCATTAATTTGATTTTCATTTCCTTTTGTTAAATTTTTTTCTTTTCAATTTAACCCTCCAATTTAGATTTTACTAATGCTCTCTAATTTATTTTTTGTTTTCATTTTCACCCTCATTTTTTTAATTATAATTTTTGCGTGATTGATTTTTTTTTCTCAGTTTCATTCTTCGGTTCTTAATTTGTTGGGGATTGGGCTTTGCAGTTTTTTCCATTTGTTGCGCTTCCGATCTAATGACACGAGTCACGAGTTTTAAGAGTTGATACGATTAAGAATCCTTTTTTCTCATTTTCTTTTATGATTTTATCATTATGCATTATTTTTTATAAAAAAATTGATTTTGTATTATCTTCAATTTCTTTTCTATCGGTTTATCTTTGTTTCATGACTTTGACCGTGGGCCTTGTAGGCCGTTTTTTGATAAATATTTTTTTTGTATTTAATTTTTGAAGATATTTTTTTTTATAAAGATAAGCTTTATTTATAAAAAATAGTTATTTTGAAATAATATTTCTAATATTTATAGCCTTGCATGGTATTTGTTTTTCTTTTATTTTATTCACTCGGTTTCATATGTATTTTTATTTCTATTATTTTTTATTAATTTTAATAAACAAACTCACAAATGAGTAAATATTTCATTTTACGAGATCAAATATATTTTTCAAGTTTCTCTAACATTTTTTTTTTGTTTATTTACATAGGTAATTATCAATTTATTTAATTAGATGTCTGAATAAGCTTTTTGATTTACACTTTTAATTTTTTATGTAAAAAAACTTATCAAAATAGCTTGTATACCCAGTTTTTTTTAAAAAAAAAATATTATGACCCCTGGGGAAGCATGAGTCAAATAGGTAGTTGAATAAAATATATTGCGTGTGAGCTTTTCAATGTAGCACTATATAAAGTTTATTGTGAATTGCTATAATGAAATTATTATTTTACCCTTGAGTGAAAAAAATGGCGGTCTTGATTGTGGGGGTAATATGATCTTTTCTGGTGGCTTATTGATCATTCAAAGATTGTTTGGGGGTATTTGAGTATTTTCCAAAAACTTTACATGGTACAATTATGTTTTTACCCTTGAAGTCAACAAAATTTAGAATTGTTGACCAGTGTTTTCTTGTCTTTTAATAAATTTTAAAACAGTAAAATATTTCTTTGTCCTCGAGGTAAAAAAAAACTAGAGCTGTTGACCAAGGTTTTTTCCTCCCCTTTTTAGGCTACAATTAAAATAGATCTTTGTCCTTGGAAAAGACAAAAAAAAAATATGCGTTCAAAGGTGTTTTTGTTATTTTACACAAGTTTATTTATAATTTTCAGAGTTACGAGGTGTTTTGGTATTTTTATGTTGGATTTTTAAGTTTTTATTACAAAAAGTTTAGATGAATTAAATGAAAGATTGAAATCGATCTCTCTCCCTCTCCCTCGTAGCAATAATTCCAAACTTCCAATGACCACTATGAGCATTTTGTTTCGCACTCCAAAATGATGTTCTTTGCTCCGAATCTTCGTTCATTGAAATCAATGTTATGTTTTCATTCTACCAACCCAAAAAATATATTTGGGTTTGATTGATTAGTCTATAAACTAGATTTGTGGACCCGTAACCGAAATATTGTTTTATCGATTAGAGAAGGACACTAAAGTGATGCAAGCATGTTAAAAAAAAAAACATGACTCGAGATATAGACCTAATTAGGCAAAACGATCGGTAAATTTAATTAAATTATAAAAGAACAAATAATGATAGTAAATGAATCACCTTAAACAAGAAAAATAATGGGAACATGTAAAAAAATGGTTATCAAAACAAAACAAAAAAAAACTGACAAGGCTAAGATTCCAACCAATCATATGGAAAAAAGAAGAAGAAGAAAATAAATAAATAAACTAAAAATGGAAAAGAAAAAAAATAACATGAGCCAAGCTAAACGAGCATGCCAAATATGCAAGTCATTTCATGAGACCAAGTTAAGTTAACAAAAGAAAAAAAAACTAAAATCCAACTCCAAATAAATCCAACATAAAAACTTGAAACTGAAAAAAAAAAGTCAATTAACAAAAAAAACCGATAAAACAACTAGTAAATCGGGCTAGCTAACCAAACTTTGCTACCTAGATCATACAAATGAGAAAACCTAATTAAAAACAAACTAAAAAGGACATAATGTGAAAAAAATCATAAAAAAACCCAAGTCAACCCAAGCTAATACGCCAAACTCGCAGTTTAAGTTAGGGGTGTTCACGGTCCGGTTCGGTCCGGTTTTAACATAAAAAATCAACCGAACTGGAAAATATTATTCCTTGTTAATATAACTCGAACCGAACCGAGAACCGGTTCCAACCGAACCGGTTTTGTTCGGTTCGGGTCGGTTTTTTAACCTTAGAAACCAGAAAAACCGAAACCAATTAAATAAGAGAAAACTTGGCCGAATCACAATCACTAGACAAACTTGCCCGAATCACATTCAAAAAAATCGTTGTTGAAAACTTTGAATCCAAGCCCTTCGGTTAAGATCTGAAAGATCTCCTTTAGCTGAATCACAATCACTAGATCTATCCAAGCAAGCACAACTACATGTTA
>Ga0307516_10009237_pt1 | contig 11032 bp, 16 predicted proteins | sample 19_EM_MG_FD_203310 | JGI IMG/M metagenome (GOLD analysis project Ga0307516, IMG submission 203310) | Populus trichocarpa ectomycorrhiza microbial communities from riparian zone in the Pacific Northwest, United States - 19_EM | ecosystem: Host-associated > Plants > Roots > Unclassified | place...
CCCCTCCAAAACCAACTGGTTCTTCGGTCAACGTTAAGCACCTCTTGTCTCCTATCAACCCCGCGGATATCAACGCCGTCGAGGGTGTGTACCCCCACCAGCCCAGAGCGAGGCAGCTGAATGTCAATGGACAAGAACGGACATTGCACATCCCCGGAAATGAGGGCCTTGGCGAGATCACAGACATCGGAGAGGGTGTGAAGGGCCTCAAGAAAGGCGACTGGGTTGTCTTTGGGAAGGGTCAGTCCGGAACGTGGTCGAGTGGCCAAACGCTCGAAGAAGGGGATGTGATCAAGGTCGATAGGGAAACTGGGATATCCGCCGTGAATGCGGCAACTCTTCTGGTACGTTCGATTCAGAAACACTCAGAGATACTCTGTTGGTTTCAGGCGCCTGTTGATTCGCAGGCAACCTAGGTGAACCCGGCCACCGCATACAACATGTTATCCGACTTCGTGGATCTTCAACCAGGAGACTGGGTTGTACAGAACGGGGCCAACAGTGCGGTACGGTAGTTCGTAACGGGCAACCACTGCACAGACTCAATCGATACAGGTGGGGCAAGCAGTTATTACGCTGGCCAAACTACGGGGGTTAAACACGATCAACCTCATCCGGAACCGGTGTGCTTTATGCCATTCCCCCTACAAACCAATTTTGACTCAGCCTCTTTTAGGGCGGACTTTTCCGATGTTGAACAATACCTCAAGAGCCTGGGAGGAACCCACGTCATTTCTTACGATGACCTCGAAGACAAGTCCATCTTCGAACGAGCGAAGGGGTGGACTGGTGGCAAGGTGTGGTCCACGTCATTTCGTGACTTCATCCATTGACGCCCTTGTAGGATATCCGACTACTGTTGAATTGTGTTGGAGGAAAGTCTACAACACGGATGCTCCGCTTTTCCGGGAAGAATGCCCACCTCGTTACATACGGCGCGATGGCCAAGGAGGCGCTCACCTTCCCTCCCACAGTATTCATATTCAATAACCTCACCGCACACGGATTCTGGCAAACCGAGTGGTGCAAGCAACACGGCCCGGAGGAACGGGCGCAGGTGACCGGGGAGCTTGTCAGGTATATGGCTGCGGGCAAGGTACATATCATACCCCCTCCGTACCTCTCTGGTTGGATGCGCTAAAAATTGAACAGTTCAATGAGCCAAGCCACGAAATCATCAAGATTGACGGAAAGCTCAGTGACGGGGAAGCCACGAAGATTGTAAGGGGGGTGATGAATAAGTTGGCCAGTGGCTCCGGCGGAAAGAAGATCTTACTCCAGGTCGATCCGGTGCCGTCGTAATCGGATTGTAAGGGCGTTTCCACGACAACGCTTATTGAATAGGGATGGCCACTATCCTCCACATTTATTGCACAGCCCGTGCTCTATGGATCCTTGTGTGTGTTTTGCGTTCTCGGTACCGAGGACGAGCACGGCCGAAGGTCCGAACCCAAAAACACCTGCCTGGATGCCCGGTTCTCTGCGCTCCCCGAACACTACTACCAGCTGGGTCTCAGTTTGGAGATGTTGCTATGGACGTCCGCTGACGAACCATCCTGTGGATTCACCCCCAAATCAGGACCATCGTGGAGTAGCACGGGAGCAGATCTAGTCGAATCTTGTGGATTTCCGCAAGACTCCAAAACCAAATACTCGCAGGATCCCATCACCAAGATTTTCCCGGACCAAGCAATAGAAGCTTCTGGAACTCCCCCCAATACCACACCCCTTATTTTCACGAGCGTTTTACTGTCATACGAGCGGATTTGACTCCGATCCCTCCTGGGTACTCGTGCAGGGTCCAACCGCACAGGTTCCAAAGGAATCCAAGGATCTCTACATCTTTCCAAATGGTTGGGACTCCGCACACCCCCTGGCTAGGGTATTTAACCCCTCAGTGGTCCACCCGTCGCTCCTCGCTATCCCAAAAACTTGACGCAATCTCTCCGCTTTCCTGAATCGCTACCTTAATCTCATCGCTATGTCTATTACCCGATTCTATGGCCCGTTTTTCGACTTGGACCAGCTCTTCGAGGGCACGTCCCACCCTCACGTTCGTACTCCCCTCGCCTCGTACGAGGAGCCACAGGGTACTTTCATGTTGAAGCCGAGGTAATCATCCAGCGCTTGACTTCTACGCTTCCCCATCTCGACGTTGACGGGTGCTTGACTCAGGATGGACCTACACGAGGATCCAGACAGAAACCTCATGACGGCCACGTTCGAGCTGCCTGGCTTGTCCAAGGACAAAGTCAACATCGACATGCAGGATGGAAACCTCATCATCTCTGGGGAGGTCTCCGAGTCCGCTGAGAGAAACGAACATGGCTATTCAGTTCGTGAGAGGAAGACTGGTAGGTTCTCTAGGAGCGTCAAGCTTCCAGAGGGTACCAAGGTAGGTTTGACCGTTCGCCTCCCTCTTTCGAGGAGACTGTAAGCTGACTAGCATTTGTTAGTCTCAGGACATCAAAGCCGCGATGGAACACGGGGTCTTGACGGTCAATTTCCCCAACAGCCCCCCCGGCCAGGAGCCTCGGCGTATCGCTATCGATTGAATCACGACCAAACATTGACTCGACAAAATTCTGTACCCCCCAAATCGAACGTTCATATTCAGCCCACCATCCAATATCTATCCCTTGTGTTGATTTATCGATGTGGATCCAAAAATTAGTAGTTATCTTGCACTCCCTACTTTGTACCATTTACGCTTTGTGGGATCAAACCGTTCATCTGAAGAACGTAGGACTGACAGACGCAACATCAATCAAGGTGATACTGTGGGAGGGTTTGATATTGAGAGCCTCCCTGAACAGACCCCGTGGGACCGTTTCATGGGACGAGACACAATCTACACTGTGTAGGTAGAATTGGTAAAAGATTCGGGGGTTGTTGGAAAGTTTTGTTTCCTAACGTTGGTGAGAACCTATCCAACGGTTGGAAAAGTTCGCCCAGACCCCGAATACTTTACCTATTTTCGTACCGGTATGGGGAGTAGACTTTTACTCGGCTGGCAGAGATTTATCCAACAATTCCCAAGAAATACAACATTTACCAACAAACCCCGGATATTTTACCTATTTTCGTCCCACAGTGCTAAGAGCGCCCCTCTGAAGCCAGCAACCAGCAAGAAGAAACAGCAGATCCTATGGTCAGTGAAAGAACCAACCCGAATGACAAAATTGGCCCTAGCGCCGGAGAGCGTGCATTACTCGATTCAGACACGCGGATTGTGGTGCATAAAGCGCTCTGAATATGGATTTGAATGTCGAGCGATGTACGCGCCTCGCCCTTTCCACCCGCACAACTGGAAACCTCCCATCGACTACTGTTTAATCCCCGCGTATGGCGGCCCAAATTGCGAGACAGCCCAAAACCTACACTGTCAGAGTCGGATCTTGGACCAACCCAGGCTAGCCTTGTACCGGACACGCTGATCGCCAAAGGATCCGGCCGGAATAGCCTCGCGCTGGTTGATCTGGAACCGGGGCGTTGGTGGCCAGCTGAGGTTGTTTCACCGTAGCGATCTGAGCTAAACCTCCCCACCTGTTGTTCGTGCTTGTAGTTTGTGTTCGAGGCAGAAAATACGCGCAGGTAGGTACACCCTTAAATTTCAAAAGGCCAAAACTGGTATGGAGGTCGCGTTGTAACGAGACAATGGTCGGTGTTGTTGGCTGCCTGCCGGACAAGATCTTCGTGTCCAAGTTGCTGCATGAGGGCCACCTGTAGCAAGATCCGTATGCGCAACAGACAAACCCGGATGGTGAAGCAGACTCAGCGACGGTGCACACCCCGTCCACGTTGCTTTTCTCACTGGTCCCAGCGTCCTGCGTCGTCGGGCCGTTTCACGATGTAACCTGGTTCAACGATAGTGAACTACCCGGGCGTCCGATCTCGTATCTTAGCCCAGCGTTATGATCGGGCGATGTATGGTCGAACGTGCCGGCGACCCGCACTGGAAGCCGCCACGCGCAGGAGCCTGGCAAAGCACGAGCGGCAACGCAGAAGGCATAGCGTGCGGAGTATGCGCGCCTTCTCCCTGGCGGTCTGGTAATCTTTGCTGTGATACATGTAGTCCTCGATTGCGCCTTCCAACATCTCGTAGGAAGGAGGCGGGGCGCGTGGGGGGAGTGTGGCTCAGGGGCCTCCTGACTTCAAACAACTGAGATATTGATATTGAACGGTCGGCACGAGGAAGTGCTTGAACGTACGCGCGCGGATCAGACCATCACTGTACCGTTGACCGACCCCGGAGGCAACAAAGTGTCGTGTTCGGCGTCTTCACGGTCCTGGGGTAACCACATGGCCTCTTCGGTAACCGTTGCTGCGGGGTGGACAGTCACCCTGGATATTGCGGCGGGTATAGGGTTCCAGTATAGCACATCCGGCGACTCTGGTGGGTATCAAGTCTCGTTCCGAACCTCAGCCTGAACGGCCTGGGCTTCAACTTTAGTTCTTGTCGTACAGCGTCCGGTTGCTCGTGCAATTCCTGGAACTGTGGGGACACGAGAGCGGGGATATTTGAAATGGATCGACTCCTGATCATGTTCCACAGAAATGATCGGGATGTCCCTCACTCATCAAGAATCCTACTATTCGTTACCATTAATTACTTATGAGGCCCAGAGTTGTGCACCGTTGCTACTGCAGTAAGTAAGCCTGGTGCATTGACATGATGGCTCGATTCGACAGCCCCCAGATCAAGATGGATCGGGCACAGAATGACGTGCGACCGAACCCTCAAACTGGAAACCGCATATTTGCTGGCACCCCATTTCTGTACGATTATTGAAAACAGCCAACCTTGGCGCCGTGCTACGTGACCACGGGGCCAGGTCGAGTCTTCCTTGTGCCTGAGAGCATCCGGAGATCTGGGGGAGCGGGGGCCTTGTCCGCCGCGTTGCCGGAATCCACAAACCAAGGGTTGGAATTGCATTGTTAGAACAAACGCCGTGAACGCTTCTCTGGTCTAGAACCAAAGAATCTTTATGTCCATTCGCGCTAGCCGCTTCGGACCGGGGGCGAGTATTTGGAATATGAACACAGATCAAGGCCGCCACAAAGCGAGGCTGGCACCAACCAAACGCCCCTGCTTATCGAACCCGACCCCTTCGAGTCTCAGCATCCGTAGTTTCCAGTCGCAATGGGACAACTTCGAGAGCTTCGTGGAACCTGGCCTATGCCTTTCTCCACAGAACCCTCCAATCGTTCGATTCGAGGCGATGACTCTGTGACATGGGATGAACGGAGCGAATGGGTTATTCGCGAGGGCGGTGCCGACTGAGGCATACCAACACCAGGTGAGGGCGGAGACTTGTTCGGGGTCACGGAGGCGTACCTGAACGTGGTGATCCTTCACCAAGAGTGTCGCAGATAACTTTGTATGTCGTGACCTTCCCGACCGGGATCTGTTGGATCAAGTCATAAACTCTCCAGTGGTGAGAGGGCACTCCCTGTAAAGGTACGGGTTCATCAGAAGAGGGACCGCGCCCGGGTAATAGGGCGGGCACCTTTCCACCTTTCGTGCGGTACGACTCTCTCTGAATCCCACCCTTGGGATAAAAGACCTTTGCTCCCAACTGGCCGAATATCAGAGTGGGGGTCGCCACACAAAACCCACCCTCACCGTGAAATCCTTGATGTTTGGGGCAGTTTCGCCATCTGAGTCCTCCTCGAGAGGCAGTGCGCCCAAAATAGGCTGGAGTGCCTTCAACGCGGGGGGGAGAGCTTTCTTGGTCGTGCCAGGCATTCCGGACGCGAGGTAATTAGTTAGGCCTTAGGGATGGTCGCGTAGCCGCCCGCCGGTTCATCGGGTGTGTGTGGGTTCGGGCCGCGCCGTGCCGGAGACCAGTACCATTCGCGACTTCCTGTGAGCAACGGAAGCCGTGACCTCGAGCCAAATCGCACAACACCGTTCATGCGAGTGGAAGGACATAAAACGTGAGTCGCATTACCGGGACTAGGTATCGTATATATCGTCTCAGCTACTAGGGCAATCTCGTAAGGAGATACGTATCACAAAAAGGAAACGACGTCGCTCGCTTCTCTAACGGATCTAAGGGCAGGAAAATGGGGGGAGGGGAGGGTGATAAAACCCACCAGCATTAACACACACAAAACTGTCCTAAAACTCATGAAATCCATGCTGTATGAACAAATGTGAAACCTCATAATGACCAACCACGCTCGTACTCAAATGGGATCAAAAGAGTCCCGAAACCACCAAAGGCGAGAAACGGTTCACTCCTCCCGTAACTTGGCAGCTCTCCGGATATCCTCGAGCGAAATCTTGGAACGGTCGCACATACCACGGAAGATCCCATCTTCCATATCGAACAACCTTGTTGGGGTATCGAATTCGACGATCCGTCCAGCGTCCATGACGCAGATCCTGTCGTAACCAATGATAGTCTGAAGTCGGTCTGCAGAAATATCAAACGTCAGAGGGATGTTCTCGCTTCAGTCTCGTTGTGCGGGGTTCTGAACTTACGAGCGATGCATAGAATGGTACGGTCTTCGAACTCGGTAGCGATGGTATCTTGGATCTTCTTGTCCGTTTCGTAATCGACGGAAGCTACAAAACGGAAGGGGTCAGCGTTCCCGTGACACCGATCTGACAGCAGGATCCGTCATACCGGTGGCTTCGTCCAAGATCAACACCTTCGAGTCCTTCACCAAAGCTCTAGCCAAGGAAACCAACGAACGCTGACCAACAGACAAGTTGTTCCCCTCGTCCTCAACAACGGTATCGAGGGTGAACCGGCCAGAGGCAGCTTCAGGTTCTCCCTCCTCTGTCGCTTCTTGGGGTTTGGCGTTTTCCACGAGATATGATCGTTTGAGAGCGTCCCAGAGTTTGGCATCATCGAATTGGTTGAAGGGATCCAAGTTGGAGCGCAACGTCCCGGAGAACAACAACTACAAATACCGGTGGGTGAGCGGACCAGGTCATCCGGTAGGATCGAAGAAACGATACATACTGGGTCCTGAGGGATGATGGCCACCGCGCTCCTGAGATCCTTCAAACCGATCCTGGAGACATCCACACCGTCGATCAGAATGGACCCGGCAGATAACTCCACGAGCCGGTACAGAGCCGTCATGATCGACGACTTTCCAGCTCCAGTCCTTCCAACAATACCAACCTTCTCTCCCGGAGCCACATCCATGCTCAACCCCCTCAAAACATCCGGCAACTCGGGGCGATATCTCAAGACCACGTCCTTGATCTCGACGCGTCCCTCAGCAGGCCAAGGCGCCTTCGGCTTCATCTCTGGGATCTCGTGTGGAGGTTCCTGCTCGAGGTTCTCCGCGTAATGGATGACGCGCTCGACGGAGTTCATGTCGTTCTCCAATTCGGCGATCTGACGAACCAGCCATCCAAAGGATTGTTGGGTGCTGATAATGTAACTGAGGGTGACACCGGTCTGGGAAGGGGAGATGGAGAACCGGGCGGCGACAGTGAGGATGGAGACGACGAAAGTAAGGAGGAGACCGAGCATATCGATCCGGATGCCCAGCCAGCGTTGATTCGTGATCGTCAGCCAGTAAGCCCTAGAACAAGAGGGTCAGTATTTCGCACACGACCTGGTAGAGGGGCAAACAAACCTATTCTCGATGTTCGCCCGATCCTCGCTCTCCTTGCGGAACCGGTCGGTTTCACCATACGCCCGGATGGTAGCCAGACCAGCGAGGGACTCGGAAAAATGAGCATACAACGAGGACCGCAGAATAGCGTCCAACCGCTTCAGCTCTCGCGCGCTAGCCCGGTAATACATCGCAAAAGCAGCGTACACGATCATGACGACACCAACTGCGATCAAGAACCAGGGTATGATGATCGCAATCAACACGAACGAGCCGATAATGGTGGCAAACGTCATCAGGAACATCCGGAGCGAATCGGAAACGGTGTTGTCGACGGTGTCGATGTCCTTGGCGAACCTGTTCATGATCCGTCCCAGAGGAGTGGTCTCGAAGAAGCTCATGGGAGCGCGCATGGTGGAGCCAATTGCTCTACGATGTAGGGCCTTCGATGCAAAATAAGTGATAAGACCAATGGCCGCTCCGGAGGTAAAGAACGTGATGGTTAAGCCGACTCCCAGGGCGGCATAAACGCCCATCTAACAAAACATATCAGGATAAACGAGATGGGAAAACGAGACATGCCACATACGTAGAACTTGGGGGGTCGGTGGAACTGCTGTTCCTGCCAGAACACGAGCCAATAGCTGGACATGACCTGAGTGCCCTGCACCAATAGGAGTGCAAGCAGGAGAACGGGAACCAGGATGTGACCATTTCCGGCGGTAAGGTAGGTCTTGTAAACCTTCCAGTTGACGGCACCGACGCTCCTCTCTTCCTCCTGCATGATCGTCTTGCCCTTCTCGAACTGACCCTTGAGGGCGGCAACGGCGCTAGACCCTTTCTCATTCTTCCCTCCCTTCGCTACTTCGCCTTCGGCCGCGACTTCGTCGACATCTGTCTCTTCCTCCTCCTGCTTTGAGCCGAATTCTTTCAAGAATTTGGAGAAGACACCATCGTTTTCCATGAGCTCAGCGTAGGTCCCGCGCTCCATGATCTGACCGTCAGCGATGGTATAAATGTAGTCGACGTGGGGAAGGAAGTGCAAAGCGTGGGTGACGAGGATCTTGGTTCGACCTTCGGGGTTCTTCATGAAGACCTGCTGGAAAACCGCCTTTCCGACATGGGCATCCAGAGCGGAAAGGGGATCCTGAAGGTTCTCTGTCAGTCGGTTACTGAGGACGGACGCAAGGAACACCCACATCGAAAATCTGAACGTCGGCACCACAGTAGATAGCTCGGCAAACGTTGATACGCTGCTTCTGACCGCCAGACAAGGAGATACCACGCTCACCGACCTCTGTGAGGTCACCATTTGGGAAGAGCTTCAAGTCCGAATCCAGGCACGAGTCAGAAATGGCTTGCCAATACCTGTCAGAATCGAACGGCCGACCGAAGCAAACGTTCTCGCGGATGGTGGCGTTCTGTAATCCGTTTAGCGAGTTGCCAGATGATACCACAAGGGGTGGGAGGACATACCTGGATCCATGCGGTCTGGGGACAATAAGAAACTGAGCCACAGAACTTGACCGAACCGGTCTCCCTCCTCATCTCTCCAATCAAACCTTGAAGGAACGAAGACTTGCCGGAACCAACCTGGCCGACGATAGCCACAACCTGTCCCTTTGGAATCTTCAAGCTGGTCCTCTGGATCTTGAACACCTTCTCGGTTTTCTCCGGCTCTTGGGAGGTAGAGACACGGGAGGAACCAGGAACGGAATCAGGCGTGGGGGTGGGGGTCGCGTCCGTGGGCGGATCAGATTTCCTCTTGCCATTCTTATCTTTTTTCAAGTCCTTTCCTTCCTTGCCCTTACCCTTGCCCTTCCCTTTGCCCTTCCCGTTCTCCGGTTCTGGAGGCGGGGCATCCCAGGTGAAGGAAGCGTCGTCCAGCTCGACAGCGTTCTCGAGTTCGACGTGCTTGACTTGTTCATCAGGTAGGGACTCGGCTTCGAAAACCTCCTGGATACGACTGAGAGCGTTGCGGGCGTCGACACCAGTGCTCAGGGCGGCGGCTGTTTGGGTTTAGGACGGAGCAGACACATAAAGGGGGGGGGGGAGACTCACGGAACATCATCAGGGGCATACGAAGCATGTTGAATAAAGTCAAGGAAGTGAAAATGGTTGCGGGGTCGAGCGAATGATTGATTCCGTAGACGACGAAGGCGACGACGCTGGCCAGGACGGGTAATGACATGCCGATGGAGGTGATGCCGGCTCGGAGGAATACGAGGGTACGAATGTTCCTAGTGGAGCATCAGCACAGGATAGTTGGAACTCGGACCGGGGACACCCACTTGACCTCCGCACTACGGACTTGGTGTATTCTGTCGAGGTAAGGGTCTTCCCAGGCAAAGAATTTGATGATCTTGATACTGGAAAGGAGTTCCTGGAGAAGTTTGGCGCGTTTATCGGTAAAAACGACAGCCTTTTGGCGGAAACGCATCAAGGCGCGCATGAACCTAGCTTGCATGGGCACCACGATGACGAAGACGGCGAAACCAGCCAAAGCACTGGGGCCCAAGTTGACCAAGAGGATGATCATACAGATGATCAACTGGACTGGAGCGGTCCAACCCGCGTGGAAAAATTGGGAAGCAAAGTCAACACGAGAAACGTCACTGGAGATGTGGTTGATGAGTTTTCCATTGGAGTGGATGTGTCGAGCGCGAGTGGAGAGGGTGAGAGCCTTGTTGTAGATGGCGGTGATCAATCCCGCACGTAATAAGACACCGGTACCCGCGGCGCGGTAGAAGAAGTGGTTCAGAGCGAAAGAGGACAGGAGCTGGAGGAAGAAGAGAGCGAGCGAGAGGCCGACACCACGGGCAAGGGGAGGGGCGACCTGTCCGATGCGGTGGGCGATATAGGAATGCTGGGCGAACCGAATGATGGCCTAACGGAGATGTAAGGATAGGTGGGGTGAGGAGAGAGAACGAGAATCACCTTGACAAGAAGAGGACTGGTAATTAGGGCAACGTCGGAAATGAGACGCAGGATGCCAGCGCTCCAGAAAAACCAGAAAACGCTGTCATTTACGGCGAGCGTGAAACTGGGTTTCTTCAGGCCCGTTTTTTCTCTCCACTCCTTCTCGCGCTCTTGCCGTTGACCCTTGATGGACCACCAGATGCCCTTTAGACCGGGAGAGATTTCGCCGTTAGCGAGGCGGGAGTTGTATTCCGCGGCTTTCCTCTGGCGCTCCTTGAAAGAACTGGTGATCCTCTCGGCGATGACGCCAGAAGAGCGATCGTCTTGCAGCTTGTAGAGATCGGTGGCTTCGAGCGGACGGGAGTATCCGAGTCGCATGAGGGGGGTGATCCATTCGAAGGTGAGGAGACTCAGCCAGCTCGCGTTGGCTTCGGGGATAATGTCCGCATCGTCCAACGAGGCCTTGGGGGGTGGAGGGTTGCGATAGCCAAGGTGCAGCAGGTTGAACCTTGAGAAGCTGCTGGAATGA
>Ga0307516_10009239_pt1 | contig 11032 bp, 11 predicted proteins | sample 19_EM_MG_FD_203310 | JGI IMG/M metagenome (GOLD analysis project Ga0307516, IMG submission 203310) | Populus trichocarpa ectomycorrhiza microbial communities from riparian zone in the Pacific Northwest, United States - 19_EM | ecosystem: Host-associated > Plants > Roots > Unclassified | place...
GGTTGTCATCAAATATATTTACTTATTTTATAATGAAATGCAAAATTAACTAAAATAACTTGACCACTTATGTTAAAGGAAAGACATTGGACAGTTGTTGTCATTTGTAGATTTCCTATTATGATTAGGTGAGATTGAGTGATGCAACCATATTATTTGATAGTTTTACCCACATTTACCTAGGGTTTTGCCTATGTTTTATACATAAAATGCCTTGATATTCTTTATTTTATTCTTTGATGGCACTTTTGGATGTAAGATTAAAAAAGAAGTAAATTGGAGATAATTGGCAGATTTGACCTCTGATCGATGTTTTGTGCAGAATTTGAGCTCTAGAGCTCGAAACGAAATGATTCCAGTGGCATTTGAAATCTAACATCCATACCTTTCTACATATATATGGCAAGAAAAATAAAAAAAGAAAGAGCATGAAAATCACAGCCTTTAAAGTCAAATCTTGCATTCTGCCAGTGTTGACCTTTTACCATTCCGACTTGAATATCTTGAGCTACAGAAGTCCATTTGATGCAACACATACCAAATAGTTATGAGCTGATGCTAAATATTATTTTTGGGACACTCCTTATCTGTGGAAATTTTATGTGGATCAAATAGTTAGGAGATGTGTACCACAAGAAGAATTTCATTACATTCTCACTTTTTGTCATTCTTATTCTTATGGTGGGCATTTTGGCGCAAAAAGAACAGCACACAAGGTACTTGAAAGTGGTCTTTATTGACCTTCTATTTTTAAAGATGCATATCACTTTTGCAAATCATGTGAAAAATGTCAAAGAACAGGTAATATCACTCATAAGAATCAAATGCCTTTATTGAATATTCTTGAAAGTGAAATTTTTTTTGTTTGGGGTATTGATTTTATGGGTCCATTTCCTTCTTCTTTTGGTAATCTTTATATCCTTCTTATTGTTGATTATGTGTCCAAATGGATTGAGGTGAAAGCCATATGAACTAATGATGCTAAGATTGTTTTAGATTTGTCAGGACTCAAATATTTGATAGGTTTGAAGTCCCTAAAGCTATCATTAGTGATCGTGACACTCATTTTTACAATCGTTCAATGGAAGCATTACTTCACAAATACCATGTGACTTATCAGACTTCCACAGGCTACCACCCTCAAACGAGTGGCCAAGCTGAAATTTCAAATCAAGATATCAAGTCCATCTTGGAGAAAATAGTGCAACCTAAGCGGTGAGATTGGAGTCTGTGACTTGGTGATGCACTTTGGGCTTATCAGACTGCTTACAAATCACCTATAGGAATGTCACCTTATAGGATGATTTATGGGAAAGCATGTCATCTACCAGTGGAGCTTGAACACAAAGCTTTTTAGGCCATTAAAAAATGTAACATGGATTATGATGCTGCTGGGATTGCGAGGAAGTTACAATTGAGAGTTGGAAGAGATACGGAATGATGCTTATGATAATGCAAGGATTTACAAAGAAAAGACCAAGAGTCTTCATGACTGAATGATTACAAGAAAGGAGTTTCATGTTAGAGACAAAGTTCTTCTTTATCATTCCCATTTGAAACTTTTTCCTGAAAAGTTGCGCTCTCGTTGGATTGGACCCTTTGTTGTTCCTAATGTTATTCCTTATGGTGTAGTTGAAATTACAAGTTTAGAAACAAACAAAGTGCTTAAGGCCAATGGGCATCGCTTGAAACCTTTCTATGAAGGTTGGACGACAGAACTCACCGCTTCTGTGGAGTTAGCTGAACCAATCTATGAAGGATGAGCATGCGATGTGTCGAGCCAATGACATAAAACAAAAGCGCTTACTGAGAGGCAACCCAGCACAAAAAGAAAAAAAATAAGATTTGCTTTCTTTTTCCCTTATCTTTTATTTTTTGTATTTTACTTTATTTTTGTCATTCTCCTATGTTCCTTTTCTTTTACTTCAACATTGAGGACAATGTATTGAGAGAATTTTTGTTTTCTTTGTTGTTTTTCAAAAAAAAAAAAGTCTTAGTTTTATCCTTTGAACTCCCATTGGTTTATGAGAATATAAGTATTATGTAGGAGAATTAGTTGAGAGAGATGACAATATAAATTGAATGAATGAGTGTGCATGCAAGTTTTAACGTTTAATTGGTTTAGGGATTGACTTTGAAAATATGTCATGTTGACTTTATAGTGTTATACCAATGCAAGTTTTTGAGCCTTCAACATTATATTCTTTGATTGTGCATTCTTTCAATTATATATATCTCTAGAACCTGCTTCATATCTTATTGAGATTACATTCACATTACTTGCGTACATGAAGATGATAAAGGCATTAGAAATTTTAACCACTTAAGCCAAAAAGCCAACCTAAAGCATATTATCCTTAGTGAACTCTTTTGAGCTTGTTTATCTTTTCGTTGCTTTACTCATGTGTGGAGCATATGTTTTCCTTTTCTCTTGGCCAAAGATTAGTAGAGCATATACTTGTTGATATCTCATAGATCATGGTTGGAAATTATATGAAAAAGAAAAAAAAGTGATGCTTGATGAAAAGATGGGTAAAGTTTTCAAAGGTGGAAAAAAAAAGAAAAAGAAAGAGAAAAAAGAAAAAGAAAAAAAAAGAAAAGTGTTCCTTTGTGTTCTTAAGATTCTATGTTGATGAAGCTTGAAATCAAAAGAAGTTAAGCATTGGTGCTTAAAGATGGAAAATTTGTGTGGTTTGATGGGATATCTTGTTTCAAAATAATCATTTTTTTTTTAATGCTCTACTTCCTTTGGTTTTAACATTTTCTTTTCCTTTCTTTTATCTCACCTTAACCTTAGCCCCGTTACAACCAAAAAGTAAGACCTTTTGATTCATGCATTGCTTGTAATATTTTAGTAATGGAGGTAAGATTAAAGAGAAAGCTTATGGTAGAACATATTCATTAATTGAATTTGAGAAATTTAAATACATAAGCTCTAAACACGTGAGTGTTGGAGTGTATATCAATGAGAGGACCTATCGCTTTGACATGGCATAGATTTCATTTAAATCCCAACGATTAATTGAGTTTTAAAGTTTGCATGTAAACAAATTCATGAAAAATTATTTATTTATCCTTTTTTATTGTATTCTTGTTTATAATGCTTGTACTCTTGGACATTGATGAGAGATTAAGAGATTAGTCATAGTTATTTTACTTATTTAATTTTAGTTTGATTTCATCTATCCTTTCTCAAGGACGAGCAAGAGCTAAGTGTGAGGGTATTTGATGCAGCCATATTATTTAATAGTTTTACCCACATTTATCTAGTGTTTTGCCTATGTTATATACATAAAATGTCTTGATATTCTTTCTTTAATTCTTTGAAGGCACTTTTGAATGTAAGATTCAAAAAGAAATAAATTAGAGATAATTGGCAGATTTGACTTTCGATCGATGTTTTGTGCAGAACTTGAGCTCTAGAGGTCCAAACGAAATGATTCCAGTGGAATTTGAAAGCTAACATCCATACCTTTCTACATATATATGACAGGAAAAATAAAAAAAAGAAAGAGCATGAAATCACAGCCTTCAAAGTCTAATCTCGCATTCTGCTAGTGTTGACCTTTGACCATTCCGACTTGAATATCTTGAGCTAAAGAAGTCCATTTGATCCAAACTCAATTTTGTTGGATTCCTGACTCGAAGACCTATCAGCCTACCAAATGTCAGTAGGAAAAGAGCTCATATGAGAGATATATTATTTTTCTAAGATGACACATGAATTCTGCTAGCAAACAGGTTTTGTGAAGAAACAAATTCAAATTATATCCAAAACATCCAAACCGACATCCCAGTCTTTATTTCGGCAATTTAGCTCCTCTAAGTCAAAAGTCAAAACTTGAAGATTTTATGCAAGGCTATTTCTCCTTTTTTAAAAAAAATAGTTATTTAAATGTAAATTGTCTACTTAGAAAATGACTATTTTGTAGAGAAGGGATTAGGGTTTCCTAGGATATAAAAAGAAAGAGAGAAAAGAAAAGGAAGACTGCAAACCAAGAGAGGAAAAACACACATTCCTCCAACAGAACCCGAAATCATGTTTTCTTCCTTCTTCTTTTTATTAATTGTTCAGTAGACATGCAAGGCTAAACTCTTTTTCTTGGTTGCAAGAACACAGAAACCTTCGGATTTCAAGAACTGTGAAATTTATTTTACCTTTTCTTTTCAGTTTATATGATGAATATGTTTGTTCTCCTATGCTTATTTTTCCTATGATTATTTATTTTAATTGCTAGAGCAAACTCTAAGTTATTATTGTACATAATCTATTGCTAAGTTCGATATCAAAACCGGAGTGGTGGTATATAAACTTGTGAAGCAATTGAGTTTAATAATTATGGTGGATCTATGTTATTAACCTTAGAGAGAACATTCGATTGATCAACTCAAACATGGATTGTGAACATTTATGTTGTCTAGATTAATCAACTTATATAGTTCTTAAGGCTGCCATTGAATTAAATTACTCGTGCGGACATTATGGTTGTTTGATGGTTAGGATTAGTTATACAGCGGATCTGTTAACTAATCAACAAAAGAAAAGATAAATATTCAGAGTATAAATTGACGTTTCATTTCCATGATTAGTTTTGATTTCTGTAGGTGGACGTTTACTTGCGACCAAGGTTTAGTTTTTCAGGATAAATTTCGGTTTTCTTTGATTTAGCATTGATTGCTTCTTTTTGTTTACTTTTGCTTTAGCCTAGATAACCTCCAACCCCCCAAAAAAAAAATACATATCATCTAGCATAAAAATCTGACTTGAACCTTCCTCGTGGGATCGACCCCTTGCTTGCTCTATACTATCTTGTGTGTTGTGTTTTAAGCTAGGGTAATTAATTTGTGCGACAACGACATCGCAACATTGATTCAATCACAACTATTATGATTGACTTACTTAGAATAGATTTCCTACTTAGAATAGAATTTGCAATCTATATAAAGCTTGTACATTATAGCCCTCTTGATGATCAATATACAAAAACTATAAAATTCCATATTCTTTCATGATATCAGAGAACCAATATTGGTGACTCTGCCCAAACGTCTTCCATCACCACAAACAATCAACCAACACAGATCACCAACATGGGTCACAAGAAATCATCTGAACCTGAAATCAACATGTCCGACCCACTCACCCAGCCTTGTTCTCATTTCCAAGCCTCTCGAAGGACATAATTATGGTCAATGGACTCAATCGATGCGTATTGCCCTAAGTGCTAAAAACAAACTAGGATTCAATGATGGAACCATCAAATCTCTAGCATGCACCGATGCCAAATTTGTTATTTGGCAGATATGCAATGACATGGTGTTATTATGGATTCTGCAATCACTAAATCCTGATATCACAAGCAGTGGAATGATCTTAAGGACCGTTTCTCACAAAGCAATGATTCCAGGATTTTCCAAATCCTCCAAGAAATTGCCGAACATCGACAAGGGCACCTTATGATTTTGAAATATTACACTAAACTGAAGGCCCTATAGGATGAATTAGATTCCTATCATGAACCCATCATCTGCACCTGCAAGGGTTTCAAAACACATGCCTCAAGAGAAGAAAAGGAGAGAGTCATGCAATTTTTAATGGGTCTTAACAAACCTTAATCAACTGTACGTGGGTCGATTCTAAAGATGTCGTGTCCATGGCTTAATCCTCCAACATGAGTGGAAGATGGATGTGGCAAACAGCCAGATCGGATCCCATGCTATGCAAACCGATCGCTATACCAAGGGAGACACAATATCCGGCAACTCAATGGCGGCGAAACCCCTTAGTGCTGCTATGGGGATGGCAAGCATTACTCAAGGAGGTCTCTGCGGTGTTCTTATTATGATGGAGACACTCACTCAGTTGAAAATTGTTATTATCTCAATGGTTTTCCTGTGGGCCACAAATTACATGGCAAAAATGTCAAGCCAAAAAATAAAAGGCTTGCTCCCTACACTGCCGAAAAGGATACAGTTCCAGAGCATGACACCAAACCCAACAAAAGTCCAACTTTCACTACCGAAGAATACAATCAATTGATTGCCCTTTTGCACAACCGACTTAGTAATTTCCCACTTGCAAATGCAACAGGTACCGTTACATCCACCTGCAATCTTTCATAGCATGACCCACATTCAAATATATATTGGATAATGGACAGTGGAGCCTCAGACCATATTTCATGTTTTGCACCTACACACAACATAATCAATACTCAGCATGATTTTGTTGGTTTACCCAATGGAGGAAAAACAACAATTAAAAATATTGGGTCCATTAAATTGTCTGAAGTCTTAACTCTTGAGCAAGTTGACACGAGGATTGAAGTATATTGTGATTTTCTTCGATAAGTTTTGTATTGTGCAGGATGTAAACACGGGGAGGATGATTGTCCTAGGCAAGCATTTTAATGGGCTCTACTACCTCAAAGCTACCCAAAATCCACATTTGGCTCACCATGTTCACCACACCTCCTAGCTTTGGCACCAACGTCTGGGGCACTCATCCAACGCACCGACACAATTCCTTTCAAATAAAATTCTAGAAATTGTTTGTGATCCAAATCGTGTTTGCGATATTTATCCTTTAGCAAAACAAACTCACTTATTTTTTTCTCCATTTACCTCCACATCATCCCCTACACCTTTTGATTTAATTCATTGTGACATTTGGGGGCCACACAAAATTCACACTCACACTGACGCATAATATTTTCTAACTATTGTGGATGATTTTCCCCAATTTATATGGATTCATCTCTTAAATTTTAAATAAAAAACACAAGAGGTGATCAAATCATTTTTCTTTTAGGTCCAAACCCAATTCAATCTTCCTGTCAAAACCTTACGTGCTGATAATGGCAATGAATTTCTGTCTCTCCAACCTTTTTTTCAAAACAAAGGCACCTTTTTCCAACACTCATGTCCATACACACCCTAATAAAATGGCATCATCAAGACGAAACATCGACATCTTTTAAATGTCAATAGGGCGCTCTGTTTCCAGGCTAACATTCCCTTACATTTTTTTTAGGGGGGGTTTACAAACTGCATGCTATCTCATAAATCGCCTCCCTACACCCTTACTCAAACACAAATGACCTTATGAACTTTACACCACAAATCTCCTGGTTATTCTAATTTACGGGTTTTTGGGTGTTTGTGTTATGCTACCAATCTTCTTCCTAAACACAAGTTTGATGCATGAGCTCATCAATGTGTCTTCTTTGGTTACCCGCTTGGTCAAAAGGGTTATCGTCTTTATGATCTTGATACACAAAAATTTCTTTCCTCCTGAGATGTGGTTTTTCATGAAAATATATTCCTATTTTCTACATCCCTATCCGAAAATCAAAATGACATTATTGTCTTACCCACTCCATCTCTTGACCCATTACTCCTACCAGAACTCATTCCCCACCATGCTCCCCCGACCCAAGCAACCCCAGTCCTCACCCTCTCTGATTCGCCTTCTACTTTCCCACATCATTCTCATATGGCCATAGACGATGCCCTCTCTTTCTCTCTTGATGTCTCGGAACCGTCTCCTCCACCTATCACATCACATCTTCCTTTTATTCCCTCCTCACCTTCCATGGACATCCACCCCCCACCTATTCACCAATCCACCTGCCCTACCAAAAACCCTTCTCACTTCAAAGATTACCAAGCTCAATATGTTGCCCTGCTTGCTCTTGGCGCTCTTTCCCCAATCACGTCTAGCACTCGCTACCCCATCACTCGGTATGTAACACCACATCGAAATTTTATCAACAATATCTCTTAATTGGTTGAACCCAGCACCTATGAGGAGGCACGACATCACCCAATTGGGTTAAGGCCATGAATTCTGAAATTACAACTCTAGAGGAGAACAACACTTGGTCAATAGTTCCATTACCATGGTCATCGTCCAATTGGATGCAGATGGGTTTTCAAAATTAAATACCAATCTAATGGTTCCATTGAGAGATACAAAGCTCGCTTGGTCGCCAAAGGCTTCACCCAACATGAAGGCATCGATTATACTAAAACCTTTGCTCCTGTTGCTAAGCTTATCACTGTCCATTGTCTTCTCACTATTGCATCTGTCTGTAATTGGTCGTTACATCAGATAGACGTGCATAATATTTTTCTTTATAGCGACCTTCATGAAGAAGTCTACATGCTTCCACCACTGGGGTACCGTTGACAGGGGGAGCATATTGTGTGTTGTCTTCACAAATCCTTATATGGTCTCAAACAAGCATCTCAAAGCTGTTTCCATAAGTTCTCATCTCCTATACAAAATATTGGTTTCTTTCAATCCAAAGCAGATTATTCTCTGTTTACACAAGTGGTCAATCTTTCACTGTTATATTGTTATATGTTGATGATATGATAATCACTGGAAATGATGATGATGCCATATGACCTTAAACATTTTCCCGTCACCTGTTTCAAAATAAAAAATTTTGGACCATTAAAGTACTTCCTTGGAGTTGAAATTGCACGGTCCAAGTCTGGCATTTCTTTTTATCAACAGAATTATACACTAGATATCTTGGAAGATGCGGGTTTACTTGGTGCCAAGCCTGAAAAAATTCCTATGAAAACCGATGTTTCTCTTATGCCTACATGGAGTGACCTCCTTAAAGATCATACTTGTTATCGAAGACTTATTGAAAGATTAATCTATCTGAAAATAACAAGACCAGAAATCACATATGCAGTAAATACACTCAGTCAGTTTATGCATAGGCCCCGGAAGCACAATTTTGACACAACACGTCGGCTCCTTCACTACCTCAAAGGAGCTCCTGGCCAAGGGTTATTATTCTCTTCGAATGGACCACTGCACCTGACTGCATATTGCGATAAGGACTGGGCATGATGTCCCTTTACAAGACGCTCGATTACTGGATACTGTATTTTTCTTGGCAGGTCACTCATATCATGGAAAAGCAAGAAGCAGGTTGTTGTCTCAAGGTCATCTGCAGAAGCTGAGTACCACTCCATGACAGCTACCAGTTATGAACTCACTTGGTTGCAATACCTTTTACAAGACCTACAAGTGGAACATCGCCAACCCGCCACCTTACTTTGTGACAACAAAGCAGCACTCTACATTGCAGCCAACCTAGTTGGCCAAAACACATCGAATTGGATTGCCATACTATTAGTGAGAAAATTCAAAATGGAGAAATCCAAACAACTCATGTGCAAACAAAATATCAAGTTATTGATATTTTCACTAAACCACTGCCTATACCCTTGTTCCAATCCCATCTTCGCAAGTTGGGTGTAATAGACATTCACACTACAACTTGAGGGGGAGTGTTAAAGAAACATTACCAGAAATTCGTTTAATACCAACGGAATTACCGACGAAATAATTCTGTCGGTAATTTCATCGGTACCTACCGACAGCCAAATTCGATCGGTAGCTACCGACGGAATTAGGGACAGAATGTTGAGAATATAAAAAAAAGCGGTTCGCTGATGTGGAGGTTATTTCTTTACCGACGGAATCACCGAGGGATTCAAAACGTCAGCTCCGTACGGTGACGTGACCGATTCACCGATGAAAATGCCGACGGAATCACTGAGGGATTCAAAATGGCAGCTCCGTACGGTGACGTGCCCTGTTTACCGTCAGACGAGCCGACGGAATCACAGACGAAATAGGTCCGTCGGTGAAGCCGTCGACAAAAGTTAATATATCCCCTCGCTATCAACCCTCTCCTCCCCTATTTCTCCTTCTTCTTTCCCATCTCAACTCTCCCCTACTGCAAAAAACCAACCCCCCCAAAAAAAATCTCCCTCTTCTCAGCACAACAAGTCACATTTCTTGAAGTCTTCTCGTCACAGCATCCGTGTTCTGATTTACCGATGGATTTTTATCAATTTTTGTAAGTAATTCTATCTTTTTAAATTTTAACATTTAAATGTGAATTTTATTGGTTTTTTAGTATATGTATTTTGTTAGTAGATGTACATGTTTTATTGTTATTTCTCATACAAACTTGTAGTATATGAATGTATAATTTTATACTTGTTATGGTTTGTTTCGGATTTTGTAAGATTGTATTTGTTTGTAAATTGTTGAAACTTTATTGAATTACCGAATTACATCTGTTGTTTTGAAATAATTAATAGTTTGTTTAATGGGTTCGTTTTAATTTTTATCATCAATGGTATTGCACAGTTGTAATTTCTATAAATTGATATATATGTATTAATTTGTATGGACGTTGATAATTGATAATGAATATTTAATATTTATGAGAAGTTGTAATTGGTTTGTTGGATAATCTCAAGGTAAACCAATATTTTTGCAAATTTATTTATCTAACATAGTTAATTAATACATGTGGTCATCATGATTTTATAGAGGTTTGATAGAAGTCATGAATGATCGTTCATGGAAGTATCGAGATTCACCCCAAGGATTGCGGAGGATGGATTATTGTAACGGGGTTCAGGTTTTTAATAATTTCGCAACATCTATTCCCAAAAATTTTACTGGAGGCGGTATTAGGTGTCCATGCAGGAAGTGTCAAAATAAAAAGTATTTGCATCCAAATATTGTAACAATGCATCTTCTACACAAAGGGTTTATGGAGAATTACCAGTGTTGGTATGCACACGAAGAAGTATTTGTTAGTAAGAGGAGAATGGGAGAAAGGGTGGTTGGGTCAACTTCTAGTGCTAGCAACGTGCATGAAGCGGCAAATGACAACACTAATCCTTACAAGAATATGGTTATGGATGCAATGAGAATGAATTAAGGTAATGTCAATCAATGTCTAATTGTAGAAGAAGAACCTAATGCAGATACAGCTAGGTTTTTTGATTTGTTGAAAGATTCTGACGAACCATTATGGGATAGCTGCACGAACCACAGTAAATTATCGGTCGTAGCATAGGTGTTCACCATCAAGTCAGATCACGGGTTGAGTGAGGCCGGGTATGACAAGATTATTGAATGGGCGAGAAGCATTTTACCTGAAGGGAACAGGCTGAAAGAGAACTTCTATGCTGCGAAGTCCAT
>Ga0307516_10009240_pt1 | contig 11028 bp, 6 predicted proteins | sample 19_EM_MG_FD_203310 | JGI IMG/M metagenome (GOLD analysis project Ga0307516, IMG submission 203310) | Populus trichocarpa ectomycorrhiza microbial communities from riparian zone in the Pacific Northwest, United States - 19_EM | ecosystem: Host-associated > Plants > Roots > Unclassified | place...
GAAGCTCATGAAGCCGATCTTGACGCCGTGCTCCTTCTCGAACTTCTCCTGGAAGCGCTTGCGCATTTCCATCACCGGCGCCATGTTCACTTCGTTGAACGTGGTCAGGATGGCATTCGTCGATTGCGACTGCACCAGACGCTCGGCGATGCGTGCGCGCAGGCGGCTCATCGGCACGCGCTGCTCGGGGCGATCACCCAAGGACTGCACGGGCGGTGCCGCGGCCGTCGGCAGCGCCGCCTTGGGCGCGGGGGCCACGACCGGTGCGGTCATCGCTACAGGTTTCGCACCGGCTTCGATCGACGCGAGCACATCGCCCTTGGTGACACGGCCATCCTTGCCGGTACCGGCGACGGTGCCCGCGGGAATCCGGTTGTCGGCCATCAGCTTCGCGGCTGCGGGCATGGCGGGCGCGCTCGCGGCTGCGTCCGAATCTTTGGGCGGTGGCGGCGTGACGCCGGGCGTGGCGCCCGGCGCCGGCCCGCCGGCGGGAATGGGCTTGACTTCGAGCGGGCTGGTCGCTTCGATGCCATCGGTGTCGATCTTCGCGATCACTTCTTCGGCGACACACAACTCCCCGTCGTTCTTCACGAGCTGGGCGAGCACACCCGACGCGGGCGCCGGCACTTCGAGCACGACCTTGTCGGTTTCGATCTCGACGAGGATCTCGTCCATCTCGACTTTTTCACCGGGGCGCTTTTTCCACTGCAGCAAGGTCGCCTCGGCGACGGACTCGGACAACTGCGGGACTTTGACTTCTACGATGGCCATTTGGATTCTTCTCGGATTTTTTGAGGTGCGAAGCAGCGCGCCTTACTTGGTGAGCACGAAGCCCTTGAGCTTGCCGTAAGCCTGCTCGAGCAGCGCCTTCTGCTGCTCCTGGTGCAGGTGGGCGTAGCCCACTGCCGGCGAAGCCGATGCCGGGCGGCCGGCGTAGCCGAGCTTCTGCCCGTCGACCATGTTTTCGTGGATGTAGTGCTGCACGAAGAACCAGGCGCCCTGGTTCTGCGGTTCGTCCTGACACCACACCACTTCGGTCGCGTTCGGGTATTTCTTCATCTCGGCCGCGAAAGCCTTGTGCGGGAACGGGTAGAGCTGCTCCACACGCATGATCGCCACGTCGCCGTTCTTGCGCTCGGTGCGCGCTTTGACGAGGTCGTAGTAGACCTTGCCCGAGCAGGCGATCACGCGCTTGACCTTGTCGGCGTTGACCTCGGCGCTGACCTCGCCGATCACGGTCTTGAATTCGCCCTTGGTGAAGTCGGACAGCGGCGAGGTCGCGTCCTTCGCGCGCAGCAGCGACTTGGGCGTCATGATGATCAGCGGCTTGCGGAACATGCGCACCATCTGCCGGCGCAACACGTGGAAGATCTGGCTCGCCGACGTGGGCTGCACGATCTGCATGTTGTTGTCGGCGGCGAGCTGCATGAAACGCTCGAGGCGCGCCGACGAGTGCTCCGGGCCCTGCCCTTCGTAGCCGTGCGGCAGCATCAGCGTGATGCCGTTGGCGCGGCCCCACTTCACTTCGCCCGAGGCGATGAACTGGTCGATCACGACCTGCGCGCCGTTGACGAAGTCGCCGAACTGGGCTTCCCAAATCACCAGCGTGTTCGGCTCGGCGCTCGCGTAGCCGTACTCGAAACCGAGCACCGCTTCTTCGGAGAGCAGCGAGTCGATCACGACGAACGGCGCCTGGCCGTCGGCCACGTGCTGCAGCGGCGTGTAGGTGCCTTCGTCCCACTTCTCGCGGTTCTGGTCGTGCAAGACCGAGTGGCGGTGCGTGAAGGTGCCGCGCCCGCAGTCTTCGCCCGACAAGCGCAGCGCGTAGCCGCTGGCCACGAGCGACGCGAACGCGAGGTGCTCGCCCATGCCCCAGTCGACGTTGATCTCGCCACGCCCCATCGCCGCGCGGTCGGCCAGCACCTTCTCGACCAGCGTGTGGGCCTTGAAGTTCGGCGGGATCACGGTGATGCGCTCGGCGAGGCGCTTGACCTCGGACAAGGGCAGCGCCGTGTCGGCCGCGTCGGTCCACTTCTTGCCGAGGAACGGCGCCCAGTCGACTGCGTACTTGCTCTTGTAGTTGGTGAGCACCGGGTCGTAGGTGTTCTTGCCGGCGTCCATCGCGGCGCGCAAGGCCTTCACCATCGCGTCGGGCCCGTCGGCCGGCAACACGCCTTGCGCCACCAGCTTCTCGCCGTAGAGCTTGCGCGTGCCGGGGTGCTGGGCGATCTTCTTGTACATCAGCGGCTGCGTCAGCGCCGGTGTGTCTTGTTCGTTGTGACCGAGCTTGCGGAAGCAGACGATGTCGACGACCACGTCCTTCTTGAACTGCTGCCGATAGTCGAGTGCAAGTTGCGTGCACAGCACGACCGCTTCCGGGTCGTCGCCGTTCACGTGCAAGACCGGCGCTTCGATCATCTTCACCACGTCGGTGCAGTACAGCGTAGAGCGCGAGTCACGCGGATCGCTGGTGGTGAAGCCGATCTGGTTGTTGATGACGACATGCACCGTGCCGCCGGTGTAGTAACCGCGCGTCTGCGCCAGCGCCAGTGTTTCCATCACGACGCCCTGGCCGGCAAAGGCCGCGTCGCCGTGCACGATGATCGGCAACACCGAGTCACCCTGCTTGTCGCCACGGCGGTCGAGGCGCGCCTTGCACGAACCTTCGACGACCGGGTTGACGATCTCCAGGTGCGAGGGGTTGAACGCGAGGCTCAGGTGCACCGGGCCGCCGCTGGTCGTGATGTCGCTCGAGAAGCCCTGGTGGTACTTCACGTCGCCCGAGGGCAAGGCTTCGGGAGCGGTGTGGTCGAACTCGGCGAACAGGTCCTTGGGCATCTTGCCCAGTGTGTTCACGAGCACGTTCAGGCGGCCGCGGTGGGCCATGCCGATCACGATCTCTTGCACACCCTTGGCGCCAGCGCGTTGCACCAGTTCGTCCATCGAGGCGATGAAACTTTCGCCGCCTTCGAGCGAGAAGCGCTTCTGGCCGACGTACTTGGTGTGCAGGTAACGCTCCAGGCCTTCGGCGGCCGTGAGGCGGTCGAGGATGTGCTTCTTCGCATCGACCGTGAAATTCGGCTTGGAGCGAATCGACTCCAGCCGCTCTTGCCACCAGCGTTTTTCGATCGGCTCCGTGATGTGCATGTACTCGGTGCCGATCGAGCCGCAGTAGGTCTCGCGCAAGGCCTGCACGATTTCGCGCAGCGTCATGTTCTCAGCGGTCGAGAAGTAGGTGTTGGTGGCGCTGAACGCCATGTCCATGTCGGCTTCGCTCAGGTCGTAGAAGGCCGGTTCGAGCTCGGGGATCTTCGGGCGCTCCTGGCGCTTGAGCGGGTCGAGGTCGGCCCAGCGCGAACCGAGGAAGCGGTAGGCCGCGATCAGCGACTGGACGTGGACTTGTTTGCGGGCAATCGCCAGATCAGCGCTCGACGCCTTGTTGCCGAACGCATTGGCCTTGGCACGCTGGGAGAACGACTCGACGACCGGCGCATGCGCCACGTCGCGCGAATTGCTGCCGTCGGCGGCGGGCACGTGCTGCAGCGCGTCGAAGTACTTGCGCCAGTTGTCGGCCACCGACCCCGGGTTGTCGAGGTAGGCCTCGTACATCTCTTCGACGTAGGGCGCGTTGCCCCCGAACAGGTACGAATTCGCCCTGGATTCCTGCATCATCTCGCTCACCTTTCACACCGGTTTCCGGTGCTGTAGTGGGTTGAAAACCTTCCGCGACGCGGCTACGCCACTGGCGGACAAGCGACCCGCCTCGCTGTTGCCGGCGAGGGGACGGGAAGGACCTTGGATACTCAAGTCAAGAGCGCGACTTTACCACCGCGACCCGAAGCGCAGGGTTACCAAGGAAGATGGACGACCACAGCGCAAGGGTGGTGTCAGCTGGCGCAGACACGCTTCTTCGCAGCCTCGTACTCCCGCACCAGACGCCCGATCATCTCGGCCGCCGGCTGCACGCTCTTGATCGCGCCGATGCCCTGGCCGCAACCCCAGATGTCCTTCCAGGCCTTCTTCGCGTCGCCGCCGAAGTTCATCTTGCTCGGGTCGCTCTCGGGCAGGTTCTCGGGGTCGAGCCCGGCGGCCTGGATCGAGGCCTTCAGGTAGTTGCCGTGCACACCGGTGAACAGGTTGCTGTAGACGATGTCGTCGGAACTGCCATCGACGATGGCTTGTTTGTAGCCTTCGACCGCACGCGCTTCGGCGGTCGCGATGAAGGCCGAGCCGATGTAGGCGAAGTCGGCGCCCATCGCGCGCGCAGCCAGCACCGCGCCGCCGCTGGCGATCGAGCCGCTCAAGGCGACCGGGCCGTCGAACCACTCGCGAATTTCCTGGATCAACGCGAACGGGCTCTTCACGCCGGCGTGGCCGCCGGCACCGGCGGCCACGGCGATCAGGCCATCGGCGCCCTTCTCGATCGCCTTCTTCGCGAAGAAGTTGTTGATGATGTCGTGCATCACCACGCCACCCCAGGCATGCACCGCGTCGTTCACGTCGGTGCGCGCGCCGAGCGAAGTGATGATGATCGGCACCTTGTACTTCGCGCACAGCTGCATGTCGTGATCGAGCCGGTCGTTGCTCTTGTGCACGATCTGGTTGATGGCGAACGGCGCAGCGGGCTTGTCGGGGTGCGTCTTGTTGTAGGCCGCGAGGGTCTCGGTTATCTCTGCCAGCCATTCGTCGAGTTGCTCGGCCGGGCGCGCGTTGAGCGCGGGCATCGCTCCGACCACGCCGGCCTTGCACTGCTCGATCACGAGCTTGGGGTTGCTGATGATGAACAGCGGCGCACCGATGATGGGCAGCGGCAGGGTCGCGAGAACTCCGGGCAAGGGCATGGTTCGGTCTTTCACCCGCGGGGCGGGTTGGTGGGTTGGGCTGGGGTGAGTGTCAGAAGGAATCGATGGCCAGCGCGTTGACGCTGTCAGCGCCTTCGACGATCGAGTCGCGCAGCCCCGGCACCTTGTTCAGCAGGTGCTCGGCGTAGAAATGCGCGGTCGCGACCTTGGCGTTCAGGAAGGTCGCGTCGCCCTCGCCCTTGCTGAGCTGGTCTTCGGCAATGAGGAGCGCGCGTGCCATCTGCCAACCCGCGACCACGTTGCCCGCGAGCATGAGGTAGGGCACCGAACCAGCGAAGACCGCGTTCGGGCTGGCCTTGGTATTGCCGGCGACGAAGTCGACGACCTGCTCGAAGGCTTCGCGCGCGGCGCGCAGGCGCTTGTGCATCGAACGTGCCGCGGCGCTGTCGTGTTTCGCCAGCTCGTTCTCGGTGAGCTTCATCTGCGCAGCGATCGCCTTCGGCGTGCGCCCGCCGTCGCGCGCGGTCTTGCGCCCGACCAGGTCGTTGGCCTGAATCGCCGTCGTGCCTTCGTAGATCGGCAGGATGCGCGAATCACGCAGGTACTGCGCCGCGCCGGTCTCTTCGATGAAACCCATGCCGCCGTGCACCTGCACGCCCAGGCTCGCCACTTCCACGCTCATCTCGGTGCTGTAACCCTTGATCAGCGGCACCATGTACTCGTAGAAGGCCTGGTTCTGTTTGCGCACCTCGGCGTCGGGGTGGTGGTGCGAAGCGTCGAAGGCCGCGGCCGCTGTGATCGCCATCGCGCGGCAGCCTTCGGTGTAGGCGCGCATCGTCATCAGCATGCGCTTCACGTCGGGGTGGTGAATGATCGGGCCGCTGCCTGGCAGCGAGCCGTCGACCGGGCGCGACTGCACACGTTCTTTTGCGAACGCGGCTGCTTTCTGGTACGCACGCTCTGCCAGCGCGATGCCCTGCATGCCGACGGCATAACGCGCCGCGTTCATCATGATGAACATGTACTCCAAGCCGCGGTTCTCTTCGCCGATCAGCTGGCCGACCGCACCGCCGTGGTCGCCGAACTGCAACACGGCCGTGGGGCTGGCCTTGATGCCGAGCTTGTGCTCGATGCTCACGCAGTGCGCGTCATTGCGCGCACCGATCGAGCCGTCGGCCTTGACCATGAACTTGGGCACGATGAACAGGCTGATGCCCTTCACACCTTCCGGCGCGCCGACCACGCGCGCCAGCACGAGGTGCACGATGTTCGACGCCATGTCGTGCTCACCGTAGGTGATGAAGATCTTGGTGCCGAAGATCTTGAAGCTGCCGTCGGGCTGCGGTTCGGCGCGGGTGCGAACCTGGGCCAGGTCGGAGCCGGCTTGCGGCTCGGTCAGGTTCATCGTGCCGGTCCACTCGCCAGAGATCATCTTCGGCAGGTACAGCGACCGCTGCTCGGGCGTGCCGGCGGTCAGCAGCGCTTCGATCGCGCCGTCGGTCAGAAGCGGGCACAAGGCAAAACTCAGGTTCGCGCTGTTGAGCATTTCGATGCAGGCCGCACCGATGGTCTTGGGCAAGCCCTGCCCGCCGAATTCGGCCGGGTGTTGAAGGCCTTGCCAACCGCCTTCGCCGAACTGGCGGAAGGCCTGCTTGAAGCCGGGCGTCGTGGTGACCACACCGTCTTTCCATGATGAAGGGTTGCGGTCACCTTCCCAGTTCAGCGGGGCGACCACGCCTTCATTGAACTTGGCGCACTCTTCGAGCACCGCCTGCGCGGTTTCGATGCCTGCTTCTTCGAAGCCCGGCAGCTTGGCCACGTCTTCAAGCCCGGCGAGCTCCTTCATGCAGAACAGCAAGTCGTTGAGAGGGGCGCGGTAAGTCATGGTTTGTCTCCAGATGGAACGAGGGCGCGACAACCTGCGTTGCGCGCCCCGTGGGTCACGGCCGGTTCGGCGTGATGTCAGCCGAGCGCCGCCACCAGTTCGGGTATGGCCGTGAACAGGTCGGCCTCCAGGCCGTAGTCGGCGACGCTGAAGATCGGCGCCTCCGGGTCCTTGTTGATCGCGACGATGACCTTGCTGTCCTTCATGCCCGCCAGGTGCTGGATCGCGCCGCTGATGCCGGCGGCGATGTAGAGCTGGGGTGCGACGATCTTGCCGGTCTGGCCGACTTGCCAGTCGTTGGGTGCGTAGCCCGCGTCCACCGCAGCGCGGCTGGCACCGAGCGCGGCGCCGAGCTTGTCGGCCAGCGGCGTCAGCACTTCGTTGAACTTGTCGCTGGAACCCAGTGCGCGCCCGCCGGAGACGATGATCTTCGCCGCGGTCAGTTCGGGCCGGTCGTTCTTCGCGATCTCGCTGCCGACGAAGCTGCTCTTGCCGGCATCGGCCGCCGCTGCGATGGTCTCGATCGCCGCGCTCCCGCCGGTTGCCGCCGCCGGGTCGAAACCGGTCGTGCGCACGGTGATGACCTTGATCGGGTCGATGCTCTGCACCGTGGCAATCGCATTGCCGGCGTAGATCGGGCGCTCGAAGGTGTCGGGGCTGTCGACCTTGGTGATGTCGGAGATCTGGCCCACGTCGAGCTGGGCGGCCACGCGCGGTGCCACGTTCTTGCCCGCAGCGGTGGCCGGGAACAGGATGTGGCTGTAGTCCTTGGCCAGCGCCAGCACCTGGGCCGCAACGTTTTCGGCCAGGCCATGGTCGAGTTGTGCGCCGTCGGCGTGCAGCACCTTGGCCACACCCGCGATCTGGCTCGCAGCCTGGGCCGCGCCCGATGCTTTCGCACCGGCGATCAGCACATGCACCTCGCCGCCGCACTGCAACGCCGCGGTGACAGTGTTGAGCGTCGCACCTTTGACGGTGTTGTTGTCGTGTTCAGCGATTACCAGCGTTGCCATCTCAGATCACCTTCGCGTCGTTCTTGAGTTTGGAGACCAGGGTGGCCACGTCGGGCACCTTGATGCCGGCGCTGCGCTTGGGCGGCTCGCTGACTTTCAGGGTCTTGAGGTGCGACTTGATGTCGACGCCCAAGTCGGAAGGCTTGAGCACGTCCATCTGCTTTTTCTTGGCCTTCATGATGTTGGGCAGCGTCACGTAACGCGGCTCGTTCAAGCGCAGATCGGTCGTGATGATCGCGGGCAAGCTGAGCTTCAAGGTCTCGGAGCCACCATCGACTTCACGCGTGACACTGGCGTGGCCGTCGGCGACTTCGACCTTCGAGGCGAAGGTGGCTTGCGGCAGATCGGCCAGCGCGGCGAGCATCTGCCCGGTCTGGTTGCAGTCGTCGTCGATGGCTTGTTTGCCGAGGATCACCAAGCCGGGTTGCTCTTTGTCGATCAAGGCCTTGAGCAGCTTGGCCACCGCCAGCGGTTGCAGCTCTTCGCTGGTCTCGACGAGGATCGCTCGGTCGGCACCGATGGCCATCGCAGTGCGCAGGGTTTCCTGGCACTGCGTGACGCCGCACGAGACGGCGATCACTTCGGTCGCAACACCCTTCTCCTTCAAGCGCACCGCTTCTTCGATGGCGATCTCGTCGAAGGGGTTCATGCTCATCTTGACGTTGGCGATGTCAACGCCCGTCCCGTCCGACTTGACCCGAACCTTCACGTTGTAGTCGACGACACGTTTGACGGGGACAAGAATCTTCATGCGGTGCTCTCCTCGGAGATGTTTACCTGGGGTTGGCTTGATTCTAGTTCGCGCACCTCGCGCTCCCTGCGTCGCGGGCCTGGCAGGACGCGCCAAATAGAACGATCGTGCTATTTTAGCCCAACGCGATGCGGGCGCTGTCAATTCGGGGACAAGACCGCTGCTAGACTGCGCGCGCCCATCGGCGCATCCACCCCATCGACCTCACATCCCGCAGCCATGACTTGCCCGCGCATCGGCATCTTCGACTCGGGCGTCGGCGGGCTCTCGGTGCTGCGCGAACTGCGCAAGGAACTGCCCGGCGCCGCGTTGCACTACGTCGCCGATTCTGGCCACGCCCCCTATGGTGAACGCGGCGACGCGCACGTGCTCAACCGGTCGCAGCGGGTGGCGTCCCATCTCATTCATTGCGGCGCCGACATCGTCGTCATTGCCTGCAATACGGCGACGGCCGTCGCGGCCAGATCGCTGCGGGACGCTTGGCCTCAGACGCCCATCGTCGGCGTCGAACCCGGCATCAAGCCGGCACTCGCGGCGACCCGCAATGGAGAGGTCGGGGTGATGGCCACGCGCGGCACACTGAACAGCGCAAAGTTCATGCAGCTGGTCGCTGTTCTCGCGCCGCACAAGCCTCTGCATTTGCGGGCCTGCGACGGCCTGGCCGCATCGATCGAAGAAGGCCTTCTGGACGCGCCCGGCGTGCTCTCGCTGGTAGAACATCACACCAAGACGCTGCGCGATGCAGGCATCGACACGGTGGTCCTCGGCTGCACCCACTACGCCTTTGCACGCCGGCACATTCAGGCTGCATTCGGCCCCGCGGTGCACATCATCGACACCGCCGTCGCCGTGGCCCGTCACGCCGCGCACACCGCGCGAGAAACGCTTCCAAGCATCGGGCTGCAAGCCGAACCACCATCACCCATGCTTCTGCAAACAACCGGCAGCACGGCGCAGCTGGAGCGAATCGCAAGTGCCTGGTTGGGCGAGAGGATCACGGCGTCACACATCGCGGTGTGAAGCGTTCGGCACGAGAGTGACTACGGCCATGGTGCCCGAGGCGGGGCTCGAACCCGCATGCCCTCTTTCGAGAGGCGGCGGATTTTAAGTCCGCTGTGTATACCAGTTTCACCACCCGGGCGGCCCGCGATTATCAACGCCGCATCGATGCAGAAAGACGAAGGCCCCGCGTTGCGGCGAGGCCTTGAAGTTTGGAGGCGCGACCCGGAGTCGAACCGGGCTGAACGGATTTGCAATCCGGTGCATAACCGCTTTGCTATCGCGCCACTGTGTCTTGTTTGACAACCCGACGATTCTAGATAGAAAAAAGGGAAGCACTCGGCTTCCCTTTTTCAACATCTGGAGCGGGAGAAGAGTCTCGAACTCTCGACCTCAACCTTGGCAAGGTTGCGCTCTACCAACTGAGCTACTCCCGCAATGCTCTTCCGAGCGGCACTCTTTCGAGCCGGTAGACACTTTGCAGTATTTACCGAAGCCCTGATTATAGACCGAAAAACCGGCGCAGCGCAACGCCGGCGGCCCCTCACTAGTGTGTCAACAACTCCGGCCCCGTGGCCGGGGGCGTCGCACTCGCCGCTTCGGTGGCTTTCGCCGGTTCATCCTCGGGCAACGCCTCGGGCACACGTTCCAGCGCAACCTCCAGCACACGATCGATCCAGCGCACCGGCACGATCTCGAGCTGGTTCTTCACGTTCTCGGGAATGTCCTGCAGGTCCTTGACGTTGTCTTCCGGAATCAGCACGGTCGTGATGCCACCGCGCCGTGCCGCCAGCAGCTTCTCTTTCAAGCCACCGATGGCGGTCACTTCACCGCGCAAGGTGATCTCGCCGGTCATCGCCACATGCGCCTTGACCGGAATGCCGGTCAGCGCTGAGACGAACGCCGTCGTCATGGCCGCACCTGCGCTCGGGCCGTCCTTGGGCGTGGCGCCATCGGGCACGTGGATGTGCACGTCGCGCTTCTCGAACATCTCGTCCTTGATGCCCAGGCGGCGCGCGCGGCTGCGAACCACCGACCGCGCGGCCTCGACCGACTCTTTCATCACGTCGCCGAGCTGGCCGGTGCGAATGATGTTGCCCTTGCCGGGCATCACCGCCGCTTCGATCGTCAGCAGGTCGCCGCCGACTTCGGTCCACGCCAGGCCGACCACCTGCCCGACCTGGTTCTTCTTCTCGGCCTGGCCGTAGTCGAACTTGCGCACGCCGAGGTAGTCGTTCAGGTTCTCGTCGATGACGACGACCTTGTCGGTGACTTGCTTGAGCTGGATTGCCTTCACCACCTTGCGGCAGATCTTGCTGATCTCGCGCTCGAGCGAGCGCACGCCTGCTTCACGCGTGTAGTAGCGCACGATCCCGCGCACCGCCGACTCGGTGATTTCCATCTCGTCGTCTTTCACGCCGTTGTTCTTCGCCTGCTTGGGGCAAAGGTACTTCAGCGCGATGTTGACCTTCTCGTCCTCGGTGTAACCCGAGAGGCGAATCACTTCCATCCGGTCGAGCAGCGCCGGCGGAATGTTCATCGAGTTCGACGTGGCGATGAACATCGTGTCCGACTGGT
>Ga0307516_10009241_pt1 | contig 11024 bp, 12 predicted proteins | sample 19_EM_MG_FD_203310 | JGI IMG/M metagenome (GOLD analysis project Ga0307516, IMG submission 203310) | Populus trichocarpa ectomycorrhiza microbial communities from riparian zone in the Pacific Northwest, United States - 19_EM | ecosystem: Host-associated > Plants > Roots > Unclassified | place...
GAAGACTTCTCCCGAGCCGGTGCTCGGAGACTAAGGCTGCTGTCATCTCCGGACATGTTGCCTCTGGTCCGTCATCTCCGGACGCCGTCTCCGGTCCGTCATCTCCGGACGCCCCTTATTCTGACACACGTCTTACTCGCTCTTATACTCACCGTGTCCTACTTGCTATCGTCCACGCCGCCGGCATCCTCATTGCCATCCTCCTCATAGTCGTCGTGCTCATCGTGTCGTGCTCATCGTGTCGTGCTCATCGCGTCGTGCTCATCGCGTCGGGCTCATCGCGTCGTGTCATATTTGCCAACTTTCCTTTGTTTCCGACACTCAGAGCAATGCTACGCGCGTCAAAAACAGCGGCGATAGATGTGACGCTGGGTGCTTGTGCTGGAAACACGAAGTGTGGTAGTAGCATATATAGATGTACATTAGATATAGAGAATAGAACTGGACTGAGTTACTATGTCTGGAACCCGCTGCGTGTTTGTGAATGCAACGCGAGTATTTGCTGCGATGTTCCGTGCCTTGACAGCCAGCGTGACCACGGTGCCATGACATGCGTCATCCGGATGCCATTTGCCCTAACACGGCTGCGTCCAGAAGGAAAATGCCCTGACACGGCTGCGTCCAGAAGGAAAATGCCCTGACACTGCTGCGTCCAGAAGGAAAATGCCCTGACAGCGTGTGTCCAGAACGAAAATGCCCTGCCACGTTCCGTCCGGTAAGCAAATGCCATGGCGTACTGCGTCCGGACACACGGTGCCGTGGCGATCTGCGTCCGAGTTAAGCAGGTTGCATCTGAAACACCCAGAGCGTCTAGTGCATCCGGTCACTAAGGACGCAATTTTTTTTTTCCTGATACGCTCACACTCACCGTAGCCTACTCGCTATTGTTCTCGCCGCCGGCACCCTCATTGACATCATACTCCTCACTATGTATTGTACAACTTCCCGGTGTCTCTGTCACTGTGAGAGCTGCGCTAACCATGTCACAAAGCTCGCCACATAATCGTTACTTCTTACTCGCTCACATACCTGTCGCGTCCTAATTGCTGCCACACTTGCCGCGTCCTACCCGCTATCGTTCTCGCCACCAGCACCCTCATTGACATCATACTCGCCGCGTCCTACCCGCTATCGTTCTTGCTGCCGGCACCCTCATTGACATCGTACTCGTCACGTTGTATTGTACAACTTCCCGCTGTCTGTCACTATGAGAGCTGCGCTAACCATGTCACAAAGCTCGCAATCATACTCACCGCATCCTACTTGCTATCATCCTTACCGCCAGCGGCATGCTCATCGCCATCCTCCTCATAGTCGTCGTGCTCATCGCGTCGTGTTCATCTTGTCGTGCTCATCGTGTCGTGCTCAACGCGTCGTGTCGTATTTGCCTACTTTCGTTTGTTTCCGCGCGAAGTGTGGTAGTAGCATATATAGATATACATTAGATATAATGAATAGAACTGGACTGAGTCACTATGCCTGGAACCCGCTGCATGTTTGTGAATGCGACAAGAGTATTTGCTGCGATGTTCCATGCCTTGACAGCCAGCGTGACCGCAGTGCCATGACACACGTCGTCCAGACGCCATTTGCCCTGACACGGCTGCGTCCAGAAGGAAAATACCCTGACACGGCTGCGTCCAGAAGGAAAATGCCCTGACACGGCTGCGTCCAGAAGGAAAATGCCCTGACACACTCTGTCCAGTAAGCAGATGCCGTGGCGAGCTGCGTCCGGACGCACGGTGCCGTGGCGAGCTGCGTCCGGACGCACGGTGCCGTGGCGAGCTGCGTCTGGATTCACGGTGCCATTGCGAACTGCGTCCGAGTTAAGCAGGTTGCATCCGAAGCATCCAGAGCGTCTAGTGCGTCCAGACGCTCAGGACGCAATTTTTTTTTTCCTGATGCAAGACATGATGAACCATGTGTTTTCGGACTTGCTAAACCTAGACGTAATAGCCTATATGGATGATGTGCTAATATATGATAAGACGGAGGAAGGTCAAGACAAAACGGTCCATGAAGTCCTCAGAAGGTTGCAAGCTAACAGGTTGGCAGTCTCACCCGAAAAATGTGTTTGGAAAATGCATAAAGTCGAATTCCTCAGCTACGTTATTGGCAAAAATGGAATAGAGATGTCAAAAGACAAGGTGGAAGCGGTATTGAGCTGGAAAACCCCCTCATCCTTGACGGAAGTACAATACTTTCTAGGGTTTGCCAGCTTTTACAGACGCTTCATACACGACTATTCAAGGGCAGCAAGGCCACTCACAGAATTAACCAAAGGAGAAAAAAAGGACTGGGTCTCGAACAAGGAAGCGGAGAAAGTATTTGTGGAACGCAAATATAGGTTTACCACGGCACCAATCCTCAACCATTTCAATGCACAAAAACGGATCATTATTGAAACGGATGCATCGGACTTTGTGTTAGGAGCAATACTCTCGCAAAGGGACAATGAAGGGAAATTACACCCAGTTGCATTTTATTCCTGGAAGTTTCAACCTGTGGAAATCAATTACAAAATCCATGGCAAAGAACTTCTCGCCATCATGGACACCTTTAAACATTGCCAAGGATACCGCGAGGGAGCAACGCACCAGGTACAGGTTTGTTCGGACCATCAGAATCTGGAGTATTTCACAATAACAAAAATACTCAACCGACGACAGGCGCGGTGGGCTTAGGAACTCACCGGTATCGATTTCCGGATTTATCATCAACCAGGAAACAAAAACTGGAAGCCAGATGGGTTATCAAGGCGATCAGAGTACTGCCCAAAAGGGGGGGGTGAAAACCAGCCGATCACAATGGTTTTACAAAAAAATCACTTAGCAGAACGACAAGAATACTCGTTCATCAGTTCATCAGCCAGTCTTGCATCACTTGCACCTCAAAAGTGAAACGAGAAATTCCTTGAAGAAATAAGGGAAGCATTAAAGGAGGACCCGGATTACTACAGACAAGCATGGGATCAAATGGAAAAGGATGCAGTGCGGGAAAAAGCCACACCGAAGAGCCAAAAGGCTAAGGAAGAAACCCTGTCGATTGAGAATGACCTACTCTATAGAAAGAGCAGGCTGTGGGTTCCAGAAGGAATCGTGCAGAAAATACTCGAATCAGCGCATGATACAAAGCTGGCAGGCTACATGGGACAAGACAAAACCATGGAGCACATCAGATGAAACTTTTGGGGGCCAAAAATGCACGAACGAACTATTGATCCCGTCAGAAGCTGCCATGAGTACCAGAAAAACAAAGCTGCCCGATATCAACCCTATGGGCTGTCCTACCTGCTGGAGCTGCCATACGCCCCATGGCAATCAATAGCAATGGGCTTCATCATGGAACTGCTGCTGTCAATGGAATGCGACCAGCTCTGGGTAATCGTCGACTGATTCACCAAAATGGGGCACTTCATCCCTCTAAAAGAAGAGAAAAAGACAGATTCCGACCTAGCAATCATGTTTGCATGAGAAGTATGGAAATATCATGGCCTCCCTACCGATATTGTGTCAGACCGAGACTTCCAGTTCACGTCGGAAGTATAGAAAGAATTCATTCAGCTTTCTGGAATACGGCTGTGGCTGTTGACTGCCTTCCACCCACAAACAGAAGGACAAACAGAATGTCTGAACCAAACCATCCACATCAGCAAAAAATTTGAGAATTCCTAGGGAGCTCCCATAGCTTCCGTAGCTCCCGTAAGCATCGCTAACTCCTGTAAGAGGAGAAGTTATATTTTGCTCCCGTAAGAACTTAAAAAAAAAAAAGTGCTTTATTTTTAGCTGAAACCTCGAGAAAAATTAGTTCAAATTTAAGTCTCACCTGTAAAAAAAGCAATATACTTCAACTTTCCATTTTTTTGCAGATACAGGGCTACCTCGGAGCATTCATCAGCCAAGAACAGGACAATTGGGTCTTCCTGCTGCCAATGGTGGAGTTTGCATGCAACAACTCTACCATGACAGGAAACGGTATATCTCTGTTTTATGCTAACTATGGTTTCCACCCAGTGGCCATGGACCCGACGTCAACAGAACCTTTGAACCCAGCCTGCAGGATGCCAGACCGGCCTCACCCCCCAGTATCCGGGGACCACTCGGCTGCTTCCCCTCAAGGCTGCTTCACCCGGCCGAACTGTTTCCGGCCCGAAAGATTCGGCGTAAGATATAGTAGAGGATACGTACACACTTCATATCCTTCTGGATACAGAAGCCCAAAGCTACTCATCCTGGTCGGTGTCCCCCGTGAACTCATCGGAGACGTGACATATGGTTCCTGGCCACCAGATTTCGGGTCTGGGGTTGATTGGTCGCGACTGGTGTCCGCGATAAGGAGAGTAAGAATTTCGGGGCCCGCCAGTCCATTGTCCTAGACAGAATCCTGCCTCGGCTGACATGTCCTCTTACAAGTGGGGCCACTTCACAGACTCCGTGCCTGCAGTTGCACGTCCACCACTTGCTGGTTTCCTTGCTTCTCCTGAGTTTCCGATACTCCAGTCCATTATCTCCAGTCTAGACTTCTTAACCTTGTCATCATCTTAAAAGCCCGGCTTCTGCCTAGACTCTCGAGCTCCTCACGTATCCTTCCGTCTTCTTTCCGAATGGCTGTTGTCCCGCTCGCATCGCTTAGGCGTATCATCGACTCGCATGTGGCTGCTGGAGGCTTGCGAGTATCACTGCGGCAATTTGTTCGACGGATCGTTTGTGGTTCCATGGCAACGACTCACTCAATGGATCGCTCAGTTCCGTGGCAACGACTCGCTCAACGGATTGCTCGTATGGGGATGGTCATTGACGCGATGTCTTGGTGACCGGTAGATGGTCTGTTGATCGTTAGACGATTGAGGCAATCATTCTGCTCACGATTCCGATGATTCTTCTGATGATTCTTTTGATTCTCCCGTTGGCCCCTGCTCGTCGGCGGGTCGTCGTATAAGTATCCGGCTTGGCAACGTCACATGCTGCGGGGAAATTACCCCGCACCGCGGCGTGAAAACTCTTCACCTTGGTACTAGACTTCATCAGTGTATCACTGATAATCTCTTGATTTGGATCGGAAAGTAGTGCTTCCTCGTATCCTCCTGAGACTGGCTGGAGCAGGTCCTCTGTTCTCTTGTCATGATTGGGTGATACGGTATGGGTTGTGATTTTTTGCGGGGTTGATTTCGCTACTCGACCTGAGCCGGAGCAACGAACTCTCAACCGTACCAGCTATCCTTTCTTCGGCCGCGATGGCATCAAGGCATAGCTCCGCCCCACATCTCTCCCATCAGACTCTCGAACCTTGAGGTGTGGTCCTGTAGCGGCATTTGCACTTTCCCGAACATGAGCCGGTACTTAGTCCGGGGGCTACCCAGCGCTATAGGATTGGCTTGAAGTCAAGCCTCCGCTTCAGTATCTGTTCAACTCGACGTCCCTCACCCTGGTGCAGCGTATGCTCTGCATCATAATCGTTGTAAGCATCTCAGATAAGTGGGGGATACGCTCACGCTGTCATGCGCTGGCCAAGCCCAGAGTTCATTGCCATAATCGGGTGTCAATGACGAGGATGCAAGTGGTAGCATCACCCCTGGTGTCTCCTGACCACGGGGTGCAATGGTATCGGCTCGGGCCTTCGAGCCGTCTGTGAAGATACAGTGATTCCCGACTGGTGGTGCTGTTCCTCTGGAAACCCCACTCCTATTCCGCGACCTAGACTCGCAACTCTTTGCATTCCCGATTCCTTCCGATTGCTTGTCCTTATGATAACCACCAAGGTTGTCTTCCTCTGCAGCGGCACTTGCGCTTTCCTGGTCTGTGCCGGTACTTGGCCTGGGATTCTCCGGTGCTGCAGAGTCAGTTGACTCGAGCCGAGCCACGACCGTGTCGATTGCCTGGTCGCGGGATGCTGTCCTAGACCGTGTGACGAGTTTCCAATACCAACCTGCCCGGTCTGTATCCGAATTCTGACCCGTAGTATTTAGGGTGTAACATTGGATCACTCATGTATACGGCACTCGGAAGTCACCCAGATATTGCCTTCAGCATCACCGCTCTCAGCCGGTACAATGTTCTACCTCTCGAAATGCATACAACAGCGGCAAAGAGAGTACTCAGATACCTGAAGACTACTGCCAGATTTCGAATTCATTACTGACGGCTTCTGAATCCTATGACCATTGTCGGATACACTGATTCCAACTGGGTAGGAAATCTCACAACTCGGAAATCTGTTGGTGGATGCGTATTCACACTCGGGAACATCAATGCCAACAATGAACTTGTTATACCTGACTTGATTCATTGGCAAGCCAAGTCTCAGAGCATCGTCGTGCTTTCAACACTCAAAGCCGAATACATTTTCTGTTCGCATGCCACTCGGAAAAGCCTCTGGCTCAGACGTATGATAAAGGAGGCAGCAGGAGGAAGGGCAGTAAAGATCTCTGACAGACCAGTACTGATTAGATGCGACAACTAAGGCACCATCAAATTGATCACCTCGGGAGTCATACGACAAAAGTCGAAACATATTGACGTGAAATATCATCATGTTCATGCCAAACGGATGAAAGGTACAGTTAAGTTCCAATATGTTACCTCAGAGTCTAATCCTGCCGATCTGCTGACGAAACCTCTTGCGGTTCCGCGACACAAACAACTATTGCAACTCACCGGTCTCACTCCATTAGGCCCTGACGACGGAGAATCCAAATACGATGAATGAGGCCAATCTCGAAAAAGGAATAGGGTGTGCGGTTCTTTGGTGAAGAAAAGGGGGTGCGGGTGATAGGGAATTGGAAGAGAAAAGAAGGTTTCTTAGGTTGAGCATGTTCTTGCATCCTGTCGGCAAGCGTGAGTCGGCACTCTTTTTCCTACTAGCAAGTGTTTTTCCTATGAGGTTTTCACTGCAGAGGTTTTAATGAGGTCAACGAGGATTTAATGGGATTGTTTTTGATTTGGGATTGTTCTTGATTTGGTGGATTTCTGTTTGGTACAGAGCACGAGAAGAGGGGGTGTGTTGGAATTGCTTCTCGCCGCTCCGGCGTGGCGTGCCGACAGAAGCAACACCGCAGCAATGGTGGCAGCAGCAATGCAGAAAGCAACGCCATATCAACAGCAATGGCAAGGGGATCCTGGTAACAATGGCTTGACATTCTTCCATAGCAGCATCTTTTGCATTCTTCCTTCTACACTTTTATATACTTCTTTATAGCATAGAAAAAGACCGAACGCACCCATCCTAGCTGTTCCATCAAACTTCAATGATCAAATCATCTCGTCTTGCCTCTCTCTTTTCTCTCTCCCTCTCTACTTGTGAAGACTCAAAAAGAACAGTGATCAGGTAAACTTTAACATCACATGTAGATAGTAAATTGATTGATTGATACAACATCGAAGGAATAACATTCTCTCTATATACAATGCGTCTGAGGAACTTGCCAGAGAGAAAGGATGAAAGACTGACTCCTGAGCTGGTGTTCGAAGACTAAGGCTGCTGTTATCTCCGGACATGGTACCTCTCATCCGTGATCTCCAAACGCTGTTTCCGGTCCGGCAATAGCCAGACACCCATTATTCTGATATCAGACATTGTGACTCATGCCAGTTCTACTCATTACATCAAATTTACATCTATAGACTACTTTATGGTAGAGAGTATAGCTATATGTAACTGAAACAAAGACTGTGTGCCGGATGAGATATGATGCGACAATGTCAATGAAGATGGCAGTGAGGATGCCAGCAGCAAGGATGATAGCAAATATGACGCAGCAAAATAGTCGACAAGCTTCATGAATTGTTAGCATAGCTCTCACAGTGGCAGTAGGAAGATATATAATACAATGCGATGAGTACAATGTCAATGAAAATTGCAGTGAGGATGCTGGCAGTTTGGATGACAGCAAGTAAGACGCGATGAGTACAATATTGGTAAGGTTGTTGGTGAGATCGCTGCAGGCAGCATGGATGATAGCAAGTAAGATACGAGGAGTGTGCTAGTCACGCATATGAAAAAAGTAAATGTAAAAAGGGCTAGAATTGCAGTCCATGCCGTCATATTCAGCAAGCTGAGCTATAGTAAGGAAGCCAAACTGTATGAAAGCACAGGTGTTAGCAAATGCTTGGCAACTGGTAAGTTGCATACAAAATCACTCGCAATGTGCGAAACCTGTGAATTCCACTCCCATAGTCGTCGATACTCTGGAAACTGCTGTTTACATTCCCACAATTATTCACTATTATATCAAATCTGTTGGACCTAAAGTTTGTGACTACTTACTCCTGCTTTTAAAGATTGTAATACTGAAAACTTGAATCATATATGGATTTGGAGTATTGTATATAGTACAGATTCTCCTAGTAGAAGTAGTTGAATCAGAACTGCACTATCAATAGGTTGCAAATCAGAAGTCAGTTGGTACAAACTTTACGTCTGATAGAACTGATATAATAGGGAATAATTGTGCGAATATAACAATGGTGGCTAGAGAGTGACAGAGATACCGGGAAGTTGTACAATACACTGTGACGAGTACGATGTCAATGAGAGTACCAGCGGTGAGGACGATAGCGAGTAGGACACGGTGAGTATGAGAGCGAGTAAGACGTGGCGAGTATAATGACGAATAAGACACGACGAGTATGATTGCAAGTAAGACGTGATGCGTATGATGGCAAGCTTTGTGACATGGTTAGCACAGCTCTCAGAGTGACAGACAGCTGGAAGTTGTACAATACAATGTGACAAGTACGATGTTAATGAGGGTGCCAGCGGTGAGAACAATAGCAAGTAGGATGCAGCAAGTATGACAGCAAGTAAGACACGGCGAGTATGAGAGCAAGTAAGATGCAGCAAGTATGATGGTGTGAAAGACGTGACGAGTACGATGGTAGTGGTAAGCGCCAAGCCATTACTATCGCTTGTGCTTTCGTAAGGTTCAGCTTGCTCATCACTCATAGATCCCTTTTTTCTTCTCATTTCACCTTGCCCTACTCGTCGACATTTTCCTCATCAACATCTTATGTACTCATCATGCCTTTCTTGCTACGTTACTCGTCGCCATCCTCCTTATCGACATTGTACTCGCCACCTCGTATTGTACCACTTCCCGCCGCTGTGCCTGTCTCTGAGAGCTGCGCTAACCATGTTACAAAGCTCGCCATCATACTCGTCGCGTCATGCTTGCCATCATACTTGTCGTATCTTACTTGCCATTATACTTGCCGCGTCTTACTCGCTCTCATACTCACTGTGTCCTACTCACTATCGTCCTCGCTGCCGGTACCCTCATTGACATCGTACTCGTCACTGTATATTGTACAACTTCCCAGTGTCTCTGTCACTCTGAGAGATGCGCTAACCATGTCAAAGCTCGCCATCATACTCGCCACGTCGTACTTCCTATTGTCCTTGCCGCCAGCATCCTCATCGCTATCCTCCTCATAGTCATTGTGCTCATTGCGTCATGCTCATTGCGTTGTACTCATTGTGTTGTGCTCATTGCGTTGTGCTCATCGTGTCTTACTCATAGTGTCGTACTCATCGCATCGTACTCAACGTGTCGTATCGTATTTGCCAATGTTTCTTTGTTTCCGTGCGAAGTGTGGTAGTAGCATATAACGTATCAGATAGGGTAACCGGACACAATATGGAACCTGGACACTCGCGATGACCACGCCCGCGACCGGATATTCCACAGATTTCAACAACCACAGCCAGCTAGGAGCCTAAATTTTGTACAAGCACTGAGAATATATAGACGAACCTTCTCTGAAGGTGTTACCAAAATCAATTGCTCCTAAGACCTCTAATCGCTAATCTAACGGCAGAAATCTATCCACCACACGACTACCCTCCCTGTGGTCGTCGGCTGCGTAAACTCATCGCCAAAGGCCGGTCAGGTAGATGAGAACTAGGCCTTGTCTGTGTACTTAGCCTAGGAACTAGCACTGCAAGTTCTCTCTTAGTATCGACTGAGAGGTCTTCCCATTCTTCGGGGTCACTAATCGTCCATCGGGTAGCAGAGGGACCCGGACTCGCTGGAGCCACAATTCGCTGTTGAAAGCTTAGTGAGATCTACAAAAAATTAAGAGGGGTATCACTTACTATTCCAGGGCGTACTGCCAGACTGATAGAGCGCTGTGGAGTGATGGGAGCTTGGTGGAGCAAGTCGGATGGGGGTCTACCCAGTGTGGGGGCTGGCTCCTGAAAGCGTACAGATTTCTATGATGAGAGTTAGTAAAAGCTGGAGGAACTGCGGAAGTATAGATGAGTACCGGGTTCTTCTCTTTTTTAGGTTTTTTTGTGGGTGCCCGAGTGGTGGCAGATTTTTTGGAGGGTGTGTTCGCTGCGGTTGGGGTTGGTAATATCGCAATCGGCGCATTCTCACTTCCCTCTTCGTAGCCAGACTCAATCTTGGCCTAACTCCCTAATTAAATAACCAATATTAAGAGTAGATATTTGGAACAGACCTTAGGCTTTTTTCCCCTAGATGGAGCTCTAAGCTTGCCGAGAGCCAGTTTACGTAGCTCCTTCTCCTCCTTCAGCCGATCGACCTCCTGTCTCTCATCCATCTTCCTAATGAGATCGGCTCCATTTATAACCCGAGCCTTAGAGATCACCTGTCTGTTGGTAACTGCAGCCTTCTTGCCCCCATACTGTCGACGTACGTCAGCAAGCTCGATCCCCCGTATCTCTGCGGTCGCAAGTGCTGTCTGGGTTGTGTGACCATAGCGCTCGACAACAGCAATGGCAACATTGACATCACCGGTCTGGCGAAGGGCTTCAATCGCCAATTGTGTTTGCTGGCGCACATCGCGACTCTTATGGGGAGTCTTAAGTTGGGACAAAATATCAACAGCCAGCTGTGACGAAGTGGCTACGGTGGAGGTTGGGACTGTGACAGGGTTGGTAGCACCAGTAATCAGTCTTGTAACAGCATCAGGATTGAAGGGACAAATCCCAGTTGCACGGAAGGCGGAGGCGATATTCTTCTTTGTATAGGCTTGCCGGCATGCTGCACTGTAGAATCTCCAGAATGT
>Ga0307516_10009242_pt1 | contig 11024 bp, 10 predicted proteins | sample 19_EM_MG_FD_203310 | JGI IMG/M metagenome (GOLD analysis project Ga0307516, IMG submission 203310) | Populus trichocarpa ectomycorrhiza microbial communities from riparian zone in the Pacific Northwest, United States - 19_EM | ecosystem: Host-associated > Plants > Roots > Unclassified | place...
CAGCCTCGAATCGTGGGTCATCATCTTTCCACTTGATTGTGATTGATGTGTTCCGCAGATCTCACAGATCGCCGAAGGCTTAGAGTATCTGCACTCCAAAAATGTCATCCATGGTGATTTGAAAAGTATACGTTGTGCCGTCCAAGTTTCCCGAACGATTGAGAAATGGAAACCGCTGCCCAGAATAACGTACTTGTTGATGACCACGGAAACCCACTCATCTGCGACTTTGGCCGTTCGAGAATCCTGGAACAATCTGGGTTTACGACTAGTTTCGCGAGTGGCACAACACGGTACATGGCTCCAGAATTATTTGGCCTGGAAGATGCAGACGAGGAGTCTGCCGATTATTCTGCCCCTGTTGCCACCAAACCAAGCGACGTATACTCCTTTGCCATGGTCGGCATAGAGGTCGGCTCGTTCTGTTCTGGCTGGTTCACGCGGAGTAGGAATTTACCTCTTCATTCAGATCCTTTCAGGAAAGAAACCATTCTACAAAACGCCTGACCTCGCCATTGCGTCCTCTATACGGAAGGGCTTACCGAAATATTACGAGTACCTGCTCAAGCCAGCGAAAACATGGAAGGTCATTCAATCTTGCTCTGCCATCGATTCCAAGGCGCGACCGGTGATGGTAGATGTGGTGCGTAATCTCACAACGTCTGGGGGGACGTAAGGGTGCCATTGCTGGAGCGTTTTCAATATTATATCCACGGCTTATCTCACGCGTACGGCTTCTGGGTTGGATATCAGTACATTAATTGTGCACTACCTTGAGGATTCCATTCGGATCCAGCCATACGTACATATTGCATGAGCGATTGGCGTGTTCGTCCGCATGACTATTCGTACCGCGACATCAATATGTTTATCTGGGTGCCAACCAGCTCGCTTCAGTGGACCCTTTCATGGAGGCTCTTAGGCTGTGGACCTTCTCCATACCACTGTGTTACCGAGGAACGGCAAACGAGCGCTATGATCCAGGCGCAACCTTAGGGCGTTTGACCCTAAGCTATGTACCCAACAAGACAAGTGCTATGGATGAGCTTCACCGAGTCACAGCCCCCCGGAGATTGAATCCTAAATTGATCCACGGAGAACTCTCGGTGCCGCGACTACTTTTTTGTCGTCCTCTGCACGAGTACTTGCGCCGCATGTTATATAGACCTTGTGCGGCGAGGATAGTAGGATCCATCGCTCGTATAGTCCGGCATCACAGACTCGTCGCGGAGTCTGGCTCTGACACAAGATTCCCACGCCAAGGAAATCTCGACAAAACACTTTGCTGGTCTGGCAGTGGCACAAACATTGAATCTCTGTTCCAAAATCTCATTCAGGTTTTACCAGAAATCGACAAAGTAGGACATGCCCTGTAGCAAGGTACTTCGCGACAAGGACGGAGGTTTCTCCTGCAGGCGTTGTGAACCCTTGCCCTTCCAGACCTCATGATGATCAACAGTCACTATACCATGAACTTTTAATTCATGCGCGGCCTCTCGTCTCTCCGTGTCACACGGATCGGTGAATTCCACCGTGCCTTGCGTATTGCATGATGCCTGAAATCGCAGCGGAAACTCCACAGGGACGGTGGGTTAACATCATTATTCAACCGGCCGGGCATACTAGTTTTCGCCCTGACAAACGCCGAATCGGATGCCAACATGCAAAATGAAGACCCTAGCGGGTTGGAGAAGCCATGAGGATCTACCTCTCCGGTCCGGTCAGCAGACCAGCAGGACGAGCAGCGTGATATCGTCGTTCCTATGCGAATCCTTAAGCGCTCCAGACCTCATGATCAACAGCCACTGTACCATAAACTTTTGATTCATCCGAGGCCTCGCATCTCTCCGTTTCACATGGATTGTTGGATTCCACTGCTGGCACGACGTATTCCATGATGCCCGAAAAAACAGCGGGAACTTCATTGGGATAGTCGGTGGGACCATCTTCATCCACCGATAAACGCCGAATCGGATGACATGCGAAATGAATGCCCTAGCGGGTTAGAGAAGCCATGAGGATCTGCCTCCCCAGTCCAGTCAGCAGGCCAGCAGGCGTGACACCGTCCTTCCTATATCATCGGCCATCGTAAAACCTCCGCGTTATATCTCTACTCTCGCAAATCTCGTTACTCTTGGTTCAGATTTTGCGGCAAGTATGGCTCGCACTGTCTAGGGGCTGCTTCTTGCTAATTTTGCTCAGCGTCTCCAAATTCTGTGGATGTCCAGCTATTATGGATGGTTTACATCGAAATCGCCATGTCCGACATAAGGACCAACAGGGACACACAACTTGTCAAGCTTGAGAAAAGCAGAGTTTGTGCCATACAATGATACATATGAATGCGTTTATTGGCGCCTGTCAGGTCACGCGCGCTTCCATCTTCCAAATAAATGGCTGCTTGCGATTGAGTTACCGCCAAACGCCGCGATCATTCTAACAAGCGCACAAACTTTTTGCGATGCCCCTTCCCCCGCCCACCGCTGAAGAGAGTGTACCTTTCAGAGTTAGAATCTTCATTTCGCCTGCCCGCGATTCGATCACTAACATCTGTCGAAGGATCTTGCAGGTCGAGTTCAGAAGACTGAAGAGTTTTATTTCGCGTGTGGAGGACTTTCCGATATCTACAGAGGAATCTTAACAGATCCTGGTGCGGAAACGCCTCGCCGGGTGTGTTTCAAACCTCTACCTCTGAGCCGATGGCTTCATATCACAATCACCCAGGTTGCCATTAAGATCATTCGAGTAATCCACAACGACAAGGAAGAAATGGAGAAAATGAATCGAGTTGAGTATAGAGGTTTTCATCTAGTACCCCGCCGTATAGCCTCGCTGAATACTTCCTCGTAGCGACTCAATCGCGAATCACGGGTATGGGATGACTTGAACCATGATAATGTCTTACCTTTCCTTGGGATCGCGTACGACTTGTCGCGGACGCCTGCTCTCATCTCCCCGCTATGTGACCAAGGCGACGTTATGCAATACGTGAGGAATAATCCCAATGCAGATCGGCCTCGAATCGTGGGTTATCATCTCTGCACCTGATTATAGCTAACGTGTCCTGTAGATCTCACAAATCGCGAGAGGCTTAGAGTATCTACACTCCAAAAATGTGATCCATGGTGATTTGAAAAGTGTACGTTGCGACGTCCAAATTTAATGATTGGGAATTAAAAACCGCTGCTCAGAATAACGTGGTTGTTGACGATGATGGAAGGCCGCTCATCTGCGACTTCGGCCGTTCGAGAATCTTGGAACAATCTGGGTTTACGACTGTTTTCGCGGGTGGCGCAGCACGTTACATGGCTCCAGAATTGTTTGGCCCGGAAGATGCAGACATAGAGTCTGCCAATTCTTTCGTCCCTGTTATCACCAACCAGAGCGACGTATACTCCTTTGCCATGGTCGGCGTAGAGGTCAGCTTGTTTTTATTCCGACGGATTCACACGGAGTAGGAACTTACCTCCTCGTTCAGATCCTTTCGGGAAAGGCACCATTCCACCAAATCAAGCTTGACACCGCCGTCGTGCCCTTTATACGGAGGGGCTTGCAAAAATACCGCGGGTACCCGCCGGAGCAAGCGGGAACATGGGTGGTCATCGAATCTTGCTCTGCCATCGCACCCGAGGCGCGGCCGGCGATGGTCAAGGCGGTCCGTGATCTGTCACTGTCCGGGGCGACGTAAGGGTGCTATTGCTGAAGCCCTGTCAATATCGTATATACCTACAGCCCTTTCGGGTTGGAGATCAGTAAGTTGGGTATTACCTCGAGGATTCCGAGTTGCTGTTTGTATCTAGCCATGTGCATAGATTGCATGAATGATTGGCGCGTTAGTCCGTATGCTTATTCTTACTGCGACATCCATAAGTATGTTTCTCCGCGACTATTCCAACATAACTACCCTTTGGTTTCATTCGACCAGGCAAATACTACGTTAGTAGTCACAACATACGAATCTTCTTAATCTGATAAAGTCCAGGGCCGCAGAGATATGTCATCCATCCGACTCCATCGAGTAAGATGGTTTAACCCACTTCCTCCAAGACTTCCTCCTAGACTTCCTCCTGATTTTATGCGATAACATCTTTCGTTCTCTCTTTCGCCCTACGTCTCTGCGCAGTACCTGACAAAGCTGTTTTACTGTGGCGATTGATCACTGCAGGCTTCCTAGACCTGCAGATTCCCTCAGACCGCACATTCTAGATCTGTTGAACTCCAACTTTACTCCAGCTTCTAGTCCAAGTCGAGTCGGAACAGGAGACATGGGGATATAACGCATGCCTTGAAAGCCGCAGGTACGCTACCCACCGAAGTTACCCCGGTCGATTTTTTGCCGAAACACGAGATGTCCGATACGGAACCAAGTTGACACGAGTGCCGCTCTCATCGACAACCGGTGCTCCATGCATGCGGTCGGTGGGTTATATGTGACGAGCGAAGCCCCAAAGCACCAGTTATAAATGGCCAGGATGCTCCAAGCCTCCACTGGTAGTCCACGCATAAAACGACCTTCCTCCAACATTTGCACCACGTTCGGGGCTCTGACATTCACCGGATGTCAATCGGATATGGTGTCAACGGTTGTTTCTTAACCCACGATCTCCAACCTCCCCACCGTGAGTCCGTGATGATGCAGCAACCGTGCATGAGGATTTACACGTGATTTGTTTATGTACCGCGGGCGCCGCCGGCACCATTTTAACCTCAAGAACAGACTTTCGTTACTGCAATGGCTGTGGAGCAGGATGTTTCTTCCCGTGTCTTCAAATTGGAACCCCACTACTTTGCCATTGGAGAGATTTCGGACGTCTTCCAATGCGAACTTTTGACGGAAGATGGCTTGCCCAAAATTGTAAGCCATGCTACCTCGAAAATATCAATGCCACAATGCTTACAATTTCAAACAGGTAGCTGTGAAAGTCATGCGTGGACTCACCTCAGGCGAAGTTGCAAGGCGAAAATTTAGGAAGGTAACAAATTACTTATCTGTGGCATTTGCCCATTGACTTCAGGGAGACTGAACTACAATTTTTAGGACCTCGCTGAGCTTGTCAAAAAATGGCAACAGTTGTGTCACCCCAACATTATGGAGTGCTATGGAACCTGTAATGATTTCGGTCATCTACCAGGTCTTGTCTTGCCTATGTGCGACGGAACTATCATGAAATATTTTCAGAATAGAAATGACCAGATGGCGCTCAAACTTGACTTGGTATGGGATCATTCTTCTCTTCTGACTGTACCAGCTGTATTGACTGTGTATTCCAAAGCTTGTTCAAGTCGCGTCTGCCGTTTGTTACCTACATTCCAAGGGTATTGTCCATGCTGACATTCGTGGGGTTAGCTCATTTACTGCTCAGTCATCCGCGACGCCCGTTCACGTCAATTATTTTCAGGCCAGCATCCTCATGCGCGGGAATACCCCTCTCCTCATGGACACAGGTCTCGCCCCGCTTATCAAATATAGCGACTTCAGCGTTGCGGGTATGTATGGCCGGCCTCGCTGGATGGCACCTGAAATTCTAGATCCCCCGGAGGACATCTCAATGGAGGATATGGACGAAATCCCCTACACCGAGGAAACCGACGTTTATGCCTTTGGAATGACCATTTTGGAGGTGATGACTGGAAAGTTGCCTTACAATCACCGAAGATACGACACGGTTGTTATGCTCGATGTCATACGAGGTACTCGACCCAATAGGCCGCTGGATTCTTCCATGCCAGATGACGTCTGGCGCATCATCACTGCTTGCTGGGAAATGGATCCTGAAAAACGTCCCTCAGCTGCCCTGGTGGAGTCGTGGATGGACTTAGCGCGCTACTCCACGTCGCATATAATTAATAGGGACGGCGGTATTGTTGGTGGCGCTCAAACACACGGTCGTGATGAACGTCAGACATTGTGACAACCAGTAATGTCCCTGGTTCCTAAAATACTATTTCTTCGTCTCAACTCTCACCTCGATTGTGGTTTACGAACTATGAGGACGGGATTCGATTTTCCATGGTGGTCCTCGGGCACGGCACGGGACCCGTAAAAGCAAACGACCAGTGGAACAATTCCTGATTTTCACTCTTGTGGCGCTCCGCGAAAATATGTAGATGCTGTCCCCGTCCGAGCCTCTTTGCCCCAAGGATATTGGACATCGGCTCTCAAACTACTCCGACGACTCTTAGGGACTAATGGTGAGTTGACGCCGGCTTAGTCAGACTACTCGTCATTCGCCTTTTCGCCCATCTTTTCCCGCTCCCTTTGGCCATCGCGACCAATGTAAATCTCCGTAAGGTCCAGCGGAAGGGCATTTCATACTCCCGGCTGAATGGGCCTTCGTTGCGCATGTGATTATTGTCAACGCCAGTTTTTTTTGAACCTAGCCCAGGCTCTTGCCTCCCGGTTTGGAACGCACCTATGGAGACACCAAGTCTCTTACGAATCTCCAACGCCTGTTGCCGTATTCACGCCGTATGCCTGACTCATTTCCCTGTCTATCGGCCTTGTCTGAGCCCATGATACTACTATTTAATAATGCCCATTCGTCACGGGTACAAGCCTCGCACCTCATGGTTCCGACTTTTCAGACGCGTAGTGGAGTTCATTTGTGCCGCTGCACAGGTGGACCCTGAGCCTCATGTTATCGAGTTGGTTCACGGGATTCGGCCTGAGGCTATGTATTGGCTATATTTCCTTGATGGGACCGATCCCAAAGGAATCATGAGTCATTAGAACAACCTTGAAAAGGCTCCTTGTTACACGACTATGTCTTCCTCCCACCAAGTTAGATTCATCGAAGAGTGTCGCGATTTCGTTGATTTGGAGCATGCACGGCGTCGTTTTGTTAGTTTAAGACCTTGTGCAGGCTATGGCGTTGCTGACCTTGTACAGGAGATCAAACGCAAAGTTAAGTTCGTGGATCCCTATCCCATCGCGAATGGTTCGAGGGGAGATGTCTATGAAGCATACTTGGATAACCACAAGGTATCACTTCTTTTGCTTGTTTTGGTAAGCTCATGGCAAGTTGCGACTTAGGTTGCTGTGAAGGTGATCCGAGGTCCTGTAAGTGGCACAAAGAACGAGGGATTGAAAATCCAGAAAGTGCGCTTCCTTCCCTCACCCCATCGCTGGAAGTGCTGGAGGTAGTTACAGCGCCTTATACGAGAACTGTTCCTTTGGAGCCGTTTGAACCACGATAATATCGCCCCGTTCTATGGTCTGACGTGCCTTCCAACTCACCCTGTCCCCGGGATAGTCTCTTTGTTTATCGAACATTCACTCTTGAACTACGCCGCTGGCCACCCTGATTCCAAAGGGAGACTGGTGAGAGTCGAATACGCTAAAGGCGATTTATTTAATTCGCGATATCCAGCTCCGGGAAATTGCAGTGGGTGCTGCATACCTCCATTCCAAATTCGTGATTCACGGAGATCTGAAGCCAGTAGGTTTTCCACGGACCATACGAGTCGTTTTTTTTTTTGAAATGCGTATTACAGGATAACATCCGTGTTTCTGCTCATGGCCAGGTGAAGATCATTGATCTTGGGATGGGAAAACTTGAGAACGTACAGGGGTTTACCTCCATCTGGGGTCCTAACCCACGATACTCTGCGCCCGAGCTTCTGGGTGCGAAAGGCGGTATTCGACCGACATTCAAGACTGATGTCTACAGCTTCGCAATGATGACGCTTCCAGTAAGAAATTAATTTATACCTTGCAATGTTTGTCCAACAACCATGCATCGCGTTCGTAGGTCCTGCATGGCCCAGATCCTCACGCGAAATTGAATTTTGATGCATCGATTCCATTTAATGAATTCAAGTTCAATTCCCTCCCGACTACTCTGCGTCTTTGCGAATTTGTATGTGGCGGACGTCGACCGCGTCAATCAAGATATCGCAACATTACCCAGAAGCAGTGGGATTTTTTGGAAGTGTGTTGGCACCAGGATCCGAAGGAACGGCCTGGTATGGAACACATCGTCAAGCGATTCCCGTTCGAGCCCTATCCTTCCTGATCACAAAACCTTCTTTCCCTTGATACGTACACCATTTCATATCGTTTGTAAGATCATGCCCAAGCATCGCGGGAAAGTAGTTACCATGTTGCCTTGAAAATGGACGCTATCGGATTTGATACCCATGTGAACGTGGTCGCAAGATTAGACCCTGGTCGCCTTAGTCCTGCCATCGTTGACTTCTTACTCTCTATCGACCAGGTCTGCACGTTCAGCATCGACTGTTAGAGATGACATAGATCCCTGTCGCAGTCTCCGTCTTCCATCATCGCCAGCCAACCCGCCGTTCGACCACCCGTCGATGACTCTTTGCCCTTGACACACTACTTCATATCGTCTGTTGCTCCGTTAGTGGTTTATTGACCCTTCCTGATTGAATTCCAGATCCTCTCACAATACGTACCTCCTTGCGCGTCAGGTTTTTGGTCGTTCCTCTGCCGAATCTTATACCAACGTCATCGGCCGGGATTGCCGCTGTGTCGGTACGTTCCCCATGCCAACTACTGTACCCCGATGATTGATCGCACCAAAACTTCACAGAGGTCGACGTCTGGTCTCCCTCGAAGGGTCCCCTCGTCACGCACGGTTATACCCTGACCAAGGGTGTTTCTTTCGAGAGCGTATGTCTCGCCATTGGCTGCGCCGTACAGGAAGGAGATTGGCCGCTCCTGGTTAGTCTCGAGTGTCATGTCGATGTCGATGGACAGGAAGAGCTCGTCCACATCATGAGAGAAGCTTGGGGAAACAAGTTCGTAGAGTCTAAGTTGGAGGATATAGAGGACTCCAAGGTTTCTCCAAAAGATTTGAGAGGAAAGATTGTGTTGATGGTGAGTTTTATTGTGACTATATCCTCTGCTGCTGCTGATGGCTTAGGTTGAATATTACCCAACCACCAGCGGCTATGCTCCTCTAGACATCCACCAGTCCGACGAAGCGGAGGAGCACGACGACGCCGATGCTCTTGGAAAGGATGAGGAACACGAAACAACCCTCTTTCCTTCCCCTCCCTCGCCTCGCATCTCCCGGTCCCTGGCTCAGCTCGGATATTACGCACGCAGCATGAAAGCGTTTGAAGGTTGCTTCCTTCAAGGTCAATATACCCTCTTGCCATCACCTCCCACCCACGTCACCCACTCACTCCACCTCTAGCTCAAACCCCACCAGAGTACCCACCCAATATACTCGTCAACATCTCTGAACACGCATATACCCCACTTCTGTCTTCGATTTTTCCCCTCCTCGTCGCCCACGCGCAGCACCGTCTCCGGCGGATCTACCCTCGTGGCCTACGCCTTACCTCTTCCAACTTTGACCCGCTGCCCTTCTGGCGCTCTGGTACGCACATCGCGAGTCTGAATTGGCAGCGGTATGACAAGGGGATGCAAATGGGAGAAGCTATGTTTGCTGGAACTGCTGGGTGGGTTCTCAAGCCACGAGTCTTGTTGGGACAAGAACAAGGTCTGATGAAGAGGAAGGTTGAGTTCGAGGTTGAAATCTTTGGGATAAGCTCTCGTGGGTTTCTTTGTGCCTTTGGGAGGTCATCCTTTGAATTGCTCGCTTCAGTTCCTCCTCCGAATGGACGAGGGGATCAACAGTTTGGAGTTCACATTCGTGCTGAACTTCTACATACGCAGGATGACATCGTTTGGTGCTCGGAGGTCATCATGACAGGTGCGAAAGTCGATGTAGGCGCGGACGTCGCGTGGAGCGATGCAAGATTCAAATTGGAATACGATGAAGATGATCTCGCGTTTCTTCGGTATGTCGCTACTTCTTTTCTTGACAGGCACCCTGCCCACTATGTTTCTTTAAGACTGCTAATCTGTAACGCCAACACTACTGTCGCCGTGTTCTGTGTACGAGCGAATTACCTTCCGCAAGGTTGGAGGCTCGTGCACATGCTGGGTATTGATGGGAAGCAGCTGGGCACAACTATGCTTGTCAAGTTTACAATCACCAACGTGAAACAAGATGACGGCGGCATGTAGAGGTATATAGGATAAGCTCATGTATTAATTCGTACAGTAGGCAATAGCAATAGGTAAGTTTAGTTTTTTTGGGTTGAGTTTATTGTCGCCGAAGGCAGCTGCAGCCTTACATCGAACGTTACATGTGTGGTTTTCGTAGGTAGAGTAACGTCTGGGCGCGTGTGTCCATTACCGCTGCGACGGTGTCGCTTTCTGTGTCAGGTATAGCCCGTCTACGGCATCCGCATGAACGTTTGAACATCCCAGCCTCGGACGTGTTTGAAGTGGTGTCCCGAATTCAGAAACACTCGTTTGAAAGCGCACTCTTCTTGAGTCCCGGGGCCTTTCTCTCTCTCTGCCGATAGGTATGTTACTAGCTAGCAGCAAGGAGAGTAAATCAAGAAGAGAATTGGAACACTCGCTCCAGATTCAAGTTCATTTCACATCGGCCAAATTTCCACCAGCAGCCTTCTCAACCCCATGCAACATTTTCTCTAGTCTCTTTTCCACCCCTTCCTTCTTCTTCTTCTTCTTCTTGACGCTAGCCTAATCGCGTTTCCGAACGGGGCCTAATAATATGATTGACCAAGTTCGGCTACCTGCCGTGGGCAGGTTGGAAACGCTGGGTGGCCCAGAGAGTCTCGTCCAGAGCGAGATTCCATTTCGGTTGGGTGATACGAGGTATCGACCCGACTCCCCCCGGGCGAAAATTAGAGCCCCAGAGATAGTGCTTAATCTTGAAATGTTGGAGGAATATGCATGGACTGGAGGCTTGGGGCATCATATATCATATGTGACGAGCGAAGCCCAAAGCTATTAGTGACCGCGACCGTGTGCATGGTGCACTGGTTGTCGATGAGAGCCGCAAGACTTGGAGTCCAACTTGGGTCAACTTGGCTCCGTATCGAACCTGTCATTAGGGCTGGGCACCGTCAACCGTCAATACGGTTTTACGGTACGGTACGGACGGTATCCACAACCGTCCCGTCAGCACCCCAGAACCCCCTGGGTACGGTACGGGTCATGGTATGGGTTGCACCCG
>Ga0307516_10009243_pt1 | contig 11024 bp, 12 predicted proteins | sample 19_EM_MG_FD_203310 | JGI IMG/M metagenome (GOLD analysis project Ga0307516, IMG submission 203310) | Populus trichocarpa ectomycorrhiza microbial communities from riparian zone in the Pacific Northwest, United States - 19_EM | ecosystem: Host-associated > Plants > Roots > Unclassified | place...
ACATTCTTGAGGCATATGGTGATAGGTTGAATGTCCTTACAAGCAGAGAGTGTTATGTGAATATCCCCTTTGCCAATCATGCTGAAGGCACAACCATCAGCAGCTTTGATGGGTTTGGGGTCAATCTCCTTGTAATCTAGGACTTTCGACTCATCAGAAGAGAAGTGACTGCTAGCGCTGCAATCAATGATGACACCAGTGGAGGGGAATATGGAATGAGCCTGATGATCATGTCTGGACATCATGACGAGTGCAAAATTTGCATCAGGGAAGGTGTCGCCAGCAGAGATGGTGAGAAGGGCATAATTATTATCCTTGTCCTTCATGGACTCCTTGGAGGTGGCATTAGTGGTCTTCTCCAAGCCCTTCTTTTCCCTCGTGGCCTGTTTCTCCCTCCACCAGTCTGGTACATTGTTCTTCTGTCCACCTCCTTTTGCAAAACACGTCTTCTTGACATGTCCTGTTCTCTTGCAGTTCGTACACTGTCTCCTCCCATTTCCAGCCTTTGATTTCTCTTTGTCCTTTCTCTTTCCACTAGAACCTCTTGAGCCAGAATCTGAGCCAGAACCTGAGCCTTTTGTGTGCATGGCAATCATAGCAGCATTGGCATGATTAATGTTTGCCTCAATCGACACATTGTTGGCTTTCTTGTTGAGATGCCAGATGAAACTGATGCTGGTGATGGGTTTTCGGGTCTCACAAGCAGTAGTGCTCAGAGCAGTGAATAAAGGTTGATAACATGGGGTAAGTGACAATGAGATTCGGATGTAACTGTTGAATGACACATTGGTGATAGGTGCACTGATCTCTGTGAGGCGATCATGGAGTTCAGTCATTTTCATAAGGTGAGTACACATGAAGTCACCATCAGAGTAACAGATGGTCTGGAGCTGTGTGATAAGGTCCGTCTCAAACATGAAACCTTTATCGGCATGGATTGATTGGAGCTTCTTCCAGACGCTGGCAGCAGTAGCCTTGCCTTTGATCTGAATGAAGGTGGGGCGATCAATAGTCCCATAAATAATTTCACAGAGTGTTGCCTCCTTCTGTTCATAGGCGTCAATCTCATTCTTGTGAGCCTCCAGTTGGTCATTGGTGAGTGGCAACTCGGTCTTGGGTTTAAAGAAACTGCTGTTGCATTTCTCTAGCTCTTCTGGCTTGTGCGCGGTCCCTGATAGGTGATGTCACAGCCCCTTGGCTTTGATGGCGTTGACAATACAATCCTGGTAAGTAGACCAGTTCGAGCCATCAGCAGCGAGCTTCGGGAGGCTGGTGACCTTGATGGTTGAGGTGAAATCATTAGAGACTTTGGCGGGGCCTATAACCTCTTGATGGCAGAGGTCTGGGAGATAGGAACGGAGTGAAACAGCTAGACACTAGACACAAAGGTGGTAAGTGTTGGATTGTAATAGTGATAAAACAATTTTGGAAAGCTTTATATCACTGTTACATACAAGCTAAACATTGAAAAACATGTTTTTATGTATAAGTACACATTCCCAATGATTGTACATACTTATATACTTGTATATATACTAAATATGCAGAAACGCGATATAGTGGACACCCTGTATCACGCCTTATGCGTTTCTGGTCAAAACAGTATCAAACAGACCAGTATTCCTAATATATCGGAGAGTGAAACACTTGACAATACACGTTTGAGCGGCATACTTGAGCATACACTACTATTAACAAACAGTGTGATATTGGTGAACTGCAAACCTTTCTTGATATTGTATTTGACTAGTGGTTCACTAGTATTGCATTGGCTTGATTGGTTTTAACAGTAAGACCTCAGGATGAAAAGTATACTAATATATTGTGTAACTATATGTAGATACAAAGGTGGTAAGCTAGAGTACAGTCAGTAAAGTAACGATAGGTAAAAGATATTGTAGGACTTTCACCTCAGGACGAAAAGCATACTGAGGTGTTCATCATGTTGACAACACAATCCTGGTAAGTAGACCAGTTCGAGCCATCAGCAGCGAGCTTCGGGAGGCTGGTGATCTTGATGGTTGAGGTGGAATCATTAGAGACTTCGGCGGGGCCCATAACCTCTTGATGGCAGAGGTCTGAGAGATAGGAACAGAGTGAAACAGCTAGACACTAGACACAAAGGTGGTAAGACCTCAGGACAAAAGGTGTACTAATATATTGTGTAACTGTACCTAGACACAAAGGTGGTAAGCTAGAGTACAGTCAGTAGAGTAACGATAGGTAAAAGATATTGTAGGACTTACATCTCAGGATGAAAAGCATACTGAGGTGTTCATTGTTGTATCTACTGGTATAAATGAACAACGAGCATTCATAAGTGAAACAATGGCAATGGTGGCATAGCCACATGCATGGTATGCCATACTGAAATAGTCCAACTGTGTTGGACCTATGGTCCTTTCTCCTCACCTGTCTATATTTGGACATGTTCTCATGTCTTGTACATACTTTGCATTTCCTGTACTCATTGTCTACATTATTCTATTCCATTCGTTCTCCACCTGCCCATGTCTCCACTGTCTGGCTGACAGGTTATGGGCCTCTTTCCAGTCCTCTAGTTGACATTTCACAGCAGTAGCAGCTCTTTTTAGGCTGGATTCATTCTCTCTCATTCAGATAACTCTCTCTCTCGCTGTCTCTCATCATCGCTCTTTTGTCATCAACTTCTCATGATTCGTGAACATTTATCTGGCTCTACGACGTTGACACTGCAGGTCTTCAATGCTCAGTTGGTGCTGGCTTTCCACCACTTGTCGTACATCTGCCATGGCTACTGTCCATTCAGGCCCTCAACCCTATCAAACATCTCATTTTTCATGGCTCTGTGGCTCGAGCTGTTCAACTTTCTCTCATTGTGCTGGCTTTCTGCCACCTCCCACATCTTTGCCATCTCTGTGGTCATTGTCCATTAAGGCCATCTTAACTTATCATCATCTTCTTTTTATTTTATGGCTCTACAGGTTTGACACTCTCTCGTCATGCAGGCTTTCCACCACCTTCTGCATCTCTGCCATTCTCCATAGCCATTGTCCATTCAGGCCTTCACTCTCAACTCTCATTTTTTTGGTCGCTCTTGCATCAATTCTCCACCTTGCTTTTGGTCATTTTTGCATCATGCTCTGCCACCTTGGACTCTCTGATTCCATGTTCCCACTTCTTTTCACCTTATGCCCCATCCACGCCATCCACTTCCCCTGTTACGGACTTGTCTCTTGTTATAGTGCTTACATGTTGTCTCGGACTATTACCTATCTCGAACACTTACATAATCTAGTAGTTCTTTCTCTTGTCATATATACAGTGCTTTCAATATCTATCGTGCAAGCTCTGTTGTGTGTGACGAGTAAGATTGACTCTCAAACATAACGCAAACCATTACATTTTTTTGAGCTTTTGATTTTCGAAAGTACTCTACTGCATAGAGCAAGATGGATGACGTGATCATCATGCCATGTCACAACTCTTATCCATGCTATGGCCCCTTCAACCAAAACTCTAATGGAACCCAAATTGTCAGACCCTGGAGAAGCTTCTCCAGGGCATACTATCACTGCACACCTGAAAGGAAGACAATGGTTACCAAGCAAGTATTCACTGGTAATGCCAACTCCAGACTCAAGTGGCCATTACAGGCCAGGGAAGACAAAGACCTCACTCCAAAATTGGAGACTGAGACCAATAACAGACACATTGAAAACCAAACAAGTGTGGGTTAACCTGGAACTATTCCAAATGCTCGACCGAGAAATCGTATGAGCAAGAAAATCAGGAGGAATTTCTCCTCCTGGGTCGACCAATGCGACAATGCCTCAGAACTACGTGTTCCTCAAATCCGACGATTATTCTTCAACAAAAAATAAAGATTCATCTGGAAGTGACTCAAGTAAACACTCAATGGCGAGTGATTCAAGCAGTAAAAGACAGAGTGCATTGTATCTCCATGAATGACCTTTGGAAGTAGTATGAGAATCATCAGCCAATGATGCAGAATGTACAGTTGAAGGACTGCTTCATGTGGATAAAGGGAAATGGAGAAAGGAAGATCCTTCCTCCAAAACAATGAAGGAAGATGACGATATTGTCATTCTTCTAACCCCCACTGAGCTTATACACCAGAAAGCCTTCCTGATGTGCAAAAGGGCTGGACTGAGAAGTCCAAATATGAACCAACAGCTTTATGAGATGGCTTGAGAGACCGTAATTTCCTCATTCTCGGGGATTGGAATTCCAGAACCCAACAAGAATGACGAAGGATTTGATGAGGCATTCATGGGCATAATGGCCAAACTTATCAAATGACAACCTGCTTCACAGACAGGAACACCCTCTCCTGTACTGCCTAGGGAATACAAGCACAATGCTGAGCATTAAATGACAACTGCCGATGCCCAAACGCCCACAACATCGGGCGTAGGAATAATACTTCCCCCAGTGGGTAAACGTCATCAAGTGATGAAACAGGAAGAAGATCCTCATGTTGTGAAAGCGTTCGAAGAGCTAGAGGCTCCCCAGCAGCCTGAAGAGACAAACCAGGCCTATTAACAGCGATGTGCAGCAGCTATATGGCTATGCAATATGCCTATGCCTGCCTTTTTTGGGTATGCTGGTGTGAATTCGCAACGAGGAGATGCTCCCAATGCTGAATACCTGAAGAAAGAGGTCAATACAGAGATTCCGACCAACATCCTTTCTACAAATAAAGCAGAGCATATTGGCCTTGCAGATAATCTGTGAGACGCACTGTATATCAGAAGATCCGAAATGGAGACATATCGGAATGGGGTGCATCGAACTTCGATGACCAAGAGATCACTTTTGGCCCAAAGGGCGAAGTGTTTGATGAAATGAAACACATGTACCAGTCCACATTGTACACCACAAGTGCACATGGTGCCCCAGGAGACAATGGAGGTGATGATGATGGGAATTCCAATCACCCCTCACATTGTCACCCAGAAGGCAATGAACCTCACTCACCCTGGAATAGAATTGGAGGAAACGGCAATTGTCGTCCTGCCAATAATGGAGGTAATGGCGGAGAAAAACATCCACCACAAATTGCGGCAGGTCCACCTGGTCCCCCAGATGGAGGCGATAATGGCGATGATGAAAGTGACAGACTCTCTTCCCATTCTCATAACTGAAACAGCAACAATAGGAGGATTCCTGATTGTCGACATAATCATAGAGGAATACCGCCAACTAGAGGATACTCGGTTCCAGCAGTGGTACACCCTCGGTTTAATACCCCTGGAGTCATGGAAGCAGTAGAGCATCACCACAACCACATGCATGAAAGGCTTCTTCAACTAGTTCATGAGCATTTATCCATCCAACTGAATTTGCCAGACAGAACAAAAGTCCAATGCATGGAGCACTCCTCCATCGGAACTTATGAAGGTTCCTTCAAGTTCAGCGACTTTGAGGAATGGTTAACCAACCTTGTAGTGTTATTCGAGGTTAGCATGTATGGTGAAAATGACCAGGATCATGAATGTGTGCTTTGCACACTTCAGTTCCTAGATGGTGAAGCAAAGCGCTGGTTCCAACACCATGTCGTCAGTGTCAAGCAAGAAAAACTCAGCTGGACATTTGAGGAAGTCATTCCAGGATTGTACAATAGATTCATGCACCCTTCAACAATGCAAGATGCATGGGAGGAATTCCTCCATGCCCAAAATATGGCAGTATACCCTGATGAATATCAAATCATGGAAGTATTCCTGAAGAGTGTCCCAACAACAATCTGTGACAAACTCTTTGAGAACGGACTGTCACCAGAGGTCAACACAATCAATGATCTCATGTCATGTGCTAAAGCCATCGAAATGTCTTATAAGATGGCTGAGTATTACCGCAAGAAAGCTCTTGCAACAGAAACAAATGCAGTGGGCACGAGAACAACTCCTCATACAGCTGCCACAGCAGACAGATCCCAGCAGAGGGCAACACCGACTGGTCATCACCCTCAATCAGGCTTTTGATCATGAGACAGGGATAGATGACAGGATTTCCCTTGTCGCCCTTATCAACCACTGGAAGAAGTGCAGGGAAATAACCCATGGGCCCAAGAAGATTCATGGGATCCACAGCCTGTGAAGCTGGCCGCAGAACCAAGGAGAACTCCAGCAGGAGACTCTTGCTTCAACTGCAGAAGGGTTGGTCATTATGCAGCGGATTGCCCACGATCCAAGCAACCTTGCAACCATATACGGGCGGTCAGAACAGAAGTTCCAGGTGATGATGCACAGGAAAGATCTGAAGAGGTGGTTCAGAATGATAAGTCATCTCATCACCTGAACAAGGATATGGATTTCCAGGAATCTAGACATGGCAACAACAACAAGCATGTCAAGGTGGATGTCTATGACAACAATTACTACACTCGGAAGTCAGACTATGATATGATGGCTCTGATGACAGACATTCCAGCCAGCAAGGACGATTCTGAATATCAGGACATCAAGATGCATAAGGTGCTGCTGTGGGTGTCAAAGGAAAGCCACCTGAGACCGACAGTTCCTCAGGGAATAAAGGAGTGTTTGGTGATGCTCATTGATGTTTCTAGCCACCAGGCTTGGACCTTGTGGGACTCTGGAAGCATGACAACTGGGATAACTCCCTCGTTTGTCAATGTGGCAAAGATTAAGGTCTTCCTGTTATCGAACCCACATATCCTGCAGCTAGGGACAGTGAGGAGTCGAGCAACTGTCAACTTTGGCACATATGTCCACATCTTCATGCATGGCATGTCGCATGAAGAATATGTTGACATGGCAAATTTTGACCATTACGACATGATTATTGGCATGCTGTTTATGCGTGCTAGAAAAGTTGTTCTCGATTTTGAATGAGATGTCATAAGGATTGATGGCCAGGAAGTTTCTGCCACCAAGGTGTTGGTTGCCTTTACTGACAATCATATTTGTTGGTACAGATCATCTGACAAATGCCCCAACTGACTACATGGTCACCAGAAGGTGACCATTGAGGAGGTCCCAGATGAGGGACCTCAGGTGAGGGGTGGGGTGCTGGCAGATAGAGCAGAATCGCTTTTTATGGACAAGATAGAGTTCCAAAGGACTCTCAAACAGGGGCAGGATACACCTAAACCAAAATCGAAATGAAAAATTGATGGATAAAGTGTAGCAGTGGCGAAGGACATTCTATCGCCACCCATAATTGGACCAACACATACAGGATCCACAACAAAGGGATTGTCAACATCAAAAAATGCAAAACAAAAGCTAATGGATAGACCAACCCCAAAGCCTAAACTGGACTGGCAGTACGATATTTGTATGCCACGAGAATGGAATGACCTTGTATCATGTATGATTGACTATGATAATGCACAGTGTCATCATAGTGAATGCATGTTTAGAATGGCAGATAGTGAGGAAATCTCTGCACTACAACCATTTCGACATCTATACCGTAGCCCTGAATGGGTACAACAGAATCAAAATTCTGCTATGGCATCAACTATTCTTAGATGCAATATGAACTTGAAACGCTCGCGATTCTCGAGGCATTGCTGAAGTGGGAAGATAAATTGATGGGATATGAAATTCATATCATCACTGATCATAAAGCTCTTGAGTTTTTCAAGACTCAATCATCCTTGATGAACCGTCAGTGACAGTGGATGGACTACCTGTCGAAATTTATTTTCGACATAACATATATTAAGAGGGACCTTAATAAGGTACCCAACTGTCTATCTCAATACTACAAGAATGACACAATAACCGATGTGTACCAGTACGACGAATATGTACACGCTGATGCACAGATTGACCAACTAGGGAAGACCTCTCTGCCCAGCAGTTTAAAGAAATGATGGAGCATGTCATTGAAATTCGAGCCATGAAGGCTAGAGAGGAGCGGTACAGTCAACAATTATGCGAGAGACTAGAGCAGCGTGATCTAGAAGCTGCAGAAATGATTGAGGTGATGCAAGTGCAGGAAGATGCTCCTCCTCCACAGGCCAATTGTGCTAATAATCTGATGCCAACCCTGCGGGATAGCATACCAACTATCAGTGAGATGACTCTTGCTGATATGATATTTGAAAAACCAAATAATCATAAACCAGAAAAACTGGATGATGATAAGTTCATTCAGTGCATATGGGACAGGTATGCGAGCGACAAGCTACTATCACTCATTGTGCAAAAACTGCAGGATTACCAGTCCTTCACACTGAAGGACAATCTCATCTGGAAAAAGAACATCTGAGGGGATGATGCTCTATATTTACCTCAAGATCGAGATATGATTCTTGAAATACTCACTCAAGCCCATGAAATCATAGGGCATTTTGGGAGCCAACACACTGATGAGTACATTCATTGATGGTACTGGTGGCCTTATAGCTCCAAGGAGATTTGAGAGTTTTGCGTGACTTGCAAAGCATGTCATTGTTCCAAATCCTCGAATCAACTGTCAATGGGAAAGCACCACCCATTACCTATTCCAACCAAGCCATGGGACTCCATAGGCATGGATTTTATCAGTCCATTTCCTGAGTCTAATGGTCTTAACTATCTGTGGGTCATCATCTGCAGAATGACCAGCATGGTACACCTGATACCAGTACACACAAAAATGACTGCGAGCAAATTATCGCGAATCTACATGCAGGAGATTGTGCAGTTGCACAGACTCCCCAGCTCAATAGTCAGCAATTGGGACTCCAAATTTACATCGAGATGATGGAGGGAACTCCACCGCGTGTTAGGAGCAAAGCTGCTGATGTCGATGTCGTTTTATCCGGGGATGGATGGCCAAACCAAACGTGCAAATTGCAACATCAGACAGATATTCCGGTCGGTCGTTAGACATGACCAGAAGGACTGGCTCAACCAGACAGACATGACAGAATTTGCCATCAATGCTAGCATCACAGAGACCACAAAGTTCGCTCCTTTTGAACTGAATGCAGGATACATGCCCTCAATGTTGAAGGAAATATGTTTGGACAATGCAATACCTGTAGGGATTTGGGCATTTGCTGAGGCAGCATTGCAGAATCTTGCAGATGCTTACAATTCGATCATCGAAGCATGAGTTATTCAGACCCATCATACGAACGCCCGACGCATAGCGGAACCTGAGATTCAAGAGGGGACACTAGTCTACCTCTCAATGAAGAATCTGAATTTGCCCAAAGGACGAGCTAGGAAGCTGTGTCCTAAGTTTGTGGGACTGTATCTAGTCAAACGAGCATGGCCATCAACATCCACATATGAGTTGGAGTTACTGACAGCTCTCCAGGAATGAAGGATTAATCCTGTGTTCCATGTTTTGCTTCTCAGAGCATACCATGCATTGAGGGACTCACTGTTTCCCAATAGAGTACACCCCAAGCCATATGACTTTGGGACACCTGATGAGCACAAATAGTTTGTGGACGAACTGCTCGGGCATCGCTGGAAGGGAAGGAACCTTGAATTTGAGGTGAGGTGGAGCCTGGGCAATACCACTTGGGAACCGTTTGAGAACTGTGAAGAACTGGAAGCTCTTGATAGGTACTTGGAGATACAGGGCGTGAATTGCCCTGCAGAGCTCCCCTGATGATGGTGGTGAACCTCACCACCATCGCGAATGTCAATCTGGCGATGGGACGATGACTCATCGACACTCTGTTGGTGGTGGATCAATTGGATGAATGGTGCTCAAGTCCCATGTTTGAGTCACCAAACATCATGAGACTGGTGAACGCATTCTCAAATGGGGGTGCTTACATAACCTATTTTTTTTTCAGAATTTCTTCAACATTGATGCGTGCCTATGGACAAATCCCAGCAGCAGCATCAACAGCAGGCCACTGGTGGAGGCGAGAATCACCTCCATCAGGGTGTGAACCCTCAACAGGGTCCTCAATGGGGGGGGAGGGTCAGTCCATAACCCAACAACTCCAACTGTTTCAACCAGGATATGCACAAGTGCCCATTCAAAATGTGAATCCAGCACTGCCTGGAGTTTATGAAGAAGCTATGGCCCAGCTGATCACAAACGACCATAGCACTCATTTCCTCAACCCGGATGTGTCATCTGTTACAATTATCCAGATTAGCATGGTGGAAGCATTGTCACCGAACTTCGGTCGAGAATGTATTCTGAACAATCTCATCATTGACAACTGCATTCCGCTCGAGTGGATCCAGCATGGATTTCAATTTGGCTTTCAATATATGGTGGAACATCTAGTGGATGAAGACCATCACTACGAGAAGCACCATGCAGCCTATGGCCAAATGTTGGATCTTCTGGACAGCCGTGGCATATCACCAGCATACCCTCCTTGGGATGGATGGTTCCACCCATTGGTCCACGACTGGGAGTGAATTTGTGTGATACGATTCATGGAGATGCAGAAGAACGTATGCAGCAGGGAAAGCTTCCACTGGCTACACATAGGTGAGGCCCCTATTGTGACAACCCTTCATTTTGGACCAAATCCCCTGATATGTCCGGCAAATCTGCCATCATCATCGTTGATCATGGATGATGACCATGCCATGGGAGAGCCTGTGCTTGGTGCCGAAGAGGAATTCCCAGTGCCCAAGCCAGGTAATGGAGAGGAATTTCCATCGTCAAACTCCCAAGATGTGGTGGCCATCACAACTGAACCAACTGACTAGCCCGTGGAGCTTGACATTATCATGAAACATGACGAGCTGCCAGAGGCTGTGGAATGCACCATGGCACTCCCAGATGCTCCCATCATTGCCGCCGCTGATGCTACTATCTTCATTCATACTCAACCGTGATCATGCCTATCCAATCTGTAATGTTGCATTCACCCTCCTCTATTACATTTGTTGTCCCATCTCTCTTGATATCTCGTCGAGAGATTCACTCAGTAACAGGCACATTGGCAGATCATACAACCATATCAGAAGAACATCGTCATCTTGAGGCTAGGATATCCTCCCTCTCACCTACTTGAATTGAACAATCGTGCTTGACATTCCTTTTATCATCTTCTTCCTCCTTGTAGATTGTGCAACAAT
>Ga0307516_10009245_pt1 | contig 11023 bp, 12 predicted proteins | sample 19_EM_MG_FD_203310 | JGI IMG/M metagenome (GOLD analysis project Ga0307516, IMG submission 203310) | Populus trichocarpa ectomycorrhiza microbial communities from riparian zone in the Pacific Northwest, United States - 19_EM | ecosystem: Host-associated > Plants > Roots > Unclassified | place...
TGCAACCCATACCATGACCCGTACCGTACCCAGGGGGTTCTGGGGTGCTGACGGGACGGTTGTGGATACCGTCCGTACCGTACCGTAAAACCGTATTGACGGTTGACGGTGCCCAGCCCTACTTTCCTACGGTGCGCCAATTGTATCAATTTATATTAGGCAGGATTTTTGATTCACAACCGGAATCCACAACCATTTTTACAGGTATTCGATGATACTTTGGGCAGTCAGTTCCTAGGCGTGTAACATTTGCGGCTTGCCTCTTCACGTTCGGGTAGTTTTAGTACGACAAAATGTTTTCCTTCGAATTCCTGTGGATGATACACGAGTACTGATTAATATGCATGTGTTGGATCTCTACACCTTGCCCCAACGGTTGTACTGCTGCTTAGGAAATGGCTCAGGTACCGTCTGATGAGAAATGGAGGTGTGTAGGTAGACGAGTGCTTTGTAATGCTTCTGGATATGGTAGGTAGTGATCCGGGGGCAAGAGTGTATTATAATCCGGGTGATCCGGACCCTCCTATATAAGTGGTGATCGACCGATCGCATCATGCCTGTATCGGCATCCTCGGCTTGCCTATGGGCAACCCTCGTATGAGCTCTCGCCTGCGCACGTACGTTTGAAATTGAAGGACAAGCAGCGAGTCTCTCAGACTCTTTCTAAAACCGAACATCGCATTGAACACACCTTAACAGCTGAGTGGGCAGTGCTCGGTGATCGATGTCTGCCAGTTGCGTCACTTCGAATAACTTATAAGGATAAGTTATGGAGTCCAAAATTGTTCGCAGAAGACCTTCTCGAACATAGTCAGTGCCCTTGGGAGGATTCGAACTTCCAGCTTCTCGGCAACGGGGGACAGTGGGGCTCCACATCATAACGAGATGATTTGGCCACTAATCGATAGGGACGGATGGTTTTCGGTACGGTGTTGACCATACTATCATAGGGCGCTGGCGACGGGGCAAAATGTACACACCAAGCCCAAGTGTATGTAATTATGCACTTGCTCGTTTCATTCCTTGGGTCGGGTCTGGTCGGTCAAGAAGATATATTTTATATATCACGCGCTCACGGAATTTTTATGCACTGTATTGTGGGATAACTTGGAGTAAGGTATGTGGTCCAAAATCACTCATGCAGATGTCCCTGGGAGGATTCGAACTTCCGGCTTCTCGGGGCAACCCTATCCAGTTTACAACTGCGACCACAACGAGATGATTTGACCACTAATCGACAGGGATGGGTGACATAGTCTCGTTCCCAGCCCTTGTTCCGCATCATTCTGCCACCATCAAACTCACCCATCAGACACATGGCAGAGATCAGCGTGTCAGCGCGGTGCGTATAAGTAACGTCTGGGAACGAGACTACGGGTGACGTTCTAAACCGAACTTCAGGTTTCTGTTGTAAAACAAATCGGGTTCGCCGCCGCCGGTACTTACCCATCGCGTTGAATCAGAACACACCATAAGTGGTCAGTAAGTCATGGCCGCCTGTTTCCCACCTTTAAATTTCTACCCGACGTGCAGTGTGCTTCAAGTGACAAACGTCGAAGATGCCATAAACACGCAATGTTCGGTGAGCGACGCCTGTCGGTTGTATCACTTCGAATACAGTAACTTGGAGTAAGTACGGTTATTCGAGAGATTCTACCGCGGGGCGTCGTAAACCTGTAAAATCGGCGCCGGGGGGGGGCGCGCTGGCAGTCGCGATGTCTCCAGCAGCAGCCAGCAGATGCCGAGGGAAGCCGTCCAGGCGCTGATGGATGCCCTGCAGGGTCCGGGAGCGCCCGAATCAGCACCCAACAGCCGCAGTTGGTTGGTTCAATTCCGTCTTTTAGTTCACTGTACAAGTTAGTTAAAGTAGATTACTTCTAACATATAGACTGATGTTTTAATGACCCGGAAACCTGCCTTGGAGTCCCTCGGACGCAGACAAGCAGCCCCATGCCAGAGAAGTGTTTTGGCCGTTGATCTGATCCGACCCTGACGGCGTAAATTAGGCCTCGTGTCGTCAACTTGATGGGCCACTACAATTTACGAAGTGGACCGTGGTCAGTCCGGTCACTTTCAGTCCGGTAAATCTTGTAAATTCAACGGATTTATGGTAAATCGAGTTCTGTAAGAGAACGAGAAGTTGTTATTGATGTGGTAGGGGCTATACACCTGGAGGAGGGGATTCCATAATGATCTCATGGTAAGCAGCTTTTTTTAAAAAAAGGTTCAATGTGCTGATGATACATAAACTACTCAGGCTAATAGGCTAAGTAGTGGGGGGTGAGTCGGCATGTCGCTTCGGGTGGTGCGGTCACTGACTTTGCACGTTCTTGGGTGTCCATCAATCGATCCCACGCGGAGCTTCTTGATCAGGGCAGCGGCGTGGGGGAGCCGTTTCGTGTTCTCGGAAGCCGTGAACCGACCCTGGCAGGGCAGGGTTCGGTCAGCGAAGGCCCGCCGCAGGCGAAGGTTTTTCGACGCCTCGTCTTGATGGTCGACCTTGCGCGCGACGAAGCCCACGGCCGGGGATTCTCCCCGATCGGGCTAAGGGGCCGCTGATCGGCCATCAGCCGGCGATCACGCGCCGGCGGGTATCAGGTGATCGTTTCCCACCGCGGTAAATCGAGCGATATAAGTACGGGTTACTTTGACAGGGACGGGATACTTTTTGGTACGGAAGGTGGAAGTTGACCATACCATTATCATAAGGCGCTGGCGGCTGGGCAACCGTCGAGACTCGAAAGTCACTGGCGCACCAAGCCCTTGGATAATTATGCAAGCAGCCGACATCCTCAGGAGCCTGCACAAATGATAGATTCCTAGAATGAGAAACTTGTAAACGAACTCAAGAGCTCGAATCCGAAGTGACGTTCATCAAATCCAAAGAATGAGAACTCAAGAGCTCGAACCAGCAACGACGTTCATCAAATCTACTGTACATTGTACAACAGTTGTTTGTTCCGAGCCGAACCTGCGAGATTTGATCGAAATTTGATCAATCAGACAAAAATTATCATGTCTGTTCACTCATATATCGCGCGCATGGAAAGATTTTTGATGCGGCGTTTTGTGGACCAGGATAACTCGGGGATAAGGTATAGGGTCCAAAAGCTCGCCGCTAACATTCATGTCCCTGGGAGGATTCGAACTTCCGGCTTCTCGGGGCTATATTGTTGAGACCTAAAACCCCGCGAGATGATCTGACCACTAATCGACAGGGACGTGTGATGTTGGAATACGAAACCCACGCAAGTAGACGGCCAACATCAACGACAAAGGAGGAATGCATAGATGCTCGCTACATCACACCACACTGCCTCGTCTATAGCGCAAGAAATACACCCCCTCCCCTCCCTTCACCGCCCCCCAAGATACAAATCATAATGCAACGGCGTCTCATCCGTCTCCCCCAACGCCCACGGCGAATTCCTCTGCGCCCTCAACCACGACACCTGCATCCTCAACTGCTCCAACACCCTCGACATCCCAGGCTTGAACCGGATCTCATGCATCATCTCCTCCAGCTGTCTCACCCTCTTGCTCAGCAACATCTGGCGGTCCGTCGGTGCGCCGTGGACAGGTGTGTATGTGTACGCCGTCGACATCGGTCTAGGGCCGTTGGGAGAGGTGGGGAAGGGGAGGGCGGCGGAGTGGGGGAAGGCGAGGGGTGAGAGGGGCCGAGGAGGACGAGGCTGAGGTTGGAGTCCGCCTTCGACGTCTCCTCCGTTGCCGTTTCCGTTTCCATTTCCGATGACGACGACCGGACCCGGTTGTTGAGCCTGCACCATCAAATCCCGATGGAACGTCACCCTTCTCTGCGCCTTATCTTTGTTTGTCATCTGCCTGTTCTTTCGCATGTGCAGAAAGACGAGGAGGATGAGGATGAGGATGAAGGCGATGGCGGCGATGGAGGTGCCGATGATGATGGCTGATTTGGAGGACGAAGAGGAGGAGGAGGAGAGGGGTCTGTTGGGGGATTAAATGATCTTTTCTTTTATGAGGGACGGGGAAGGCTTACGAAGGAGTGATCTCGGGGTTGGCTGTTCTTGAGGAAGAAGTGAGCCTCGATTGCTGGGTGCCGATCTGAGGTGCGACATACGTGGTAGGAGGTGTCAAGTCCGTCGTTACGGTCGTGACGGGCGATTTGGGGTTGGGGCTGGTTCCGAAAGCGTAGTCCATCGATGAAAAAAGACTTGGCCAAAAATTGAAGAACGTACCTGGTAGGAATCGAGGAAGACGGCTGGTCTGTAGTCGATCGCACCTCTATCTCGTCGCTCCCACCCAGGGCGGCTTGTCTGGAAGGAAGAGAGCGAGTCCGTCAATGCTCACGCACAAAAACTCGAGTTTCAACAAACGGACCTAGGACCCATCGCTGCCAGAACGAAAGACCTGGTCACAAAGGGCAAGACTTGAAGATATTGCTCTAGCACAACAAAACGAGAAACGCACCCTTCGCTAGGAAACGTAACCCTTGTCGTCCCACTGGTCACGTCCTTCCCCACAAGAACTGAGGCGGCCACCACTCCGATATCCTCACCGTCCAGGATGAACCGAAGATCAAAGTGCCCCGGATCGGTTTCTTCACGGGTCCAGTCGACCCTTACGGGTCGGCCTGCTTCGACGGTGGGATTGACAGTGAGGGTCACGGCTGCGAGGATGGCGGAAGAAGAAAGAAGGAGGAGAAGACTGTGATAGAAAGAACGGTCATTTCTGGAAAGTGGGAGAAAGAAAGCTGCTCACAGATGAAAACATCGCATACTTGTGAATTGAAACTGTTTTTGTTTATAAGAAAGAAGGAGCCGAAAAATGCGACCAGCGCGGTTTCGGGCTTGAAAGAAAGAAAGGGAGGGGATCCTAGTGACAGAGGCCAGCTGTACGTGGATGTGATCGAAGCCGAGAGGTGTAAGGACAAGGAGGGGAAATGTGGCTGTGCTGTGGCAACGTGTCGTCAAGGAAATGGTGCCGGACATCGCTTTCCAACTAGCTGCATCATCTCACAACATGTCACTGGATCAATTACAAAGCTCGGGCTATGTATGGTAAAAGTATCACAGAAATTGGTCTGCTGGACGGAAAGAAAACGAAAGGAGTGCATGAGTAGCAAAGACAGTTTTGGATCTACGATCAGATCTCATCTATGACGCGTGACTTCCCAAATCACTTCGACGAGCTCTTGGTGCTCTTACCCTTCTTGCCCTGTCCAAATATCCGCTGATAAAACAACGGTTTCGGATTCATCACGCTCTGCATCCCGTGCTGTGACTGCATCGGATATACCGGCGCGCCGCCTTGGGGGTACATCATGGGTGGACAGGCGGCGGCGTACATGTATGGGTTGCCCTGTTGCTGTTGCTGTTGACCCGTCATGTATGCAGCGGCGTTCTGCGGAGGGTAGAAGGGATAGGCTCCGGGTGATGTGGGCGATGTGTAAGAGGATTGGGGGAAGGGGTAGGATGCTTGGTTGTAGTTCATCGGTGGAGGGTAGGGGCCGGAGTGGGGCTGAAATACATACATTTGTGAGATGGGGATAAACAGAACAAGCAAGGTGAAACTCACGGGAGAGACGGCGTACATGTGGGAGCCTTTCGTGAACCCGTACGGGCCCGGAGACACGATGGTTCCTCTGTTGACGGTGTATCCGTAGGGGTGCTGTTCCGGCGTGTTCGGTGGGGGAGAGACGATGTAGGGCTGGATCGCGTGTGGGTGGGAGCGGTGGCGGTGGTGGTGTGAAGACGACCGACGGCGCGTGTGGGGACGTTTTCTGGAAGCGTCCACAGCAGCGGGGGGCTGTTGGTGCTGGTACATCGGGTGGAGGCCCGGGACGTGCTGCATACTGCGGGGGATGTCGTTGGGGTCGTTGGGAGGGGAGTCGTCCGACGATGAGGATGAGGGAGGTCGGGGTGGGTAGTGTAGGGCGTCGTGCATGGAGCGGGTTGAGCGGTGGCCTGGGCGTGTGGGGAGCAGGGAGGGGTCAAACTCTGGTCTGTGAGCCTCGGTGTTGTCGACCCATTGAGCAATACGGTGTTGTGTACGCAGGTAGCGGTCGTAGGCCTCTGGAGAGTAGTCGTACTCTGTCATGGTGGAGTGGGTGAAGGAGCGTCTGGTGCTGTGTTGTTGCGGTCGGTAAAGATGAGCCGGGGCGTGATCGCAAGGAACAAAAAGGAACGGGTGCTGCGGAAGAGAGGTTGGTGTGATTCGGGGTGCGGTACTGTCTCCGGGACAGCGTGCGGAGGGAACAAGGAACTGGTGCAGAACCCACCCCAAATGTGAACATTCCCCACGAGGCCAAAAACGGCCGTGCCTTATCAAAGAAGTAATATCATATGATCAACTCAATTCTCATTGTTGTTACAGTCACTTTCATGAAGGTGTACTCCGGATCATCCCGACATCGGGTTGACACATCGTTCAACATTCAAACGTTGAGGTTCCAGCCGACGGCCCGACGCTGATCAGCACGGGCACAGTATACACAAGTCATCTCGACAGTCGAGATGAATAACTCCTCCGAGACACAGTTCAGCTTCTGTACACGAGTGACTCGTCCTGTAACACGTGGAGAAGGAATGAAGACCCTTCAAGTTCCATCCCACGTTCCAGCTGCGGTTCGACGGCCTACCCAGTGAAATGGAGGAAAGTTTCCCTCTGTACTCCCAGTCGTATCGTTCGCCATTGTGTGTGTGTTGGAACGTAACGTGGCTTGGGACTGCCACGGCCCCAAACGACATGTCCGGTTTTCTGAACGAAGAGGGCGAGATGGAACATCTGGTAGCTGAATTCTGAGAAACGCACTGGCAATCATCTGAGCCGCCAGCAAGATCAGTCAATTGAAGCCCACCTTGTGTTCCACTTCCATGAGGGCCAACAGCACTCGCAGTGGACCTGTACTCTGGACGTCGTCCAAGGCCAGGCCGTCAAAACCTGCCCCACACATTGAACAGCTCATTGCCCAGACGCACCTATATCATACCCTCAACCACCATAAGCGCCAATGTTGGTCCAGGGCATCCCCTCGCCTCGAGGCAATGGCAACGTGGCGAGAGCTGATATCCATCATCTCTCGATGCACAGCAATCTCGCTTCTTCTTCCTGGAACGATAAGTCGCGCACAGAAAAAAACACCGACGGTCAGGGTAGGTTCGTCGTTTCAGTTGTCAAGTCGCAAGTTGATGCTTATTTGTCACCACCTAACCTTTTAGTTTCTCCACCATCTCCTCATCACGCCGTCGACCACGTCGCCCCACGCAGGGGCCCTAATATCCATTACACAACCCCCGGCGAACAGAAACGAACATCAGGCACACCCATTTTGTGGAACGAGGTCAAGTTCAAAAAAAAGTCCGTCATATGCCTCGCACCACGGCCGGTCGATCTCGCGGCGCTGCCCGGTCACCCAAACCATTCCTTCCCCGCACACGACCCTCCTCCACAGCAACCCCCCCCGTATCCATCAAACTCGAACCCACCGACTCAACCCCCATTCCTCGTAAATCATCCAAGCTCACCATCATCGTCCCTCCCCGTCCCCCGGCCGTCTTGGCCAACAAGGCCCAACCATGGAAACACCCAGACGAGCTCGAATACATACGTCCAGACACTTGGAGCGAAGATCACATCATCGCTTTTCTCTGCACCCACGGGTTTTCCGTCCCAGCTCGTTCCACGAACGCCAATGAACCTTGGGTCAAGGTCACTGCCCGAGATGGAGAGACGACGGTTCTGCCGAGGGCGTACCGCCTCCCTCTCATGTTTGCGGCCAAGTTCCAGTGGGAGTCTTTACGGCTCGTGATGACTTCGGAAGCGAGGGATGAAGAGTGGGAGGACTACAAGTATGACATTCTCCACGTTGCGCGGCTTTGTAAGACGTTTTTGGAGGAGGCGAGGAGTGCGATGGCCTTGTCTGGTATGGACAAGATGTGGAGGTGCCCGACGTTTGATAGGGCCCTGGTGAGGTATTACCAGCGATGGCTCGTCAACCGGGAGGAGTTTGTCAAGGACTTTTGGGTCGAGTTTGAAGAGGAGGAATATGAGAAGGATGTGTTGAAGAATGGTCCGTTGTTTTTTTTGTCTGCTGTTGTCTATTAACCCTCTCTCAAGATTGGGCTCGGTTTGTGTTGAGAGGTCACAAGGGCTTTCGCCTCACGAAAGAGGAAGTCAGAGACGGGCTCAAGTATGAAGATATCACACGCGGTCTTGGGTTTATCAACGGTCGCTTGAACTGGGTTAATGTCGAGGCGTCGTCCCCTCCACTACTACAACTACCCCTCCCGCCGGCAGAAATCGTATCTGTGAAAACAAACACTCCTGTTTTGGAGGTCGTTCCAATGGCGGAACGGCCTACATCGGGCCCCGACCCTCCCTCTTCGCTTGATGATCCTTGCCACGCCTCCAAAATATCAAATGGCATGGATTCCCGCTCGCCTTCAACCTCGTGGTTATCTTTTCCCTCCCCGCCGGACTCTTACCATACAACACCCCCCCCTAGCCCAGTCCCCTCCCCGCTCCCCCGACCACACGATCGAACAACACCCGCCCCCAGCCCAATCCCCTCCGTTCCCGCAGCAGAAACTACCTCTTACCCTATGTACCCCGGCGATATGTACAATCATTTCAAAAAATTACTCGAGGCCAAGGAGATGTTGGCCCGGAATAGTGAATCTGTTCGGGCTGCGGATGAAAACGGTTCTGTATCAGGCCCTGGCCCTACCGCTGCTGGCGACGCTCCGCCGGCAGCTGCTGATGAATCCCTCCCTTCTTCAGTGTCACGTCATCCAAGTCATGGTGCTGACCAAGGCGGAGATGAAGACTCTCGGTCCGATGGACCCGAGATCGGGGGTGGCGCCACGCCGATCAAAATCCCGTTGGGTCATGAAACTGGCCCAGAGAAAGCAGACCAACGTGACATCGAGGCTGTCGCCCTGCCCAGTCAATTTTTATCGAATGGTGGGAACGCCCAGGAGGAGCAGGCCAAACGCCTCTCTTTGCCACGGGATGATGTGGAGATGGATGTGATGGAGCCGGCGTCGTCTTCGAGAGCGTCTTCGGTACTATCTGTGCCCGCCTATCTCGCCCCGCTGGCGGAGCCAGCCCAGTTGAGCGCGTCCCTCTCTTTACCGCGGGATGATGTAGAGATGGAGGTTGTGGACCCGGGGGTGTCTTCTACACCGTCTGAGCCGACGTATTTCGCCCTCCTGCAGGAATTGACCAAGTTGAACGGTAGCAAAAATCCCGGGGTCGCAAGAGGTGGTGATGCCGAGCCGCCTGTTGAGCAGCCTGCAGAGATCAACACGGAAAAGATTACGTTGGATCTTGAGGAGCAAAATGTGGATGCTGCTGCTGTGGCTCCGGCAGGCTCGTCCAATGGCTCGTTGATGTCACTGGAAACGGAGCAGGACGAAGAGGTTGATGAAAATTCACCAGAAGGAAGTGGTTCTTCAAAAAGTGGGGAGGAGAAGGAAGATTATGGTAATGATGGTGACGTTGAGATGAATGACTTGGCCATGGGAATGGCAGAACCAAAATCTCGGCGTTCTTCTCATGAGAACGGCGGAGGTGGTGGCGGGAGTCCAAGTGCGAGCAGCTCGCGGCGCATCTCGCCTGCTGCGCGATCACGATCACGGTCGCTGTCAGGATTGTCTGATACTACTCCCACGTCTAGCACAGGAGGGGAGCATTTTATGCTCAGCGCTGCGGCATGGACGTCGGAACCTGAATCTGTGGACGCTTCGTACTCGGATTCTGCGGCGACGGCAAAGGCGGGGCCTGTGCAGCCGCCGCCGTTGCCTTCACCTGTACTGTTACATGCTGAACCCAGATCGGCCTCCTGTTATTCATCTGGCTCTAGGAGGAAACAGAACTACCGGGGCGTCGCTGCGGCGATGCGGCGGTACGGTACGGCACCTCTTGGGAATTTTGGCCAAGGTGGTGGTGGGTATGGAGAGGAGGGTGAGGATGAGGATGGGATGGGTCATGACCCGGTCGTGACAAAAATTGTTTCGGTCTTCAGGGATACGCTGGAGGGTTTGACGGATATTTTGACCACGGTTGGAAGTGGAAGGGAGGATAGCGTGTGTTCGCCTGCGTTGACGTCGAGTATTTCGCGGAAGCGGGGTTCCATGCCGGTCCCTCCACCTCCTCCGCCAGGACCTACTCGTTCCATGACCCCTGTGGCGTCGACGTCGACCATGCCACCGCCGCCGCAGCCTCCATCGACCGAAGCGCAATTAATTGGGGAGCTTCTGGTGGAAATTAAATCTCTTCAAAGGACGATGCAAGAAGATGCGCGGAGAAGGACGGCCCGGGATTTGGAGATGCAGCGTATGCAGACCGACATGGACGATCTCCGGCGACAGGTGCTTCGCATAGACCGGGAACGACATATGTCGAGTGGAAGTGGGATCACTGAACAGCAGCAGCACGCGCCCTCCCCGACGTCTCCTTTGACCCCGTCCACCTTTTCTTCGCTACCGCATGCTTCGTCTTCTGCTCTGCTCCCGGCACAGATGTCTTCTCCGCATCCCCTATCTCACCTGTTGGCGATGGACGTTGACATGGCACCGGCCGAGAATGGATTGTCCATGTCGAGGGATTCGACGTTTGTGTCGAGCCCTTCGGCCGATTCGGATTCGAATGGACCTCTGGGGGATTTGCAGTATCCGTTTGCGCCCGGTCCGATTCTTCCATCTAGTGTTCGTGCACCTTCTCGTTCCCCGGCCCCTCTCGGTCCCGCGCACCGCGTCTATTCTTCACCTGATTTGACCCTGATCCCGCCGCTCGACGTACCGCTGCCGATCAAGTCGCAGAGGAAGCAGAGGGGGGGGATGTTTATGGCTCATCCGTTACGAACCGTGGACAACACGTAGCGGGCTCTTTCATATATATCACACGACGTGTCCTTTTTTTTGATTATACAGATGAAAACGCGCGTTTTAGCGATATCTCCGCAATTTAGTCGATGTTGTGTGTGGTCTTTTATCGAGTTATCTTATGTATTTTTTATTATTTTACTATTATCGGACTTTTT
>Ga0307516_10009246_pt1 | contig 11023 bp, 7 predicted proteins | sample 19_EM_MG_FD_203310 | JGI IMG/M metagenome (GOLD analysis project Ga0307516, IMG submission 203310) | Populus trichocarpa ectomycorrhiza microbial communities from riparian zone in the Pacific Northwest, United States - 19_EM | ecosystem: Host-associated > Plants > Roots > Unclassified | place...
ATGGTGCTCGCCATCATTGACCAGCGTGTCATCTCGCATAGTCCTGCTATCAGTGCATCGTCATAAATGAACTATCATGTCCGTATGCTTGTGATGTCGTCGATAGCCTATGCCTACATCCGTTCGTCATATGTCAGGTGCTTCCATGTGCATGCTTTGTCGTCGTCCTGATGCATCCGGGAAGGAGGTAGTTGCATCGAATGAAACAACTCACTACTTGTAGCTGCGCTTTCATTGAGCATGAGCTTGTGGATATCATTGTCAGTAGTTGTCATATAGCTGCATGAAATGGATAAAATTAAAAGAACTCACCAAATGCCGTTGAATGACAACCACTAGGAGCGGGTTCAGTATGAGATTGCGGGTGGATGGGTGGCTTACTACTAAGAGATCCAGGCAACCAAGACGGTTGAAGAATAGCGGCCGAGACATGATAGTCAGATGAGAGTGTGATGAACAGACTGGAACATTGAACTCACTGCCGCAGAAGCCAGACAGTGCCCTATTTGCTTCAACTCATCCTCCATACCCATGAAGCCCTTCAGTTCCTTGCCTGCTTTCAAAGCATTAGCAATCTTCTCGCGATCAGGAAATATCTCTTGCTGAATGTCACCCTCGTCGTCAGGAATCGAATCCTGTTTCATCCCATCCCAGACAACGACCATTTCGTTCCTCATCTGAACGAGAATCTCCGAGCGATGTCCAGTCAGGTCTCTTGTCGACCTTGGAGTGCCCGACTTGCGAGGTGTGTCTACTAAGCATCTGTGGGCTGCGTCAGACTTCAATACTAGTAGTAAGACCAACCAAGCTAGATCATTCTAGAACATAAACATACATTATTGTCTGTCTTCCGGGAAGACCTGATGCTGTACAGGAGGAGCCGGTGTTGAGTCAGGCTAGTTTAGTACTAGTGTCGAAATCGATCCCACAACCGTGCTGTCTGCTTTGTAGACTCTGTGACAACTGTTGACAACTGAGGACATGTCGACCGCTTACGAGTAGGAGAATAGCCAACGGTGTGTGGAGTTGAGAAGGCTGTACAGGCTGTGCAGATCTGGACAAAGGGTGTGGGAACTGTAGGACCTGTGGCGCAAAAAGGTCAGTTTGCTGATGTGAGTTGTGATTCTTCACCTTTGAATTCATCTTTGGAGTCAAATCAGCTGTTGTGGGAAAGGTATCACCGTTTGAAATCTATATATACTGTCATAGTACTACTACACAACATCCTCAGTGATGCCTGCACTACATAGGTTGCATTCAAGGGATTTGAACCAGTGGGCTGAATTAGGACCCTGATAGTGCACACTCATTGGAGTATTGTGCCAAGTTCAATCTCCACTTGGTCACCGGTCACCCCTAACCTTCTACCCGCACCATGTCTGGCATTGACAACACAGACCAGGCCTCACGAAACTTCTCGATTGTGTCCTTCACATGTCTAGAGACAAGAGATAAGAAGATCCCAACTATTCATGCTGTGGTTTCAAGAGCAGTATTGCATTGTTCCAAATCACCCCTGAGGTGTAAGTGATCCCTTTTTTCCACCGCAGTGTTCTTGTTGACTTATCATCACTCACAGTCAAATGGAAAGGAATAATATCAAAAACCATTCTATGCCTTCATCTAGTGGATTTGGCCAGCTTCTTTTGGAGTTTGAAAGGGAACCTGATTCTCTGGGTACCGCCCTTCACAGGCAAGATAAGTGCATGTATGCACTATTTGGTCGTGCGTTGACCTGGTTTCAAGCTCTTGAAACCCTCTGAGTAATCCTCCCGACTATACTCAACGCCTCAACAACTTGCTCAAACACGATCTTTTGATTTTGTCTCCAGGGCTTTGGTTGGCATCTTTTGCAGTATGTATGCGTCGTTCCCATCGATCCTAATGCATTTCCATTGTCCATGGATGCTTTGACATTGCAATTTCGTGCCCAACAGGTGAGTTTTGCGTCCTCGGCCCCATTTGACGCAATCTGACATTTTTGCTTGCGATTTCAGCTGATTTCAGGTTGTTTTCATCACTCCGCATGTGCATGTGTATTTTCAATGCTTCTGTATCGTTTCCCAAGCCATCCACCATGCCTGTACACCATATCTCCGTGCCAATAGGCGGTGTAGGGGAAGGGTCCCTTGAAGGCGCGAAAATGGGTTTGCCCGAGGGAACTAGGTCTGGCCTAAGGTAAGGAGTCGGAAAGGTATATAAAGTACCTGAGGTACTTGGCTGAACGGAGAGAGGAGAGAAAGCGAGAGCACAGCAAAAAAAAAGGGAGCGCGATGAGTGCGCTAAAAGTGAGACCTGGGTGTATTTTCTGAAGAGCGGGAGCGCTCTGAATGAGAAAAGAGACTCGGAGGAGGCAGCAAAGACGAGGAGAGAGAGAGAAGAGACGACAGGACGCGACAGCTAGGCTCAAGACACAGAGAAAATTCCACTTAGACGCAGAGACTCAATCCTTTTTGGGGGGGGGGAAAAAGACTGTCTTATTCTTGCCTCTGTACAGTATATGTGGTAGGGCCAAAAGTACGGAACCAAAAGGGTCCAACGATGTAAAAGAGTGTCCTGTACAACTACGCGGTAGCCCTAACTAAAAGGAGAAAGTGATGCACCATTGGGCACTTCTATTACGAGAAGGGGAACAGCCTAAAAGGGGAAAAGCGCACTGGCGCAAGGCCGGGAACGAATGGCAACTACGGGATATCAAAAGAGGAAACACGGGCGGTAACTCACACAGAGGTTCCAGGGTGCGGGACGAGTGCATGTACTAACGCAGACGTTGGTAGTGAACCTGGGGAGAGATGACGACTGGGGGCGGACGCGCACAGGAACCGGGAGAGCAGCAGAAAACACGCTAGGGGCTCGGGTGCTCTGCAGCCACGATACACCTGCATAGGTATTCTGCCCCGGTCTGGACAGTGCTGTACGTGCCCTGGCTGGGAAGGCGTATCATCCGCACGTACTGGGTGCTCGGGCGCTCAGCAGCCACGATACACCTGTGCGGACATTCTGTTTGTGAGACGGAAGAGGCTCCGTGCGAGCGCTGACGAACAAGAGACGCCATTTGCGCGCACTGGGTGCTCGGGCACTCTGCAGCCATGATACACCCATGCGGGCGCTTTGCTGCGAGCGAAACGCCTCGACTGGGACAACACGCGTGCACTTGAATGGGGGGTGTCGACAGCGCGCACGAGGTGCTTGGGCGCTCTGCAGCCACAACGCATCCTGTGAGTATCCTGACGCGAGCAGGACAGAGTGGGCGGGGCGTTGCGCATGCGCTGTTCCTGCCACAGGTGAGCGAGTCTATTTGAAGCTGTACGCGTGCAGAGACAGTGATGTCTCTACAGCAGGTTCTGTGGGTTCTGCTTGTTTGGGGTATGCTAACGATTTCTGCTGTTTTTGCTGTCATTTTTGTGCTGTTTCGAATGCTGTGAGTGTGATTGCATATGGCCGACGCATCTGAGAGGTTTCTGAGCCTTTGTGGCTCCTCTGTATGCAATCTTGCGCTTCCACCAGGTGAGTGTGAGGGGTTCCTGTCGTTTGAGGCTTTCTGATGGATTCTGTTGTCTTTGCAGGTCTTCTCGAGTGTTTGAAATGCTGCATGTGTGTATGCGCATGTTAGGCGTGCCTGCATGGATTCTAGGCTCGACCATGTTGCATCTCCCTGCATCAACAGGCAAGTCTTGCATTTTCGTGGTATTTTGCTATGTATTGATGAATCGTGTCGCATCTGCACTCATATACATACCAATTTGAATGCATGGCGCATCTCTGTGCCCCCTCAATGTGTCTGTCCAGTTTCCAAGGCTGTCCATCGCATCTGCGTTGTGTTTTGGATCTCTAGCATCTGACTTCACGCCTGTACCATCATCATCGTCCACAACAGCCATCTTGCTGGTGTTTAACACTGTTGAGGTTTCCATCTAGCCACTTGAACCATCTGCACTGCCATTCAACCTATCTGCTCGACTTCGACTCACCCATTTGCGTTTTCATACCCCCAAGGCACATGTGTGGTGTTTCATCACCACCTGGGTTGTCTGGCTCTACTGTCGTGATCGTGAGCTTTTCTGACTTGCCCTGGCCATCCATGGACTTGACCTCGCAGCCTGCACTGTCATCTGCGTGACAATTTCCATCTCACCTTCATTTCTGTTTCAATCAGTATGTGTTTCTGGCATCTCTTTCGTATCATTGTCTGCTTCTGTGGCGCTGGCTAGAGTTGATTGTGTATTGTGTATCTCGTTGTAGCTGGAATGCATTGTGTTTTAGTATCTCATTACCTGCTATTGTAAGTGTGAGGAAGAACAAAGGTCATTACAACTGCTCAAATCTCGTGATCTCTCATTACAATAGTGGTCACCATACCTGCCTCTGAGGTGGTCCATGCTAATGCGGATTAAGTTAGCTCTCAATTTATCTTCCTAACTAACTGTGGCAGAGTATGTATCGGGATACTCGAGTTTCAGACTCATATATCAAGATTTATATGTATATATCAGTATATATCTTGCCTGCACTTTTGTTGATGGGCATGGTGTGTATATATGCATGGGGCTGTGGCATAGATAGGTGTCAGTCGGGTTTTCCTGGCGGCAGGGAGATTTCACTGAATGTGGCTTTTAACCGTTTGGTTTCGTTGATGTAGATAAACAAAGCTCTCTGAGCCCATTTTTCCGCGAGCAGGCATTGTGTGGACAATGCCTTTTGGCCTAGCTTGGTCCTTAGTGCATGTCTCTCTCTGTTGTATCTTGGGCACTCGAATAGGAAGTGGTGTACTGACTCCGGGCATTCATCATTACATTGCAGGCACATGGGAGTATCGCTGCATTTGAAGCGGTGGAGGTGCTTGTTAAGCGGAATGTGTCCCATCCTGAGTTGAACATAGATAGACGTGTGCTTCTTGCCTAGGTACTTCGTCAGTTTCGTGAATGTTTTAGATGGAAGGGAAGGGTCTATAGATGCCATGTGGTCATAGCGTGGTGATCATTTCCACATTCCTTGCCATTTGTCTTGTAACTTGGCGTTGTGATCTTGCTTGACTGCTGAGATGCTTGCCGGGAGGGGCTTGCGTAAGATCTTGGGAAGTAGGTGCCGGGGCGATGCGTTGGTCGAGCTAGTTGCTGCCAGTTTTGCTTCACGGTCCGCTAGTTCGTTGCCTAGGATGTCCGTGTGTCCTGTGATCCAGTTGAGTGAGAGGGCTTCACGGTCGACGTTCTTTTTGTCCTGTATGCGTTTCATTAGCTTTCTGAAGTGAATCAGTAGGTAATGACCCGGCTTAGCCGTGGGGTGGGAGCTAGAGCATATTGCCACTTGGTTGTCGGCGAAAATCGTTGTGGGGAAGGAGACTTCTCTCCTTTGGGCGAGTAGATGGGCTGCAAGAACGAGTCTGACTGCCTCAGCTTCGAATACTGTGTGTTCGGTTGCTTTGCCTAGGTGTTGGTGTAGGGTGGCGACGTGGTTGTGGTTGATGAACAGGGTTGCTGCAGCTCCTACTTGGCTGTTGTGACTTGAGCTGTCTGTGAATATCATCGTACAGCTTGTGCAGTTTTGGAAGTCTACTTTGGCTTCTTCCTTTGAGTTGGCGATGTCTGTAACGAATGGGGTCAGAGATGTGGGGTGGAGAGGGTGTGGGGAGACGGTTTCTATTCTTTCTGGGTTTATCTTGAGGCCGTGGAAGAGGTGGTGTAGTGCTGTCTTGTGCCGTTTGACGTTGCGCTCGGTGGCTCGTTTGACTAGCGAGTATAGTGGGTGCGATTGGGGTCTTGATGCAAGGCGTAAGGCGGCGTTGTGGAGTAGGTGTTGTAGAAGTAGCAGCATAGGTAGGAGGTTGGCGTGGATTTCTACCAAGTCTGTTGGGGAGGTTCTCATAGCTCCTGTGATGACTAGCACTGCCGTTCTCTGGGCCTGCATCATCTTCTTAGCTAATCCTTGAGATCCTCGTAGCAGGTTGTCGGAGTCTGAGCTGAGTAACAGTTTGATCCAGATGCTCGCAGCGTAGAGCATCTTCAGGATAGCTATGGCGCGGTAGAGTTGTCGGATGAGTCTTGCCGGAATGCCATGGGTTGGTCTTGAGAGACGTCTAAGTAGTGCTGCGTAGCTGGCACCTTTGGCTAGGGCGAAGGCTGCATGTTCTTTCCAGTGGAGTTCCTGGTCTACATTATGCCCAGAAATCTATGCGAGGGGGTGGGTGTGATGACGTTTCTGCGGATTGTCATGGGGGGGCGTGGCTTGGTCTTGCTGAGGGTGAAGTCAACTAGGCTGAACTTGCTGGTCTCGAAGTGTGAGTTGTGGTCGGCTGACCACTCGTACGCGCCTCCTTCTCTCTCCAACATGTCACCCAGGATTCTGTGGGTGTCTTGGAATGACTTGGCTATTGCGAGTAGTACGGTGTCATCTACGAAGGCGAGAGTTAGTTCGTCTTTATTTTTGGTTACTGTTACCAGATCTGAGTCGTAAACGATGTAGAGGAGCATGGAGAATGGGTCGCCTTGTCCGATGCCGTTCGTGATGTTAAACCATTCTGATGTGTGGTCGTCGAAGCATAACTGCGTTTTCCTGTTTTTTAGTAGCTCTCCGACGTAGTTGACTATCTCTTTTGGGAGTCTCTTTTTCTGTAGATTATGTAGGAGGCGTTCCGTGACTGCATTGGGGAAGGTGCCTTCTATGTCTAGAAATAGAGCGGATACGACCTTACCTTGCCTCCAGGCATTACGAACTGTGCTCTCAAGCAGGTGTAGGGAGTCTTCCATTGTGTGTCTGGGTCTGCCACCGAAGTGCGTGGCCGGCAGCAGGTTGTGGGCTTCTAGGATGTAGGACGCTCTGTCTGTGACTATGGAGGATAGTAGCTTTGCGGTGGTGTTCAGCAGGGCTATGGGGCGGTATGCCTTGGGGACCGAGTAATCGGGCTTGCCTGGTTTGCGTAGTATGATGGTGATGGATTCTCTCCACGGGTCATAGTGCGTACACAGCTTGGTTGTGGCATTGAAGAGGGGGAGAAAGTAGTCGAACAGTTGGTGGCACCTCTGGAACACGATGTTGGCGGCGCCGTCTGGGCCAAGTGCTTTGTATGGGCTGAGTTTGTTGACGGCCGCTGTGAGTTGTTCTTGCGTGATCTCCGTCCAGCCTTCTATTGGTTCTGGGTATTGGTAGTTGTCTGGGACTGAAGACGATGCTGGGGGGGGCGGGAAGAGGGTGCTTGCCAGGAGGGCACTTTTCTCTTCGTTGGTAGCTGCAAGTGTTATGCTCCTGTCTGCAGAGCGACTCTTGAGGGTGGGGATGCGTGACTTCCCGCCGTCGCCTCCTGGGTTTGTGATATACTTGCTTGCGATCCACACATTGTTGCCTGCCATGTCTTCCAACCAGTCTTTCCAATGCATCTCCTTGGTCACCCAGATCTCTTTGTCTAGCTCCTTCTCTTTCTCCTTTAGGCAGGTGTGGCTGACGTGTTCTGGTATTGCCCTGAACCTGTATGCCTATTTGCGCAGGCGCTTGAGTTCGTCTGCGCGTTTGGTAAGGTCTTTGGTCCACCACCGTTTCTGGTGCAGGTGCGGTCTGGTCTTTGGGACCATTGCCTCAACCACGTTGCGTAGTGTCATGTCCAGGTTGCATGCTGCCGCCTGGAAGGATTCCACCATGTCCAGGGGGGCGGGAGGGTCTATACCGATCAGTGCATTGTTGACAGCAGTGTTGAACTTTTCCCAATCCACCTCGCGGTAGTTCCATGAGGGGCTCTCTGCTGACGCTGCCAGAGACATGTCGAACTGAGTGAGGATTGGGACATGGTCTGTGTTGGGGCCCCTCTGTTCTGGATCCGTGTCGCACGTGTGGTCTGTGCAGAAGATGTTGTCAGGGCGTGTCCAGTTGCCAGAGCTGGTCGACTGGAGGGTCGGGACGTCTTTGGGGAGGATCTGCGTTAGGCCGTAATCTGCTAAAATGTCAATTAACTTTTGAGAGGCTTCGAGCACTGTTCCTGTGAAGAGGTGGTTGTTCCTGTCCTCATCCCAGAGTGGGTGGTGGTGGTTGAAGTTGCTGAGCCACACCAGGTGGTCCTGTTCCGTAGGGTGGAGGGACGGCAAGTTACCTGGGAGGAACCTTTCCAGCGCGGAGACGGTGTCGTCATGGGTGCAGTCATTGTATATGTTGAACATGGTGCAGAGCCCCTGCGACGTCCAAAGCTGGATGACCACAATGTCTGCTGATGGGAATTCGATCTGTTTCCAAGCGTCAGTGCTGATTTTGGAGCTGACTAGTGTTACCGCTCTGGGTTTTTCCTCATTTGTATACTTGGCTGTGGGGTAGACTACTCTCCAGTGCATGTTTGCCTTTGTGTTGCCTAGCGAGTTGAGCAACGGTTCTTGTATTGCTAGGATGTCCCACTCTCCTGGGGGGATGCTGTTGATGAGCGTTAGTTGTGCGATGTGAGATTTGTTGAGGTTTTGTTGCCATATTCGAAGTTTGTCCAACGTGGTATGGGCGGGTGTGTCCATCATAGAGATTTGGGTGAGTGTGGGGGCTCGGACTGCATGTTATGGGGTGTCGGTGTTGGGGAGGGGGATATGTGTATGCGAAGAGGGGAGAGTGGGGCAGCAATCTTGGGGGTTGGCGGGAGGGAGAAGGGGTAGGTGTAGGATGGAGCCTTCTCCTTGTCGGGGTTGGCGGGAGCGTGTTCTTTGGGGTCTTGTGGGGCGGTGTCTGTATTCGGCTGTCTCTGCTGGATGGTTAGGGCGCCCGAGGAGGACTTGCCGAGTGTTTGTTGGGTCTGGGGGAGGTGAGTTGTGTCCTGGGGGGGGTGGGGTGGTCTTGTTTGAACTATGGGTGCGTACTGCTTGGGTGGGAGTGTTGCGTGGGTCCATGGTTCACCAGTTGGGAAGTATGGGGTGGCGTTTTCTGGGATCTTGGCATTTAGCTCCTCTAGTCTCTTCATGTAGTCGGGACATCCCTTGTCCAAGCTGCCATGTGAGGTGGATTTACAGTTTATGCAGTAGTTTGTTTGGTAGGCGTTGCATAGGTGTTCCTGGTGGGGGCCTCCACATGTCCCACAAGTGTCTTTCTCCTCTTTGCAGTCCTTCGAGAAATGTCCCCATCTCTGGCATTTGAGGCAGCGTAGGGGTTCTTTCTTGTCTTTGTGGGCGCAGAGCTTGGAGTGATTGAGGTAGAGACCGGTGCTGATGAGTTTGTTCGCGGCTTGTGGGGAGGTCAGAGAAAGGAGGACGTGGGCTACGCGCTGTTTGAGGCTGCGACAGGCTGGGTCTTTGATCCACTTGATGGCACTGACTGATTCCGCAGGAAATCTGTTCTCTTGTTCGATTTTCCGTAGGATATCCAGATCTGTGAGATCAGTGAGGACTGGGACAAAGGGGACTACCATGTTGAACAATCTGTCTTTAACTCGTGCTTTCCCATCTAGTTTCTTGAGGAACGTCACTTTTCTGGTTGGTTCCTTTATCCAGTTTACTGCTTCGGCACTGGGGAGTTCGAGAACAAGACCCCCGTTTCTGAGCTTGGTTAGAGCTCTGATCTTGAGAGATGGGGCGGCGTCATCTTCCAGGGGGATGAGCGCTTGCTGGAGGATTGTGATTACTGCATTTCTGGGGGTGTCTTCCCTGATGCTGGGGTGATCTGGGTCGATGTCGACTAGGAGCTGTCTTTCTTTTATCGCGGCGTTTCCTCTCGCGTAGTCGGAGGTGGGGTACTTGAGGAGAGGTTGTCTGTCGTCTGCTGGGGGGGAAGGGTCTGCCAGGAGGGCCTCCCTGTATGTTGCAGCCGGGGTGACGATGGTAGAGGCTTGTTGATGGGGTATCTCTTCGAGTTTAGCCAGTATCTGTGGAGATAATGTGACCAGCTCTTCCACTGATTCGTTGATTACCTGGGCTGTGATCTGTAAGTTGTTGCTTGCTATGTCGGCTGCTCTTGTTATCATTTCTGCCGCTTCCCTGTTAATTTGCGTGGTGTCCTGGATTTCTTGTATTACTTCTTTCAGGCAGGGGATCTGGTTCTCGAAGTCAGAGAGGTGTGCTGCATCTGGGATGGGGAGGTGGGTGGTGGTGAGTGGGGGCACGGGCAGCTTGGCATCGAGGATGATTGCTACAGCACGCAGAGCCTCCGCTGTAATGGCTGTGATGCCTGGGCCTGAGAGTGCTATATTAAGTAATACCAGGCTTAGCGAAGAGTGATTGGGGTCCTGGCCGGGTGTGATTAGCAGGTGCTCGGCTAGGTGTTTCAGGGCCTGGTCTTTGGTGTTCATAGATGAGGAGAATTTAGGATTGTTGAGTAGGTCTTCTTTGGTTCTGCCTGTCGCGAGTCTGCCGTATGTCGAGGTCTGTCGTCTGGTGTATACTGTGGTTCTAGGGGGGGGGAGCCTGGGAGGAGGGGGTTGAGGCCGTCGGGTATTCATCGGTGAAGCCAGCGCTATGTTAGGCGGTTCATTGTCTACTACTAGTGGGGGAGACATGTTAGTAGTGTACTGGGCGAGTCTACGGAGTAGATGAAACAGGGTGGTATTGTGCTGTTTAACGTCATTGCGTGCACGACGGGCTCAACAACAGGCGGGGCGATGAGTTTCGAACTTTGCTGGTCTGGGGTCCTGATCAGGGTGCCACATGGAGCGGAGTCAAGGAGCATTCTCAGACAAGTTTGGTTTTCTGCTAGTCTCGTACCCAGCCATAGTGGGGACTTACATGATTAGATAATATGCAGAGTTTTAAAAAACGAGTGCAGAATCGTCCCCACAATGTCTGGTGCAGTTTGTCCGACGAACCCCCCATGCGTCACACTTACTGTATCACGTGATGAATGTGCATGCCACTGGAGTAAACAAATGTGCTATGATTACCATATATAGGCAAAACAGTACTTTGAGATCTATGTCACATTCTAAGCCATGCCTACTCTTGTCCTTGGCACCGAGCAACAGCATGCCAGAGAAGCAAAGGCCCTGGCTAGAGCAAGAGTTGAGGCCGCCCAGAAGCATCACTATGACTCACAAATGACACGAGAAAGGCTCTCGAAGCTAGTGCACCAGCACTGTGAG
>Ga0307516_10009248_pt1 | contig 11022 bp, 12 predicted proteins | sample 19_EM_MG_FD_203310 | JGI IMG/M metagenome (GOLD analysis project Ga0307516, IMG submission 203310) | Populus trichocarpa ectomycorrhiza microbial communities from riparian zone in the Pacific Northwest, United States - 19_EM | ecosystem: Host-associated > Plants > Roots > Unclassified | place...
CCTGGCGTTCGTCTGGACAAATAACGCAGGAAAGACTGAGGAAGCAATCAGAATACTGAAAGCTGGCATTGAGGCAAACCCTGCAAGGTACGCTCCCACTTTACTCGACTCCGTGCCCCCTTTTTTTACCCCCATCCAGTTTCTTGTTGAACTTTGAATACGCGGAGACGCAAGAGATTGGGGGCAACTCCCTCGAGGTTCACTCAACCTATGAGAAATTATTTGAGGTCCTTCGTCGTGAGTTGGAATCCCTTGAAGCTCGGATTGGTTCGACGCCATCATCGGCAAATAATTCCCTCGACTCGCAAACAAACGGGATTAACGGCGACCACACTCTTGAAATCAACACGTCTCAGACTACACAGACATCGTCCCAGGGAACCGAAGAAAAACCGAAACATAAGTCCAAGGAACTAGCGGAACGGCGCACTGAATACGGTTTGGCCATTATCATGTACATGAGGTTCTGCAACCGGGCGGAAAATCTCCAGTCGTTCAGAAACGCGTTCAAGCAGGCAAGGAAAGATCGCTGGACGCCGTGGGAGGTCTATGAAGCCGCAGCGCTCATGGAATACCACTGTACAAAGGCCGCCACCGTTGCAACCAAGATCTTTGAGAAGGGCCTTGAAATCTTCCCAGACGAGATCGACTTCGTGTTGCGCTACCTGGGATTCTTGATCTCGATAAACGACGAAACGAGTTGGGTTCCTCATTTCCTTTTCGCTTTCGTCAATACTGACCCCACCCCAGATGCCAGGGCGCTATTCGAAGGTGTCATCGGAAGGTTTAGCGGTGACAAGGCGCGTCCATTGTGGGAGAGATGGGCACGATACGTCTACCAATTTGAACACCTTGAGGAAGCTCAAAAACTTGAGAAGCGAATAGCAGAAGCTTATCCAAATGGTATGCCATAGCTTCTGGGTCGAGTTGGTGTTCTGATCTTTATCATGCAGACCCGCCGCTCAAGCGGTTCGCCCAGAGACACACGTACCTCGGCACTGACGCCATCGCGTCACGGGATCTCGGCGTGGCGCTCATCCGTCAACATTCCACACCCACAAACGCCTCCGTCAAAATCGAGAACAGCATCAACATCACTGCTGCTACGACCAAGCGTCCCCCTTCGCCGGACTCAAGTAGGAGGCGAGATGAGCGAGATCACACATCTCATAAACGTCAACGCGTCTCCCCGGCCCCACGAGACCGTGAGAGGGATCGTGAGCGGGATCGAGACTGGGAAAGGGATAGAGACAGAGACCGCGATAGGCGGGACGCTCCTCGTCGACGATACGGATCTCCGCCTCCATGGGAGCGGGATAGAGAACGAGAGAGAGATGCCTCAAGACGGCCATACGAAAAAGAAAAAGAAGAGGAGAAACCATCAGTCGCACTTCCTGCCATTGTTTCTTGGTTTGTCGGCACGTTGCCTGAACCGTCAAAGTTTGATGGTGGGTCTTATGCTCCTACTCCCTGCTTACCACCAGCATTGAACACCCATGTACCCCGTTGCAGGTCCAGTGTTTAGGACGGACGACCTGTTGCAAGTTTTTAGAAACGCCGTCATCCCAAACGTCAACAGACCGAGATCCCCCACGGTCCCTCCCCCACGATGTATATCTCCCATTGTTCTCCCCCACGTGGAAATGATACTGATATCATCCGACTCCTCCGTAGCGACCCGACCACCCCCCGACTACGGTCCATACCAAGGCCCTGGTGGGGGTACCAGGCGGCGATGATGCGGCCCAACATACAGGATGACAATTCGTACGCACGGCAAGACCAGAGCACCTAGCCCAGCACCTACGTTCGCCGTCTCCCCCGGCGTGTATTTTTAGTATAATCTCCCTCGCACCTTCCTCTTTTTTAAGCCCTTTACATTTTCTACCTTCTACTTCCTAATGTACCATCCTTACATACTTGCTCTATAGACGAGTTGTTGCAGTCTTGCTCACCGTTTGGGCACAAACGGTGGGGTGATTCACGGCTCCCATGGTCAGCGGCCCAGAGCGAGTCGGACCACGACCTACCCACCCACCCCGCGATCCTGGGTGCTCTGTACTTTTGCAGGGTTGCCGCATATCACGGCGAAGGCGAGGTTAAACCAGTAATTTATTCCTACAGGCTGCGGGGTTTTTTGAAGTCATCTACGGGCTTGGCAACCGGGGATCGGCTTTCACATCTCCAACCGCCCCCTCTCGTACGCTTCCTGATGTACCAATCACACACTCACGCTCTGGTTGGATAGCCGGCGTGGGGGCTGCGGACGGTCAGATCTGGACTCTCCGCTGCACTCCGACCGCGCCGGGATCTTTCGAAACTTGCCTCGCCTCGGGTTCTAAAAGAAACGTCCTTCAGTGGTCAGTATTATCAGTGGTCAGGTTTCAGGTGACAGAGCTCACTGTTCCTGCCCATTGACTTGTTCTTTGAGGCTGAAACGCGATCCATAACGTGTTTGACAAAGAGTGCGCCTAAGAGTGCAATGACACGTAGGCATGACGTATACCTTGGATGTCTCGCGGACCCCGTACCCCCTCAATTCTGAGTTTATGGGATCTACCCTATCTCCATTCTTGCTGAAATTCCGCCCGTCGTTGTTTCGTCGGCTGAGGCGGCGCGCCTTGCCATATAAGGAAGGAACATTGACGCGTCGGTTATTCCCGCCCTCTGTCATCCCCCCTCCGCCGTCCTGCAGTGTGGCGTTAGTTCTTTGGGGGCCTTCACCCTTCTTGCTGCGGCTAGATTGACTTCGAGGGACGCGTCGACATGCTAGCAAAGTCCCCATCGAGGGATCCGCACCCCTGCGCGCCCACACTGCATCGGATTGTGAATGGTCTCAAGCCACAAGGAGAGCGCAGCTCAATCTTGGTGGTTTCATGGCCTTCGTCCGTTCATAACACGGCTTTGTTTCATCACGGCCACCCACACTGTGACGCGCGGTGGCTTTTTGAGAAGGGTAGACCCGAGATGAAAGGTCGAGAATGGTCCCCTCGCTGATGGGCTGGAAAATCCACACCCCCAGCGCCATCCGGAGCGACTTGAGGCCTCTTTGACCCCCTAAAAGAGCGTGGCTCCTCTCTCTTCCATGGGTCGCCGTTTCAAATAGCCTCGGATGGTCTCAGGAGAGTGAGCAGCCTCCTTACGTATTGGCGCAACTGATGGTGACTTGTCACCGTGCTTTGATTCACGGTAACCTTCGGTCACTCCCTGCTTGAATGGAAAACATTGGATCCAACGAACTCCATACCGATGATTTCCTTTGTTGTTCTACGGCTGTGGTTGGCCCGATCCATCATCCTGGGCGCGCGTTCCAGGATCTCATGTACTGGCGGAAGCTGGCCAAGCGCCAGCCGTACGACTCAGGGCACACTACAAACCACCGAGCACTGAACTGGGCTGTCGACTGGTTAACCGGGGTCGTAGAGCTGTCGGGCATCACTCAAGAAAAGGGGTACCGTTTCCCACCCTCACCACGGCTAACCGAACCAGCATTTGATCGTTCAAAGAAAGATCTTTCGGAAGCCGTTCGAGACCCCGCTTTTGCTTCCCCCTAGCTCTAAACGGGCCCATTGCCCCCGTTCCGGGGACCGTTGTCAGTATTCAATCCGAGATCAAGGGGGACACCGTTCCCTTCCCGTTTGCCAAAACGGGAAGGGAGCGTGGGGTGACAGGGATGGGTCTGTGGGCGCACGTTGGGCTGTTCTTTGACTGTCTCGAATGATCCATCTCGACCTGACCGTTTCACCTTGGTCCCCCTGGTACCAGTTACCCTCGAGAAGGCCCCGAAAATTTGGCGGATCAGCTACCACACAGTCCAAAAAGTGGGCCACGTCCTCCCGACTTTCGAAGCATCCCCAGGCCCGGCCAAAGGGCCCAAACTTCCCAATTGCCTTATCAAATCGGAAGATAAACCCTACGGCTAACATCACCACCACACACGCCGTTTGTGGGTGACCCGTGTTGTATAGGTTAAAAGCCCCTCGAGTGCGGCCAAACGCCCTACGCCACAACACTTCCCCACCATCCACTCGCCCCAGCCCATGTATCCCCGTAGAGAGACTCCCCCCCAGAACACCGAGTCCTCTCAAGGACATCCAGGAGGACTAGCGAGGCGAGTAGTGTTGGAACATCCATGTTGGCCTTCCGGGTGGTTGCATTGCGATTTGAGGGACCAGGCTCCTGGAACCTAATCTCTCGAAGCAGACCGTCGGTCGCGATTGTTCTCTTCTCCCTTTAAACTACTCCATGGACCGAACGACGAACTGACACTCCGTCCGTTACTCTAGGCTGACGATCCATGGCGAAAGAGATGAGCTGACGACCGCTACGACATCACAGCGTGACCCGCAACCCCTTCCAGGCATTATTTCGGACCGGCATGAACTCCCACACTCCCGATCCTCTACCACGATACGTCCAACCGTTAGTCTGCAGCACCGCGAAACCAATCTCAGGTCTTGTCCAAGGTGAGAGCCGTCTACGCGAGAATTTGCCATTAATCGATGTTTCTGACGTGAGAGAACGTCCTAAAGTTCGCGTATTCCATCTCGATCGTCCACCCCTCCGCCGAACTCGACGCAGTCGCTTGGCCAATCAACAACAACGGCGACGTATTTTACCGGGGGCCTGACGGCTGCATCTCAGATGAGCCTAGATACAGATCAGTTGCTGGTCGCATATCAGCCACCACCGAAAAAGCTCAAGTCCACCTCGTCTGAAATCGATCTGCGCCGCCCCCCTCGGAGTTCCGGCGGTACGCCAACGTCAGCGCATTCATCACTGTGAGTAGGTGAGGCCGGTATCCAGTCCGTTACTTATCCGTTCCGCTCTCTAGACCACGTCCCGAGCCAGACAGAAGAAGCACGATGCCGAGGTAATACTGCGCCAGTTTCCTACACCAATTTCAGGGTGAATAACGCTCCCCCAGATACGAACCGCGCGGTGGAAGTAACCGACTATCCCCATCATACGCGTCTTCCAGCAGCGATTTGCTGTCGGTTACAAGCCACGCAAGTTACGACGACGATGAGGGATCTCTAGGGAAGGGTTCTCCGGAGCCGCCTGGGTCTTCTACCACGACCGAAGAAGCCAATGCCTGGGATCAATACGTTGAGAAGCTCGGGGTCTCACAATACCGGTGTACATACATCGCACCAGGCGAAGAAGAACCCTGTGGTCAGCGCGGGGATAAGCGACATCTTGTTACGCGGCACATAAAGGCTGTTCATTTGAAAATCAGGCGAGCTTAAATTCCGGATTATGACCGAGAACTGGGTTCGCTGAAACCGATCTTGTTGCTATTGGTTCTCAGGCCTTTCAAGTGCGCTTATTGCCAGAGACGGTTTCCGAGCAGCTCGGGTCTGGAGACGCACGTGAACACCCAGTGAGTTTTGCTACAAATACGGGGGGGGATCTTGATCGGCACAGCTGACCGGTTTGCTCATAATAGTACGGGGGAGACACCCTACGAGTGTCCGTTCTGCCAACGGGGGTTTGCGGACCGAGCGGGATTGCATAGACACAAGGTGAAAGAACACGATTACAAACCTAGGAGCAGACGCTTGCAGCCGGTTTTCATGCCACTTGAGACGCATCCACCGGGTTGATTTACTCAAACGTTGTTTTTATCGTCGGGACCATTGCTACGTATGTATTCATCACTATGTAATCGTTACATTGTCTGTGCTGTGAGTGTGGTCGGCGATAGCCGGGTGAGCCAGGATAGTCCGCGCCAGTCGGTTGATGGGTTGAGTTGGATGGATAAGTACCGGAGCGCGCATCCTCGCAGATTCGACGTGACTCGCCCGGTAACTGTTTTCACGGCGTTCCGAGCCGCACCAAGTCCTCCTCCCCATGCCTATCCTTTAAGATCCAGCCGCCCCGGCTTCGGCTCCCCAACTCTCCTTAACATGTCTTTCCTCCATCCCGCCTCTCTCCTCCATCCGTCCCACCATCCCTCTTCCTTCCTCTACGCCTTGGCGAATACCAACGTCGATCGCCATATCATCGGTCAGTAGGCGTCCAACTACCTCCCCCGCAAGGCGAACTAACCCCCCAATTTTTTCACAGAGCACTGTGTTCGCTGCACAACAGATGCTGTCGACTATGCGATGGGTCGTGGATCCTCGTCTGATGCCAGAGGTCGAAGGAGGCTCCGATCCGCTCTTCATGCGACCTTTGCAGAGTTCGCCACAGGTGTCATCCGAAAATCCCAAGTGACGCTGCCAATCCTCCTGGTGGCTCTCGTATACATCGAGCGTTCAAGACCACATCTCTTCATTGAACTAGAGCAATGGGCTTGCGAGCGCATTCTCCTTGGGGCTCTGGTCGTTGCCTCCAAGGTCAGTGTAGATTTTACTTGGGAAGCTGGGTTTTGACTGATATGCCGATCGATTGCTCATTTAGTATGTCAACGATGCCTCACCGAAGAATACTTATTGGGCCGCATGGACCGGGGTGTTTGGAAAGCGCGATATCGGCCGTGTGGAACGGGAATTCCTCGACGTCCTCGACTGGGAGCTTTCCCTGCGAGATTCCGACATTATTGCGCAGCACAAGCTCCTGCTAGCCACTCGTCCCACCCAATTCCATGCATATCATCACCATCGATATCAACCCCGTGTTGGAGGTACCACACGACGATCGCCCACATTCGACTTTGATGACGACTCGGACTGGAGCGACAGCGATGATGAATCTTCTTCCTCATCGGAGTCCGACGTCTCCCCCCGGACGCCCGTCCACCATCAGCGCCCGCGGACCTCGCAGGTTCCTCGGGGGCACCGGATCGTTTCTCCAAGTTTCGTAATGTATGACACAAAGCCAAGCCAAAAGCAACCCCACTCAAGGGGCAAGTATCCATCCTTGCCTCATCCATCCCTTCAACTCGAGTTACCAGACCCCATCGATTCCATTGCCTTTGTTCCCACACAAGCGCTTTGAAAAAAGAAAAAAAAAAAACAGGACTTTGACGACCCCTTCACTGGCACATTTATCCCACACTGTATCAACACCACGCGTATGTAGCACTTGATCATGTATACTAGTAATCTATACCTTGTTGAAACTGGCCGTGTGCTTATCGATCGCCGCCGCATCTAACTAAACGGGAAATCGCTCCTGCTCGTGCGAGCTCAATCTGAGGGTGTCCCAGGAGGTCACGGACTGTCCCGGAACGGCTGTAACGTTGATCCCTCTCCCCAATTGGTTCTTGGTGGCCACTGTTGGCCAAGACGGCGACGGCGGAGCAGATTTCTTTCACGCGATGGGCCATGCTTCATGGGGAAACCACACGTTTGGGCCAGAACTGGCTGTTTCCGGTGGATCCAAGACTAACCAAGAGGCACCATCCAAACCGACCATAGTTCGCATCCGCTCCGTCAATCAAGAACCCGAGATACCCTCGTCGTCGAAATTTGAATTCAACCGCGTCCGGGATCGGTTCCGGGCCGATGGATTGCCGCGTGGTTTGGTTCCTCGAGAACTTCTCTGGAATCCACAGAACCGAAAGGCGACCCGGTGAATTGCCGTATTTTCAACGCACCGTCACAGCGAACAGTATCCCGCGACTCTAATCCTCCAGCGCGGCTCGTTTTTGGTTGGTTGATGGGCGAGATCGGATCCGACCCATGCCGCCTGCGTGGTATCTCATGGCCTCATGGCCCTGGGTTTTTAACACAGGTACGTACATTAAGAATCCGACTTTGCAAGCCCCCCCTTCCTCTTCTTCAAAAGTCGCACACAGCTGATTGATACGCAGGCCGTGTTGAACATCTTGGAACCCCCCTGCTACTTGGGGGCGATATTCCACCGCGGATTAGCGTGCAATGTCGATATCCTGTGTGTTCTGACATGTATCGTGCGGCTTGCCAGTTCTATTGTTTACTCATCGAAGCTGGAGTGGAGCTATATTCCTGGCTTTGTGCGATACGAGAGATACGTTGGGAGATGCTCTTACCAACGTCGACGAACCTGCATGCGGCCTGCGCTGGCGCATTGTGCGTCGACCACTAGTTTTGCCTTCGGTTTACTACGCTAACCCGAACTCAGCTTAGGTCTACGGACTCCGTTCCCATTCACACCGAGATACGGCCACCGGGGGGGCGCCGCAGTTTTCGATGGACTATACCACCATGCGCTATGGATATCAGTAACGGTACCTCACGAGTAAGGCTATGCCACTCGAGCTTCATATATGTAGCCAGCCTTAGTGTTACGCTCCCCTCATCGAAGTTCGTTCAAGATGTTCTGTACCCAAGGGTAACCCAGACTATTGGAATGACCGTCAAAAACGCTACGTCCGTGCGCGAATTGGAATTTGGCTTTGAGGAAGGCGCAGAGATCCCAACTTTGTCGGGTCGCCAATGACGCAAATCTCGGGTACCGACGTCGATTCCTACAACAGGAAGGTAATTATGTGGCGGTACAGAACGCTTCAGAGACTTCCGAGCAAAAGATCTGTATGAATCGGACCTCGGAGAACCGCTTGTTTGCGACCCTTTACCACTTTATCTCAGCTGCGGGGAACGACCACCAAACCCCTCAATAACGAGAGATGGAACTCGAAAGGGAGGGAGTTTTAGGATCTCGGGCAACGGGCGAGCGACCGAACAAACGGGAGTTACAGACGATCCTCCCTCAGAAATCCATCGCGACGTCGTATTACACACCCGTATCACTCCGTGTGCGGTGAAATATGATCGTATCCACCAAGCCTCTGGTCGGAATGTTACACAAGAATTAGTCTTACGTGGAAAAGTTTTATTTTTGCAACGGCTGATTACTTCCCGGGTTCCTCGGGCATCGCAAAAAAATGAATATGTAGGGATGCCTGCTGACGACGTTGATACGTTGATCCACTTGCAGGACTCCTGACAGAATACGGTTGACCATACTACATCCGGGGGATTGCTACGGTCTATTCAGCCACCAGAGTAGAAATGAATCTGATGGCTGAACGTTCACCTATGACCCGGGAGTGCACGTCGTATTCGAAGAGTCTCTAGCTCGGTCCGGCCTGCAAGTACTAGGGAGACATTACTTGTTTGTACGCACGGTTGTGGACCTCCATCAGCGACGGGAACCACCGGAGTTCTGGACGATCGCCCTGGAGCGGTCAAAGGGTGCGCCTCCCGACGCCCCCTTCCTGCGTGGTTCCTAGGACGTTACAAAGATCCTCCGCCCCCATATACGGAGAATCAGGTTCCTGGAATGTGCGGTCCGCCTGGAGAGAGATCGAAGGACAGGTGCAGTTCGGCTCGGGTATCCCCGACTCGAACTTCTCTCCTCCCCGAAAATTCTACGTCGCTGAGGACGCTGTGTTTGAAACACATCCCTCTCACGAACCGGTTCCTCCAGCTCACGGCTCTTACAACCCTCGAAATATGTCATTACTCTATCAATCTCACACGCTACTGGATTCTCTGGCGGTGGACGAGGAGTTAAAAGCTCTCAAAGTCATGTGTCGAAAACTCTCTACCCAGACCACCCCTCATAGAGGAGTCTCTCTGAGCAGGGTTCACCAGGTTGGGCTCTCGTCCCCCATGGTGAGGCCGCTCCTGGTGGCGCGACGTATCCCGCTCACCGGGGACCGTGACTCCATATCCAAATCCTACCGGATAGCCCCCCCATACTCCTCTTTTCGAGGTTCTCCCATCTTCCCCGGACGGCCTTCCCGGAATTGCTCGGGCGACGTATGGCGTCACTCAGACACTCGGTCAAGTCGTCTCCGGGTCTGGGCATGACGGAGGCGCCTTATATCCAAGGTTTCTTTAATCCAACCTTTCCGAACGACTTCTTGCCACCGAACGTATCGGAGACCCGGGAACTCCGTCCCTCTAGGGCACTATCGACCCCTTCCCCGTTACATCGTCGACCGCATCCTTTCCACAATCGGCACAGAGGTACAGCTCCCGCACTTATCTGCCCTCGCGATCACCCCTCCGCCGCACCTCGTGGTCGACCCACTCGTTTAATTGGCGGAGGGTGTTGTGCCTTCGGTGAACATTCTCGCTGTTTCTCGATTCTTGAACATCCGGTTCGAGTCGGTACGGAGGGGTCCTCCCAAATAGGGAGTTCGGCGAAATTCCCCCTCGAAAATCCACGGTCTTGCCTCACGCCGACGAAGTGAGTAAATAATCATCTACCTCTAACGCCCAGCCCAACCTCGCCCACAGGCCGTGCGTGTATACCTTTAATCCTGGGGTCACGAAAACGGGACACGGTACACGCCTGAACGCTCGGGCGCTATAATATCGGGGGGTCAAGGAAACACTGCAAGCAAGGTAATGTCACCATCATTGTACGATACATCAGCAAGATCACAAAGAGCGTAACGGACCAGTTGGGTGGGGTGGCAGAATAACTATGTAGCACGTGGGTAGGGCATTACGAACACCTCTCTGTCCAAGCACTGCAGACTTGGATCGATTTCGGATCGCTTATATAGCATCTGTGTTCAATTATGTGCTGATCGAGAGAGGCGCAAGGGTGATCGGAGGCTTCTCTCCCAATTGTTCACGTACCCCTTGGTTTTTGTTACAGCCGCCTGGTCCGATGACTTCGTACCTCGCGGTATCTGGTACTAAAATCGTCGATGGTGACGGTAAGGAGGTCATCCTCCGTGGCGCCGGCCTTGGTGGATGGATGAAGTGAGTGTTTCACTTCCCAAGCTCGCGCCCGTAGAAATCTGTAATTTTCGGGGTAACTTGGGTAGCATGGAAAATTTCATCAGTGGCGAGTCTCTCGCAAGGTGTCGTGCGATCCCCCCTGCGAATTCTAATCGCTCGTTTAGGATATCCCGGATGCGAGTTCCAGATCCGAGAGGCCCTCACTGAGACCATTGGAAAGGAAAGCGCTGAGTACTTCTTCGATCAGGTATGTATGCAAGACAGGGCTTCAACCCCCCCAAAACTCAGCCTTGGTGTGGCGTAGTTCCTTGAGGCGTTCTTCCGGGATACAGATGCCGCTTTCTTCAAGAGCCTGGGGCTCAACTGCATCCGCCTCCCGTTTAACTACCGCCAT
>Ga0307516_10009249_pt1 | contig 11015 bp, 11 predicted proteins | sample 19_EM_MG_FD_203310 | JGI IMG/M metagenome (GOLD analysis project Ga0307516, IMG submission 203310) | Populus trichocarpa ectomycorrhiza microbial communities from riparian zone in the Pacific Northwest, United States - 19_EM | ecosystem: Host-associated > Plants > Roots > Unclassified | place...
GGTGGGCAGGCGGCGAACCCTTGGCACCCATAGCACATGACGACAGTTGGCTTTGCACACGATGTGACACGCAGCTTTCCATCCTGTAAGTTTATAGATTGGTAGTAGGATCTTGTGGAAATTACGCGCTACCTTTGGTAGGGGTCACGCGTGTTACAATCCTCCTCCACGATGACACCCACTTGACAAAACAGCGGCCAGATGCTTTGGACATCTGGTGTCCCGTCCCCATCCTCATCCCCATCCCAGTACTCCAACACCATCGTCAACGGCTTCGTCGCGCCTAGTTCGCGGAGCCGTTTCGCGAATGAGTAAAGGACCTGGTCGTTCGTGGCCCAGTGTGGTGAGGTTTTACGGCCGTTTATGACGAGTTTCTCAAAATGCTTGGAGGAGATCGTTTGCAAGAGGGCGTCGAATTGAGGATGATTGGCCACGTCTGGATCCACTCTGAGGATGCGGAGGTTACTGCACGAAGACAGATCCAGCGGTAGGACATCATCAATGGCTGACCGGGAGGGGTCAGCGATGGACGGACTCGGGCTAAATTGAGTTACCATCCAGCATCCCGTGAATCGGTGGGGTGATTATTAGGGTTTTGAGGGTAGTGGAACAACTCCGCAATACGAGGTTGAAGGTATCAATCAACTCATCATCGATTATCCGCACTTCGAACGATTCAAAGCGAGGGTGGAGACCGGCAATGCATCGAAAGAACCGCTCTGTTTCGGGATAGTAGGGAGCGATATGGCCGGTGAAATCGAACGACATCCGGTTTTCTGGACCAGTCCCTCCTCCTTCTAGCATGGTGACGATGGGCGTGTATATGTATCGAAGGTTGGGTAAGAGGGAAGCGAAAAGGCACAACCTTTCCGGGTCGGTTTTGAGGTGGGAGATATCAACATGTCGCAAGGAACGGCCAATATGGCCAAAGATCCGGTCGATGGCGGTGGTATCGAGAGAGTTTAAGAAGAGCTCCGGGAGGTGTAAAAATTCGAGATTCGAAAATGATGTGAAGTGACCGGGGAAGGTACTTTCAAGGAAGGGACCTGACTGTCCTGTGGTTGCGGACAGGATGTTCCAGCCAAGGTAACGGACGTAGGAGGGGATTTCGCTTTGCAGTGAGATATCGCAATCCCATTTCTTCAGGCCGTCTTCGTTCAATAAGAGGGAAGAAAAGAGCCCCTTCTGAGCTTGTCGCCGCCACGAGCGACCGACAAGGGAACAGGCGGACAGAGCGGAGTAGCCGGAGGGTATTGTGGGGTCGAGCGAGCCGATGATTTTGTCGATGAGCTCCTGGGGTAGTTTGTCCATCGTTCTTGACTGGGACTGGAGGCAGAGATCGCGGCAGGGGCAAAACAGACTTCGAGGACGCCACACTGCGTCCGAGATCCCGGCCCGACCCGCACCGGTTTTCTTGAAACACTTTCGACAGCATTGGATGATCCAAAATGCAGACTGGGTGACCAGTAGTTAAGGTAAAGTAGTTACTCAAAATTCCAAAAGCAGTGATACTCTGAAGAAAGGAAAGGGGGCAGGTGAGGAAGCCTAGAACCTCGGCGGTGTGATATCTGGCTGGTAGTGGACGGTCTCATCCATCCGACCGGGGTTCACCAAAGACACGTGAACGGTCTTCTCTTTTCCATCGCGTCCGTCGGGTCACGCAAGGCCTATCGTTACTCCTGGTCGTTCGTGGGGCATCAATGGTCTTACCTGCCCCTGGCTTTGTTGGGGTCTTGGTGGTGGGGGAGGCGGAGCGGGTCGACGTTTAACCTGGGCCGGGGGAGGTGGTGGAGGTGGTGGAGGTGGGGCGGGTCTACGTCTGACTGGGGCCGGGGCCGGGGGAGGGGGAGGAGGTGCGGGTCTGGCCGGGGCCGGAGTTTTATGGTTGGTGTCGTCTACCCTCTTTCTTTCGCCTGGATCTAGAAGCGCCCTTTCGTCCCATGGCTCACAGGGGGGATCGTTACCGCACATTTTCCTTCTGGTGCACCACAAAGCTACGGGAAGCGGAAGTAAGTGATAAGTCGAAGTCGAAGGCTGGCGAACGTGACCCACAGCCACAACTGAAGCAGAACTCCGTTTTACACGGGCACTTCATACGGTTGTACCCCTGGGTTTGCTCGACGACTGCGTGACACCCAGGGCACCTGCGCCACCGTTTAGACTAGAATATCCTGGTTCAGACTCATCCCCTAGAGCACGAACGTATGGTATACCTTGGCTAACTTAATGGCAAGCCGATCTTCCAGGGATCTTTTATCGAGGGACAAGGATTGGTATTTATCGCAGGTCATGTCTTGGGTTTTGTACTTCAGTCACAAGGAGGGAAGATATTATTTTTGGTGTGGCTCACCGTTGTGCCACACCGCCTTACAGGGTACACAGACCCACTGGGCACACGCCGGACATCGAGCCTTGGGGTCTGTACAACCTTCTTCAATCTGCACCAGCACTGAACACCTTGGGTTTGGACAGTATCGCCTGGGGAGCGAGTCGAGTAGCTTTCTGTGATGCTGTGGCCGAACGGCGTCAGTAAGCTAAAACGTGAGGTTGTTTGGAAATTAGATATACCCAGACAGACATAGACTCTGTGTCAAATATCCTCTCCACCACGTCATCCTGTATTCCAGATCCCCAATCTATGATCGGACAATCAGGGCAAGGAATCGGGAACACGGTGGTATAGGTGTTCGCGCCCTCGGATCCACTAGGGTCGAGTTTCCCCTTGATGTATTCTGTCAAGCACGAGATGCAGTATGTGTGTTCCTCGGGGCATGGGAGGCGGAGACCGAATGGAAACCTGGCAGAGGTATTCGCAGCCAGGGATGCAGAAAATGGAGAGTGAGTATCCTGGAATTGTTCATGGCAGATGTTGCATATCTGGTAGAGGTTAGATATGGGGTGCTCTGGGATGGGGGAATCATTCGGGCGAAGACTGGAAAAAACGGGGAGAAATCTACCCAGAGATGGTCCACCCTGTTTTTTAATTGTGCCCTTGCCTCTCGAAACCTTGGATATTTCGGAAGGTGTTGGGTTTGAGGATAAGACTTCTGCTGCGACCATCCCTTCACCCTTATCGTTCGTGGCTTGTGCCTAGAAACAATACTTCGTATCCTAGTGCAACGTACCAGCAACAAACGCAACGGACCAATATGCTCCTGATGATCTCTGAGCCAAGCACCCTGATGACCTCCGAGCCAAGCACACTGAAGAACAGCGGTCAAGATCTTGACGTGGCAACGAAGGGCGTTCCGTCACACACCTGTCGGCGTTTTGCATCTCAGGGGTATCCGCGTATTCTTCACCAGCATCTTCCGCGGCCTGTAGACGCCTCGCGAATTCGGCGTCCAACTTGATCTGCTCTTCGGTTGCGGCAAGCTTCTGACTCGACCGGAGTCGTCCTGGAGGAGGATGGAATGGCGTAAACGAGCTGGACCTTGCGCGTTCCGCTGGTGGGGATTCATCGGACGGAGAAAGGCGGGTCTGTTGTGCGGGCGCGTAGGTTTGGGGTTGAGAATGGTGAATATACTCGCTGGGGTCACTAAGTTGGTGCGGATTAGGTGGGTTGTTGGGGTGTATAGATAACGTATAAGGCGGGGGTGGGGATGATGGCGCTGGTTGATCCACCGAGCCGGGATCCGGAGGCGAGGGTGGGGGTCCAGGGGTGTCACCGTGGCTGGATCCGTTGGGTATTTGTTGACTCCAATCGCCTGTTTCATCGACGAACGAGACCCTGTGGAGTTCTCGTTCGGCCGAAAGACGAGGTTGGTGATCGGGTGTGGAGCCCGACCCCCGTTGAAGAGGGAACGACATGAGCAGGGTGGACGTGTCGGGATTCGTTGGTGGGGATTGGTCGAATGAAGAAACGTCGGTACGCTGGGTAGGTGTGTCGGTTTGCGACTGAGAATTGGGATCATGCTCGCCGAAGTCGTCAACGTGCAGACTACTGGATGGGTTGTTGGGGAATGTGGGCGCGTGTGTTGGTGATAGTGGAATCGGTGAGCTAGGAGGCGAGGGTGGGGGTTCAGGGGCGTCGCCGGTGCGCAACCCGTTGGGCTGTTGGAGAGTTTCATCGTGGACTTCACTGATGTACGAGAGACCGGTTTCGCTGATGGACGAGGCCCCGGCTCCTTTGATGGACGAGATTCCGCGGAGTGTTCGTTCGGCCTCCGCCACGAGGAGTTCCACCTGGGGGATACCGGAGTGGTGGGCTAGGGAGGGACCTGACTGGGTCACCTCAGTGGGCAGGTATTCAACGATATCACGGCAAGATGCGGCGACAACCGTGCCAGTTGCGCTGCACTCGAGGAGACCGCCGAGTAACGCACCCATACACTCCCTCGCTCTGACGCGCTTCCAGTCACCAAGGCTAATTTTCTCGTCCATTATCTTGGCATCAAGTGTGCGAACTTGTTCACGAAGATTCCTCACGATGTCCGCCTGTTGTCGAAACTCCTTGCCCCCCGCAGTCATCCTGTCGAGCCTCTTGTCGGCGGAATCAGCTCTGGGCTTGAGGGACCTGCGCTCGCGGACCATATCGGCGAGTGCCTCCTCCCTGGTACGGATAGCCTTCAAGCATTCCCGAACGTTCTCGATATGACCGGTAAAAGATGCGAGAGACGAAACCCAGTGGTTTAATAGGGTCGCACATCCGGAGAACGTGTCCTAGAAGGCCCCAGTTGGTGGCTATGTGAGACCGATAGAATGGGACACACCTTGAGATCTTCACCCTCACTGCTGGCCCATGCCCGCAGACCATCGGTTGACTTACCAAAATCCGCGCCGAGTTTTTGTAAACTGGAGATGGGAGATTAGAATTTAGGTGGTGCGGCGGCGTGGACGTACGACTGTACCACGACCTTCAGGGTCGCGATGACCTCTTGAATGTATCTCAAATCTGAATTTCCCGGTGCAACGACACGAATGGTCGGGCTGTGAGCTAGTTTTGTCGCCGCGCTCTTGAACATGGTGGTTGTTGAAAACTCGAATGTTGCAGCACGCAGCACGTTCAAGTGTTCGGCCACCGGCCGCGGGGCGCCCTTGTGTTATTAGGCGCGGTACACAATCTCACTGCGGACTATTGACACGGCGAGCTGTTTTCTTTTATTCTGAATTGGCATACTATCCCGCAACGGGTGGGAACTATTAAAATTAGGGTCATACGGCTTCTTTATTGCGAGGGACAGGGTCCGGAATGGGCCGATATGTGTTGCCGCACTCCAATAGGCCGCTGTCCACAGTATAGGGTCCCATTCGCCGGCTTGTTCGTCGTCAGCTGTGCTGTCAAGGGGCTTGGCTCGGGCATCGGAGCCCAATTCAATCGCGCCATGGGGCTTGCTAGTTCGTACTACTCTATCCTGAGCCCTGTTATGATCGAAAGGTGAACGTTTGAACGTCGGACTGGGGCCCTATCCTGTGGAAAATGGACCATCGGAGCGGATAACTGTAAAGGATGGACAAGACCCCCGAATACCAGGAGTAACCTCGCCCCGTATATTCGGGGGTCCTATGGACAGGATGGACACGGCCACTCTTGGAAGATGAAGCAGAACGTGGCCTCGATCACGCTGTTTTTCGTTTCAAAACCTTGTCCCTCCCTATCACAAGGAGACCGCACACATTTCAAACACTTTCCAACTCTGTATGCTCTTCGACAGTGAGGCGATGATAGTTGGCAGCTTAGCGCTGCACAAACTGATCCAGAACTGATGGGGATGTTTGTTTCATAGGTAGTACGAGGGTACGCTCCAACGGGAATACAATATACACATAATATTGGTCACATACCCGTAGGAGTGGTCGGATAAGTGACCGTCTGGGCAGCCTGCGCAGACGTCTACAAAACGGAACAGACCGTGACTAACATTCCGCCGAAGGATCATCCCATTACTTTGGTGGGATAACGGTGGCCCCAGTCTTCCTGTCCGAGTGGCGCTCTGGTTTCTTTCACCGGCTTCACGGCGTACGTTTGTTTGTTGATGAGCTGGGGCGCCGAGGCTATCGGACGATCGATCGATTTTACTTGTCCAACCGGGCTCATTTCGATAGGCCGTCCGCCAACTCGCGCCAGTGAATGGGCTACACGAGCCGTACCATTTCAATCGCCACGGACGGTAATCACCGTGGAACCGCCTGCGTGGCTAACGGCAGGGTCCACTGGTCCACAGCGTGTGGAATGTATATAGAGCGACGCTGGCCTTGGCGGTCACACCTGTAAGTCTGAACCCCTACCCTCATGCCCAGCCCAGCCGCCTATTTCCCCCCAGGTGTTGAATGTTTCCGTCCGGACGGTAGCGGGGGGTGGAACGAGGCTTCTTACCTGACGAGGGGCTGTAATGTTACCGACGATATGTTGGACTTCCTCAACCTCACAAGTTCGATATCGGGCTACATGGCAGCGTACTGCTTGAACCCTCCATTGGACGATGGCTGTCCGTATGGCTTTTGTCCGCGGCCGAATATCGCAGGTATGTGAGAGTAATGCTGCTCTCGGCGTAGAAATCCACTCACTATAAATCTTCCAGGACCTCTTGTCAGAATTGCCAGTAAGTTTGATGTGTGTACGTGAAGTGTGTCAACGCGGAACCCTCACACCTGGCCCTCAGCCTACGTTACCACCTCGTGTACCTGTGAGTTACAATGTGATCTGCACCTCGACTTGCCAACGATCGCAACTGTTTGGCTCCGAGTCCTTTGACTTACGATTCTTCAGCCATCCTGATCTTCTACGCGCCTGGGAAACTAAAGGGCGCTTTTTGGTCACAAATGCTTACCATCTACTCTCTTCTCCTCACCGCCGGCATCTCCATCTTCCGACACGAACTGACCAAATTCCACGCCATAATCGTATCAGTCATCGTCGCCTCCCCACTCACGATATACCTCACCATTTACACTGTCTGTACAATATTGGGCGGTCAAGTGCACCGCCTTGAAAATATTCTCGGACAAGGGAATTTGTTCAGGAGGCTTCTCGTCCTATCTGCTGCGGCCATCTGGATCGCCCTAACAATCTACTCCTTTCTCCCACAACACATTTCCCATTTCTCCCAGGAGTCGTGTCGAGCGAGGCCCCTGGTGTTGAACTTCTTCCTGATCACCCCCATCACCACTATTCTCGTGGAGTGGCATAATAAACCGTGGTTACGGGTGGCAATACCCATCCCGCTGTTCTTGACCATCCTGGCCTGGGTCGCCGTGATCCTCCGCAAACGACGCGTCATTTGGCCGCCGGGCGAAACTTATCGTGTGAAGTTCTGGGAAGTGTGGTAAGTGTCTTCTAATTTGAGGATCGCCCACATAAGTGTTGATAAATGAGGGGAAACAGGAGGGTTGTGGGTGAATATTTCCCGCTCATTCACTTCGTCTCTGTGGTCATTATTCCGTTCGCGTACTGGGTGGCCTGCGTCGAACTTGGGGTGTATCATTCTAACGAGAACCGTTTTACGGTCTCGTTCGGTCAGGTGGGTGCCCTCTCAAACATGACACCAAACTAAATTAATCCACACCAACGCTAGGTCATCGCACTTTTCGCTGCCTTTCCTCCCTTCGTCCGAGTGTGCAAGCTCTCGCCCCGTTTATTCCACTGGTTCTACAACCTTACATGGCTCCGATGGATTGATGGTGGCCGTCCCAGATCACGAAATCCTAGCATAGATGAAGGCGGTGTGAGACTCCTCGGCGAACCAGGTCACGGCCAGAGGTATCCGCTGGGCGGGGGCGGGATCATCCGATGCTAAAACCTGTACCATACAACCAAAGGCCCAGGGTGTGGGCCGTGATTCTCAATTGCAAGGCTGAAGGGTGTCGGCAAATCTTTTGGAGGAGTGGGGTCGCATGTACCAATGTTATATCCACGGATGCATGTCCTTCCGGGCTTCGCCACGGCGGCAGCACTGGGGGGCGAGTTAACTCAATACAGCTGTAAATGTATCGCAACCTGGACGCACCCAGTGGTTGGTGTGTCAGGTAAACGCACTCACAAGAATTGGTTTCCTTGACCAAGATTTGCTGTGTACAAGGTACCTACTACGTTCACTCCGAATATGGCGGGACATACTGTAGGGAATTTGGTCGTGCTCCTTTGGTACAATGCTACTTTTCTCAACCTTTTCCACTTCGGCGCTTCACAAAAATCCCCGATTTAGTGCTGTCGTTGGGTGGTTGCAGAGCTCAATCACCGACTTGAGTCGCTGACAGGCGACTGAGTCAGGTTGGGGAGGGTAGAGCGGAGCGTGGCCTCAGGCATACTTTGTCGACTCATTTATTTCGAAAACCGCGACCCCTTTAACCACTTTTTCCCCCTTATGACCGAGGGTCGGCGTACTCTGCGTTCGCGGTGAGGGGAGGCAATAGGAATTGCCAAATAACGGGCCTAAAGCACGGGATGTTGGGCAGTGGGCCACTTGTCCGTGGCGTTCAAGATATCTATGGTCAAGGTTACCTACTACTACCTAGTTCCCCCGGATGACCACCATGATCAATCACGCAAAGGCATCCACGAACAGCTTTTGTTTCACGTTGGGTTCATTGGGTTACGCATGGTCCGTCTTTCTTCCATTTCTGGGATCTTACTTCCCTCTGGCCTTGCTGGGGTACTTGCACCGGGGGAGCCGGGGCTACCGGAGCCTGCCTATCATCGACATCGCCTACCCGCTCCCTTTCGCCCGGATCCAGAAGGTCTCGTTCATCCCATAGTTCACAGGGAGGGTCGTTACTGCACTTTTTCAACCTGAGGCACCACAAAGCTACGAGAAGTGAAAGTAAGTTACAAGTCGAAGTTGAAGGTCGGCGAACATGACCCACAGCCGCAATTGAAGCAGAACTCAATTTTACACAGACACGTCATATGGTTGCACCCCTGGTTTCGTTCTACAATTGCGTGGCACCCAGGACATCTGCGCCACTTTTCGGACTGGAATAGGTGGCTCAGTCCCGTTCTTAGAGCGTGTGGATACAAGATACCTTGGCCAACTCAATGACAAGTTGGTCTTCCGGGGACCGCTCACCCAAGGGCAACGATTGGTATTTCTCGCAAGTCATATCTTGGGTTCCGTGCGTGGGACACAGAGAGCGAGGGAGTCATTCTGGTGTGGCGTACCTTTATGCCACATGGCCTTGCAGAGCACACAGACCCATTGGAAACACGCTGGACATTGAGCACGGGGATCGGTAGGGTCTTCGTCGATCTGCACCAGCACCGAACACTTTGGGTTTGGGCAGTATTGCCTGGGGAGCGAGTCAAGTAGCTTTCTGTGATGCTTAGGCCGAAAGGCATTGGCGAGCTTGAACGTAAAATTGTTCGCAAGCAAGTTGGACATACCCAGATAGACATGGACTCCGCGCCAAATACCCTCTCTGCTACGTCATCCTGTATTTCTGATTTCCAACCCATGATCGAACAATCGGGGCAAGATATCGGGAATACGGTGGTATAGGTGTTCGCGTCCTCGGATCCACTAGGGTCGAGTTTCCCCTTGATGTATTCTGTCAAGCATGAGATGCAGTATGTGTGTTCCCCGGGGCATGGGAGGCGGAGACCGAATGGTAGCCTGGTAGAGGAATTCGCGGTTAGGGAGGCAGAAATTGGAGAGTGAGTAACCTGGAACTGTTCAAGGCAGATGCCGCATATCGGGTAGAGGTTAGATATGGGATGTTCTAGAATGGGGGAAATCGGTCAGGTGAACGCTGGGGAAAAGGGAAGGAAATCTACGTGGGAGTGATTCATCCTGCTCCTTTGCTTTACCCTTGCCCCTCGACAACTTCCTGGAATTTTCGGAAAGTGCTGGGCTCGAGGATAAGATTTCCACTGTGCTCTCCCCTCTACCATTATTGTTCACACCCTGCGCCTAGAAATGATACGTCATGTTCCGGTGCACCATGCCAGCAACCAACGCAACGGACCGATATGCTCCTTGTGGTCACCAAGTCAAGTACACTGTGAAGCGAGGGTCAAGATCCCGACGTGGAAACAAAGGACGGGTGGCCACGCGCCTATCTACGTCTTGCACCTCAGGGGCATCCGCGTAGGTTTCACCGTCATCTTCCACAGCCTGTAGATACTTTGCGAGCTCAGCGTCTAACTTGATCCGCCTTTCGGCTGCGGCGAGCTTCTGGGCTAACCGAAAAGTTGGCGTTGGTCGGATCTGCGAGGTGGAAGGCGAAGACGGGAGTCCGGGAGTATCCAGAGTAAAGTCAGGCGGTCCTGGGGGAGGGAATGGCGTAAACGAGCTGGACCTTGCGGGATTAACTGGTGAGGGTTCTTCGGACGGGGAAAGACGTGTCTGTTGTGCAGGTGCGCGCGCCCGGGGTTGAGGATGGGGGTCGTAGTACTCGCCGGGGTCGCTGAGTTCATGCAGATCGCCAAAAGGGTTGGAGTGTGCGGACAGCGCATACGGCGGGGGCGAGGGCGTCGTCGGGACTGGTTGATCGTACGAGTCAGGAAGGAATAGTTGGAATCCGGGGGTGTCGTCGATAGGGGTTCCATTGGGCAGTTGCAGACTCCCACCACCGATTTCGCTGATGAACGAGACCCTGTGGAGTTCTCGTTCGGCAGAAAGACCAGGTTGGCGACCAGGGGTGAAGCCCGGCCCCCGTTGAAGAGGGAACAAGGTGGGCGGGCTGGACGCGTTGGGACTCGCTGGTGAGGATTGGTCGAATGAAGAAATACCAGTCCGCTGCGTAGGGGTTTGGGGCCGGGGATCGCCGAAGTCACCGAGTTCGTCTGGACTGCGGAGTGGGTCGTTGAGGAGTGTGGGCGATGCATGAGGTTGGATTGGTTGTGTTGGTGTCGGCTGGATCAGTGATGTGGGGGCCGAAGGTGGGTTTTCAGGAACGCCACCGGTATGCAACTCGCTGGGCAGTTGGAGGGTTTCGTCACCGTCTTCGGTGATAAACGAGATGTCGGCTTCGTTGATGAAAGAGATCCCGGCTTCGCTGGCGGACGAGATTTCGCGAAGCGTTTGTTCGGCCTCAGCCACGAGGATGTTCACACGGGAGTAACCGGAGTAGCGGACTCG
>Ga0307516_10009250_pt1 | contig 11014 bp, 10 predicted proteins | sample 19_EM_MG_FD_203310 | JGI IMG/M metagenome (GOLD analysis project Ga0307516, IMG submission 203310) | Populus trichocarpa ectomycorrhiza microbial communities from riparian zone in the Pacific Northwest, United States - 19_EM | ecosystem: Host-associated > Plants > Roots > Unclassified | place...
GAATCGTCTTCCTGCCTGGCATCAAGCATGGCATTTGACATCGACCCATCTCCCAACGATCAGCTCATGCCAGGCTGTATCGCAGATCAATCGCGCGACCGCGAGGTGGGGGCCTCATGCCGGTTACTAAAGGCCCGCACGATTTCGCGACTTTCCACTTGCAGCAAGACGACGACCTCGCCGTCGTTTGGAACCGCAAGATTAACTGTTTCGCGCGTCTGGTCTCGTAGCCGCCGCAAGAAAGGCAACATCTGCGCCACAAAGTTTCTACGGCGAACGAACGTTGCACCGATCGCAAAGCTTTGTCGGCCGACGTGCCACATTCCGTCGGACTGATCGAAACGCCGCTGCTCCATGGTCGTCAACAACCGATGCACGGTCGAAGGCGACAATCCGCTGCGCTCGGCAAGATCGGTGAGACGATAGCCTTCCCCGTCCTCGGCAAGCAGTTCAAGCAGATTCAACGCCCTGGTCACCGACTGTACAAACCCGGCTTTCTCCGCGTTATCGTCGTGATGGCTTTTCAACATTTTCCTTTCTCGACCTAGGGCCTGTTCGGATTCATCGGGAGTTTATCACGGCGGCGACCAGATGGATCATGGAGGCGAAGCTTTGAACGGTCTTGTCGGCACGCATAGCGATGCGTTTGAACTCCTTGAGCTTGCCGACGAAGTTCTCGATCAGGTGCCACGATTTGTACAGATGTTGCCCGCCATGGCTTCGCGGATCTGGGCGTGCGAGGGCTTCGGTTGCCGGCGACACGAGACCCTGATCACCATCGCGGCCGACGCCTCAACCGACTTTTGCAACAAAATCTGCCCACAAGCAGACATCACCCAAGCCTGAATCTCGTTCTAAGTTCAGGCATCCGCTTCAACGATCCGGATATCTCGCTCTACCGCATCACCACCGAGAAGCCTATGTGCGGCTTGGTAGGCCGGACTTTCGTACGCGGCCTTGGCACTTTCAACGCTCTCGAATTCAATGAGCAACATGACGAGGTAGGGGCGTTCGGTGCGGATCGATCGGAGCGATTGCTGCCCAGCAACTGCGCAATGACTATTTATGGCGGCGAACCGTATTGTGGCCGTCGCTGTTATCGGCCTTATTGGGCATCCTGACCACGCCTCATGGTCGCTCCAGACCCGTAAGTTGAATGATGGAGGTGGGCCAAAATTCAGTGGCAAGGCCATTTAAGCCAATAGTTAGACGTGGCAATGCACTATCTTTGGCAGCAAATGCATCATTTGCTGCGCAAGCCACAGAACGCTACGTGCTTCGAATTGCATTTCAAAGCGGTGAATAATCCCAGCTTGGCCGCGTCGCAACGGGCATAAAGCGTGTTTGCACCCACCTTCCTACCAGCCGCAGGGCGGCTTTGAGACTTGCCCTGCCCTGTACCTAGGCGACCTGACCTGTCTGCCGTGGCCGATGCGCGTCGAAAACTGTGTAAGATCCGCGAAACCATGGTTCGCTGCTGATCTTGGCGCGCCAAGGCGTATTCCGGGCCCGTTCGCGGGCCTCTGACGACATCGCCCGATGGTCCGCCAAATAATGCAAGGCAAGGCGATTATGAGCGTGGGGCTGGCCATCGGTGATCTTGAAGCGTCTCACCATGAGCCAGTCCGGCGACTCCATCAGAATTGGAACATGGTCTGTTTCGTACCATGCATCGAAATCCTCCAGCCGACCGACAGGCACCGTAAACCAGACCGCGTACAGAACCGGAGCATCGAGCGCGGCCTGTCCTGCGTCGGGTTTCCTGCGAACCGACATTTCAGAGCCCAGATAGCGAGTGAAGCCTGACACCGCGGCAAGCATGCGGCGGGTTTGATCGCTCGGCTGGTTCTTAACCACGCCATAGGCGTCACTTTGGATCGCTTTCAGATCGGTCATTTCATAAACCGCCAGATAGGAAGTCGGGCTAGATTCGGCTGCGCGATATCGCCGGGCGCTCAGAAAGCCCGGAACCGCCATGCGCACGGGAATGTGGTGCGTATCGTACCATTCGTGAAATTCGTCGCGCGAATGATCCGGGGGTGTCATCTCGGAAAACAAGATACCGCTACCCTGCATGAACCAATCTCCAGGCGACAAAGTTCACTTGTCGGCAGCCAGATTTTCTGACAGTAATTTAGCTACAGAATTTATCTAAATAACTCAACTGTTTTGTTTGGGGATATCATGCACCTGCGCATTCGCCGGCTTTTCACGATCGTAGATCACAAGATGGAAGAAGAGAGCCGTGCCGACGGTGGCGGCCCCCTGCGTAGGGTGGCGGCGATAGCCGTCGTCGAAAACCCGTTTTTTCAAAAGGGATATGTCGAAGACCTGTCCCTCGCCATCTCAGCCAGCAGCGAACTCGGAAAGCAGCTGGCCGATGCCGGTGTTGCTGCGATGCAGGGACTTAAAGTCGAGAGCTATGGCAAGGGCGGCATTGTCGGACTAGGCGGACAGCAGGAGCACGTCAATGCGATGCTCACGACGACCTTTGCCGAGCCACTGCGAGCCGCGGTTGGTGGCGGCGTCGCATGGATCTCTTCATTTACAAAGTACGGCGCACCCGGCACGTCAATTGATATTCCGCTCGCGCATAAGGACGCCCTCTGTGTCCGCTCGCACTATGATGGAATGACGCTTCATCTGCAGGATGCACCGCTTGCGGACGAGGTGGCGTTGATCGTGTGCCTGGCGAACAGAGGACGAATCAATGCGCGAATCGGCGGCCTGAAAGCGACGGACATCGTCGGCAAGGACGGCCTGCGTTGATGCGAGGAGTCACGCCATGAAGTGTGCAATTGTCAATTTGGGCGGAGTGGCAACCGGCGATCTGAAGAACCCCTATCAGTCCGCCGACAGCATTTTGACGATCGATGGGTTGATCGATACCGTCGGCAGTCTCAATTCAGCCCAGGTCGAAGCTTGCGACGTTGTTGTGGACGCCGGCAAGACCCTTGCCGCACCGGGATTGATCGACAGCCACGTTCACATCACGTTCGGCGATTATACGCCGCGACAACGCACGGTCGGTTTTCTCGAAAGCTATGTGCATGGCGGCATCACGACTGCCATCACGGCGTCCGAAGTTCATGTGCCGGGCCGCCCCACCCATCCCGCAGGCGTGAAGGCTCTGGCCATTGCCGCACGAGCGTGCTTCGAGACGTTTCGTCCCGGCGGAATGCGCGTCCATGCAGGCTCCATTCTTCTGGAGCCCGGCCTGACAAAACAAGATTTCGACGAGTTGGCGGCGGCCGGCGTCTGGCTGGCCAAGGCTGGCTTCGGAGCTTTTGCGACACCGTACGAGTATGCGCCGATGATCGAAATGGCTCGCGCGGCAGGTATGATCACGACGATGCACACCGGCGGTTCGTCGATCCCGGGATCGTTGGGAATATGGGCAGAGCATGTCCTGGCGTCCAATCCGGACGTTTCCTTTCACGTCAATGGCGGGCCGGTTGCCATGCCCGAGGAAGGATTCGCGCGACTGGCGAACGAGAGCAAGGTAGCGATGCAGATTTGCACGGCGGGGAATCTGCGCACCGCTCTGCTGACTGCAAAACTTCTCGATGATGCTGGTCAGCCTGAGCGCCTGATCATCGGAACAGACACGCCGACCGGCAGCGGCATCATGCCGCTCGGCATACTCTATACCATCAGTCATCTTGCTAGCCTCGGTGGGATGGATCCGTTGCTGGGGATAGCCGCGGCCACGGGCAGCAACGCGGCAATCTATCGCTTGAATTCGGGAGTGTTGGCAGGGGGCCGCGACGCTGATGTCATTTTGCTGGATGCCTGCGCGGGGGGTGCGCATGCAGATCCACTGACCGCTCTTCGATACGGAGATATCCCCGCGGTCGGTGCGGTATTTACCAACGGTGTGCCGCGCTTTGTAGGCCGCAGTCGTAACACGCCAGCGACAACGCGCACAGTCCGCGTCGCCTCCTGTCGCTTGCCGATGGACTTTTCCGGAGCCTGCCATTGGACTAAAATCATCGGCTGATGAAGGACTGCCATGGGGGATTGGGACGCGGGTCTAACGATGGATCAACCACACATTCCTCAATGGAACTTTGTCGTTTCGCTATACGCGAAGCCTGAAATCAAGGACGCCTGCTTCGCGCTGCAAAATATCGGCGGAGTGGATATTCCCATTCTGCTGGCCGCAATCCATGCATCCGCGAAACGCAGCATGAAGCTCGAACGCCAAGAAATCATGGAAATGGATCGTCTGGCCGATCCTCTCCGCAAAGATTTCATCCGGCCTCTCCGCGCACTTGGCACGGCGCTCAAGAACGCCACTCCGCAGGTTAAGGACTCCGCGCCACAGACGCTTCGCGCCAAAATCCTGGAAGCAGAGCTATGCGCCGAACGCGAACAACTCGTCGTGCTGGCCCATTACATCGAATCGCAACCCCAGCGGGCCGCTAGTCCCGACATCAACGCGACGGTGCAACTGGTTTGCGATTTTTATTTCGAGAAGAAACAAGCATGCGACGAGGAGATCCGGAAACTCAGCCCGAGCTTACGAGTTTTCTCGCAAGCCGTCTCGTCATTGATCTAGCAGCATCAGCGTTCTTGCCCGGGTTTTTCGGTCCACCGCTTCACAAGCCGGTTCTCGATATCGAACAGATCGAGGACGCGACCGACCGAGTGGTCAACGATAGCCTCGATTGATGTCGGCTTGGCGTAAAACGCCGGAACGGGCGGCGCGATGATGGCCCCCGCCTCGGTTGCCGCCGCCATCGATCGAATGTGCCCCAGATGAAACGGCGTTTCACGAACCATCAGCACCAAGCGGCGACGCTCCTTGAGAACCACATCGGCAGCACGCGACAACAAGGTCGACGTCACGCCTGAGGCAATCTCACTCAGCGTTCGTATTGAACACGGCGCAACGACCATACCCGCGGTGAGAAACGAGCCGCTGGAAATTGCAGCGCCGATATCCTCGATGGAATAGACGAAATCAGCCTTGTCGGCGACGTCGGAATTTTTCAAATTCGTCTCATGCGCCAAAGCGACCTTGGCAGACTTTGACATCACGAGATGCGACTCTACGCCGAGTTCACGCAAAATGTCGAGCATGCGCACGCCATAGATGATGCCTGAAGCGCCGCTTATCCCGACGATTATTCTTTTTCTACCCATTTCAACCTAACCCTCCAGCAACGCCTTGATCTAACGACTGAGCTTATCGGAACGATGCCTATGGCGCGAGCTTTTGGTCGCGCCATGCTGCCCCTTGATAAGGAGAGCGCCAATAAGCGTCCAAAGTCGTTCGCCACGGAAACAGGTTATGGTACTGCCACACCATGACCGAAGCTGAACCGAGCGGCACTGGCGCCGAGGAACGGTCCTCGCTTTCGATCTTCACCCAACCCTGCGTTGCCGGCTCGATACCTCCAACGATCTGAGCCAAGACACTTTGACCGCAGCCGCTGGGGCCAAGTATGCAGGTAAACTGTCCAGACGAAACGATGCCAAAATCCTTCCCAGCGGACGACCTCGGAGCCATTACGCAGTGAAACGACCTGCAGCACGTCTTTGACATCAATGTCCATATCAGGTCGTTTTTCTTGCCAGCGCGGTCTTCCATTTAGCCTCAATGGCTGCGGCTTCATCGGGCAGAAGAGCGGAGGCATGCGGAAATTCGTTCAGCCATCCAAACGGCTTGCAGGCATCGATAATCATCTTGGAGTGCGATGTCGCACCGCTTTGCTTTTGCGTCGGAAGAATTCGCGGATCTAGCGACGAACTCCATGCATTGCGCACGATATCGACGGATTCGGAAGGCTCGCATCGCGTGGCTACGGCCCACATGACGTCCGCCAGATTTGAGGGGTCGACATCCTCATCGACGACCACAACGATCCGCCCCATATAGCTGTTCGCCGCGGCGATCAGCGCCGCGCGCTTGGAATGTCCGGCGTATCTTTGCTTGAGGGAAATGACTGTCATCAACTGCGAAACGTGCTGCCAAGCGCCAACGATGTCGGTAACGCCGCAGGTCTCAAGATTGCTCCAGATTCCAGCCGCACGAAACGGCAGACCAAAATGAAACCGCGGGGGCTTGAGTGGCGGAGACCCGAACAAGATCGGATTGTTGCGGTGATAAAGCGCGTCCACCCGCATGACGGCGGCAGGGCGTGTATCAGCCGCATAGTATCCGGTAAATTCTCCGAACGGCCCTTCCGGCAAGGTCATCTCGGACGGTGGGAGCAACATTCCCTCGAGAATGATTTCCGCCTGTGCCGGTATCGGCAATCCGGTGATCGATCCCTTGACGATGTCGATAGGCTGTCCCTTGATTGCACCTGCAAAATCAAACTCGGAGTACCCTTCGGGCAAATATTCAAAGCCGGCAATGAACAGGGCCGGGTCCTGACCATTCACGATGACGATGGGACAAGGCTTGCCTGCGTCCCAATACTTCTTCGCGATGATAGCGCCGTGACGCCCCTGATGATCGAACTGGACTGTTACGAGATTTTTTGCGTGAACCTGCACGCGGTAGATCGAGGCATTGACCCAGTCGCTGTCCGGGTCGCCGGTGACAACCAGACTACCTGATCCAATGTAAGGTCCGCCGTCATCCTTGTGCCATGTCGGCACGGGAAACTTATAGAGATCGACATCGTCGCCAACAAACCGGTTTTCAAAAAATGCTGCGTCCTTGCTGACCTGTGGCGCAATACGCTCGAGTTTCGTGCGCTTTTGTTTCCAGGCCTTCAAAAGGTCGATGGGACGAAGGGTCGGATCAAGCCCCAGCGCTAGCGCCGCTCGCTGCGGGCTTGTCGTTGCATTTGAAAACACCCGAAAGCCCTTTTTATATCCTGCAATATTGTCGAAAAGCAGCGCGGGACATTCCGGAGAACCGGCGGCGACTTCGGTAATCGCACCGAGCTCAAACTTCGCATCCGCACCTTCGATATTGCGAAGTGCGCCGATGCCGTCGACCAGTTGAATGAATTCTCTGAGATCTTTGTACATTCATGTCACCGCTGAAGAGCGCCCCAGGGTCTTATATACATCTGACATGTACATAGTTAACAGTTATGGTCAACGTGAGACGTTGTCATTATCATCGGTATCCTGTCCGGACGACGTCATAAGGTACAATTAGCGGGAATTATGTAAGCCGAACAGGGCGCGGGCCGATGAAATGGGCGCGTGCCTGGTCAATCCGCCGGGCGTAATTGAGTGTTGAACGGCGCGCATTCTGAACTGCGGGATCGTCCTCACCGCGTTCGGCAAAATAAATGGTCTCATCGGTTCATTTCGATGAAACGTTGCTTGCTTAGGTTATTTCATTGCCGTCAGCGGCGACTGTTACCAGCCGTGAAGAAGATGGGAGACATCGAATGGCGTTTCGATCTCCGCTCCGCCGTCTAGCCTGCGATAACGGCCATTTGCGAAAACGAGCGGACGCGGTCTCTCGGCCACTGTCCTTGAAAAGTGCAGCACTTCGCCGATAAGAATGACGTGGTCGCCACCGTCATACCTCGCCCAGACCTTGCATTCGATGGACGCTAACCCCTCCCTCAGCAGAGGCGCGTCGATCAGCCTCGCTGAAACCGGGTCAAGGCCCTCCCATTTATCGGTCAGTGGTTTGGCAAAGCGGGTGGATATCTCGCTCTGACCCTCGGACAGAATATTGACGGCGAAATGGGGGACCGTATTCCACGCCGGCAGCGATTTCGCGTTCCGCGCGATACTGAACTGGACGAGCGGCGGATCTATCGAAACGGAATTGAATGAACTGACTGTCAGCCCGAGACGTTCGCCGTCGGCAGCGTGTGCGGTGATGATCGCAACGCCGGTCGGAAACAAACCGAGAACATCTCTCAGTTCACGCGGTGAAATAACGCCTAGTGACTCGCTCATCGATCATCACCTCAAGCGCAACGGAAACGGCCAAGCTCATCGCAGATATTTGACGCCGATCCCAGCAGACTCCCGCAGATAGTTTTCACTTCGAAAGACCGAGCGCCTTGTCGACAAGCGCCGCCGCACGTGCAAAATCGTAAGACCGATACATGTTTTGCTTCACCAGGAACGCAGCGCCGCCGTAGAATTTCTCGTATTGCTGATGGCGGTTTCCGAATTCCGAGCCGATGAAATCCCATGCCAGCCGCATCAGCGCGATACGATCTTTCGCACTCGAAATACCCGAGCGCATGTATTTCTCGATGTCCGGTCCCGTCACCGGGCTATCGATGTCCTTGACCGACGATGGCAGGCTGATCATGGCTGCGCCAGTCAGCTCGCGGATGATATCCACCATGCGCGGATTGATTTCGGACTGGAGCGCCATCACGGAATAAAGCGCCGTTTTAGAAGGCCACACTACGCCCTTGACATCGATGGTTGCGGTGGTTTCCTGCGCTTCGAGCGAGGTCTCCACGAGCTGAACAAGTGCTGCGAGTTCTCCCATCTGGACCTGAACAGGCGGAGCTGCATCGCTGCCCGTCAACTCGTTCATGCGTTTTGCAAGGCCCATCATGAAGCGAAGTTTGGTGGCGTAGCGGGCCTGCGCCTGAAGGTTGCCGTAGGCGTGCGACGGCGTATTCCACCACTGCGTCCGGCAGACCTCCAGGTTGCGATAGATGAACACGTCTTCCCACCGCACGAATACATTATCGAGCACGACGAAGCAATCGCTCTCGTCGAAACGCGAGGTCAACGGATAGTCGAAGGCGTTGTCCGCATGCATCGCGAACGGACGGCGCGGATAGAGCTTCAATCCTGGCGCATTCATCGGAATTGCAACGCCGATCGCGTAGTTCTCGTCGCCGGGCTGCAAGGGATGGATGCAGCTCAGGTATAGATAGTCGGAGAACACGCCGGCGGTTGCCAACTGCTGCGCGCCGGCCACGATGATGCCGCCGCCCTTCTCCTTCACCACACCAGCGTATAGCGTTGGATCGCTCTGCTTATGCGCGGGCTTTGAACGATCGATCTGAGGCGGCACGATTGCGTAGGTAGCCCAGAGATGATCCTCGCGAAGATGTTCGTAAAAACGAACCACGTTATCCGCATATTGTTGGCCGCCCGGCGCAAATACTTCCGGTACGGCGGCATAGCCGCAAAAGAACCCAGCGACGTGGTCGGGCGTCCGACCGAACATGCCGAAGGTTGCTTCTGACCATGTCTCCGATGCAAGACGTTTCTTTCTCAGGTCGTCATGAGACTTCGGAATCTGGTACGCGCGGAGCACGGGCTTCCCGGATGACGGCGATGTATAGGTCATGCGCTCGCGCATCGAAGGCTCTGCGGCGATATCGTAGAGCTGAGCCGCTGAGCGAGCGGCCTCTGCAAACGCCGGATGTTGCGTGACGTTTTTGACCTTCTCACCGTCGACATACACTGCTCGCCCGTCGTCGAGCGAACGCAAGTATTCAGCCCCCGTGCGCAATGACGAAGACTGCGCGCTTCCCATTGCAAAAGATGACAGTTCCGGATCGGTCTTGACTGGCATGTTCTTAATTCCGGCGGAAGAGATAGCTATATAGCTACAGAATATATCTACATATCGTACATGAATTTGACGTTGTCAACCTCGGGAATTTCACATCAACCCCGCGCCAGCCCGGAGGTTGCGCCGCCATTGGGCTCCGCCCTCGACTTCTCGGCCACTTTCTATCTGGTTTCGGCTTATGGTCCGACCGATTGGGAAGGCGCGCAATCGTGTGTTTTGTCTCGCTGCTGAGCGCGGCTATTTGCATGTATCTGGTCTCGGCGAAGGACAATTACCAAGCGGCATGATGATCGCCGCCAGCGCCTTCTTCGGGGGAAGCGCCCTGCCGTCATCGTTCGCGCCGAGGCTAGAATCTCCCGGCACGCTCCGTCGCAGCCGGTGTGGGCGTCTACAACGGGGTCGGAAATCTGATTGGCGCATTCGCGCCACCGGCGATGGGTATCATCATCACGTCGACAGGCAACTACGATACCAGACTTCTTGTCATTGTCGGCGCGGCGATCGCGGGCTCTCTGGCAAGGCAGCCTTTGATACGGACTCACTATGCAGCTTTGCCGCTGATTTAGGGAGGTTCGGCCGGCAATTCATTACGAGAGTCGGTCGATGGTTTTGTCAACCCGCTGCGCGGGTGCGCAATTCCACTTTCCACGGAGCATAAACCGGCTCCAGGTTGAAAAGCTTCTGGGCATTGCCGCCGAGGATGGCGCGTTTGCCGGCTTCGTTGAGGAACGGCAGATCGTAGATGGTGCTAGGCAGGTCCATATCCCAGTGTGGATAATCCGACGAATAGAGAAGCTGGCTCTCGGCCCTGATCATCTTGAACGTGAGTTCGAGCGCCTCAGCATTGTCCACCATCTCCATTGGCTGGCTGGTGTAGAACATCTCGCGCATGTAGTCGCTGGGCTTGCGCTTGAGCAGCGGGGCATCCGACGAGCGCATCATGTACTCGTTGTCGAGGCGCTGCATCAGGAACGGCACCCAGGCGAGGCCGCTCTCGATCCAGATGGTCTTCAGCTTCGGGAAACGCTCCGGCATTCCGTTGACGATCCAGTTCGTCATATGGACCAGACTATGCCAGACGAAGCCGAGCGCATGCACGGCGATGAACCGGTTCATCAGCCGCGTCGACTGATCACCCCACGTATAGGCGGCGTGGAAGCCGAGCGGCAGACCTCGCTCCTGCAAAGCAGCGTAGGTCTTCACATAGGCGTTGTCGTGGACGCTCTTGTAGTGGGTCGAAGTCACCATGAAACCGATAACGCCCTTTCGATCCCCGAACTCCTCAACAATGCCGAGGCAGGCATCGGGATCGTTGAACGGCAGATAGAGCATCGAGGTCAAACGCGGCTCCTGCGAGAGGATCACGTCGCACAGCCATTTATTGTAGGCGCGCGCCAGCGCCGTCTCGACTTCCGGGCGCGGGCAAGTTGAGATGTTCAACATCGGCGTTGGAAACATGCAGGCCATGTCCACCCCCATCGCGTCCATCCAACGCCGCATCAGGGTAATGTCGCGATGGAGTGGCGGAGGCGTTTT
>Ga0307516_10009251_pt1 | contig 11013 bp, 9 predicted proteins | sample 19_EM_MG_FD_203310 | JGI IMG/M metagenome (GOLD analysis project Ga0307516, IMG submission 203310) | Populus trichocarpa ectomycorrhiza microbial communities from riparian zone in the Pacific Northwest, United States - 19_EM | ecosystem: Host-associated > Plants > Roots > Unclassified | place...
GCGCTCACTCCTCCTTCAACATCAGAACCCTCCCGCTCTTGGGTCAGAAACACCGGGACAGTTGATGAAGCATGGAAGTCTCTCATCGAGAATTACGACGTGAGGACGGCTGGGAGTCGCCGCCGCTTCGGAAGGGACTTACTAATGCAGCACAAAATACGACGAAGATCAATGGTTCAGTCCAGGGAGACACTGCTGGACAACGGCTCACCATTGATGAACTTAAACCCCATCCAACACCAGCAGATCTGAGGGAAAGTATACAAAACAGTTGACAAGACAAAAGCTCTTCCCCTGGGAGTCGAACCCAGCTTTCGCGCGGTTCTAAGAATATTCTTTGTGACAGGCGCGTGTACTAACCGATATACTAGGAAAGAGATGTCATAATATCTTCGTGCGACCACCTCGGGTACGCCCGAGGTGTAAGATTTGCACCACAATCCACGGAGTATAGGACGGTGTTTCCTTTACAGTCACAATGGTATGAACCCGGGTGTGCCTTCTATGGGCCATCTCACAAGTGTCTGCCACTCCCCTATCGAGGGACTTGACTGAAAGGATTGGATGACCAAGCTCCCTTCGTATCTTTCACCAGCGGGAGAAGCGTCATGGAGATTTTCCGGGAAAGGAGTAATAAATTGACGGTCAATGAAGAGGTAGCTTGTTACGGAACAAGCCGCAACATACACTCCTCGAGGCAACAGCGAGACGAGAAAAAAAAATCGGGAACAGACTACCGTTCAGCTCATGTTGACATCTTCCCTGTAATCCCCTGAGTGAACCAAATTCGCTTGACTCGAGAGGCACATCAAAGCGTCCTGTGATTTTACTTCCTTTTCTCGCGACGAACAAGGGCCCGTCACGACGAGAAGCAGCAAAAGGAACAAGAAAAAATTTAAGGATTTTTTCAGTTGGCAAGGAACGTGGACAAATGATGAGGTCCCAACGCAAGTTAGCGTGTGGAGCACCGAGATAGGACGCAACGAATTAGGATGGGTATGTGCAGCAACTCATCCATGCGACTATGGAAACGCACAGCGTTAAGCCGATTCAAAGTCATGCGCAAGGTATTGGCGCACCAGATGGGCGAGATATAGGCATATCAATATGCCGTTTTGAAGAACACCAGGGCCTTGGGACCTGGTGAACGGTAGAAGAGTGAAGGGGAACAGAGAAAAGCTAGAAGAACTTCACCGGCGGATCCTCGAAGTGTTCCTCCTGATAGTCACAGTAGGCATTTCCAATCGTGGTTCTCACTACGCTCTCCGTGGTTGTCGTTTTCAGGTGCAGTTTTTCGGGGAATCAACCATCGGTGCCAGTTATCTAGACTCGATGGCAACGCTCCTGAAAGAAACAGCTGAGGATAGGATAGGATAGACAATTAAGGGTATAGAGACCTTCCTGATCACTTGACTTAAATCTTCGCAAACTGAAGCCGTTGATGATGGTAGTTGAGCTCAGTAGATGCAAGATTCTCACGTGCGCGCCTCAATTTTTCAACTCTTGTCAAACATTCGACGACGAGTGCCCACCGACACTGTACACGAACGCAAGGGGGGGAATGCGCCAGGTTCGTACGCCTGCGAGAGCCTTGGTATACATTGATACATCTAGAATACCAGTCATATCAAGGCCTGATGACGGAGTAGCCCAATCCGTCATGAGAATCAACCAGTATGCACTCTCCGTGGCCAGACTTCCTCGATTCGAAGTTTTTACCCAGGTTCTCTCAGACCTTTCCACCGGAGTCCAAGTTCGCGTCTCGTCATTCCCTCTTCAAGTTCTAGAAGCCATCGCGTCTTATCCAAGCGACTCCGAGATCACTGGTTTTGAGGGCTCATTCGTCGCTTGCTCATGATATCGCCTCATGTCTGTTCACAGGGGTTCTACCTCCGGCGCATTGGTGCGAGGGCTTGTAGGATATCGGAAACCGTGGACGTGCCTGAGTCTACTTCCTCATCTGGCCAGAGCTCTCAACACGGTCTTGATCTGCCTTGTCGCAACACGTCCCGCCGGAACAACTGATTTCGAAGCCTCGTGTTCGGCCTTTGGCTCCCCGCAGTCCTCAAAAAAAAGATATGGAAGAAAAATCTATCGGTATTTGCGGCGTGCGAGATGAGCGGAGTGGAGGCGAGGGACCATCATGAAGGTAAAACTTCCCTCCAAGATGTGAGGCGGATTCACTTCCAAATAGGCTCAGATAGACGCCGCGTGGCGCGGCTCGGAGCTCTGAAGTCAGACGGACTCCGGATTCCTATTCAAGATATCCCTCCTTCCGTGTTCCTCACACCGTATCGTTCCTTTCCGCTGGTTTTTTCCTACATTTCGACCGGGAATGTTTCGAACTCCTGCGATTGGAGGCCGCCCGCTTCAGTGAGCGGGCTTGTACGTCAAACTCCGTGGCCTTGGTAGAAAGTGAGGGGCAATCTCAATGTGAACCACAGGCACCGCTGGCGAGTATAGTGCGCATAGCGCGTGCTGCGCGGCAATGACGTTCCTTACCACTCTGTGGCGGCCAATCATCTGTGAAAGGATGGAGAGCCATATGGACAGTCCTGTCCGTCATGGACTCTCAACATTTTACCTCTGCGATTGCAGGCAGACTTGCGACCCTTCACATCCTCCGTCACTCCTGGAGACTCCCCGATCTTTGTAGCCTCTCGATCCCCATAGCGTGTGGAGCTCGAACACCGTACTCTTGTTCGCTGGATCGTGCATTCTTTTCTTGACAATTGTGAGAGCGGATCCTCTGCCTCCGCTTTGCTCGCTGGTATTCTTTGATGCAGGCCGACGCCACCAGCAAAAACGTGTCTGTCCTCATGCTTTGCTCTCAGAGGCGCTATCCTTACTCTCTTCGTCCCCGCCCCGTCGGCCTTTCGTCATCCAGCCAAGCAATTAGATAGGCCAGAGACAAACACGGTTCGGCATAAAGACCTGCGGAAACGCAGGATAACCTTTTTCTGTCGTTTCGAACCTTCGAAGCGTCAGGAAAGGTAAATCGACGTCAAGTCGGGAACGATGGCTGAACCTGATCTCGTCGGCGTGCGCGTCAGCAAGAGTAAATCTTTCAACCTCAAATGGAACAGGTTCGCGCACCGGACGTTACCTTGTACCCGTCGACCTGATGAATTTTCATGTCTCGATCGAGCAGCTCCCATGACTTGCTGGTGATGCCCTCGTATGGTCAGATGCAGTATGTCAAATAACATTGTCCGATTAACATCGCATCTATCACCCCCGAGTACCCCACCGCCATCATTCTTTATTTTCCTCCACATGTCCGCATCGATCGTGATATGCATCGTCTCATGGAAACTGTGGCCGACCCATCATGTGCAGATATCACCTGGTCGCCTGAAGCAACCATGCCGGATGTCCACGCACCGCTGTCACTCACGTTTGGTAGTCCCGGATATTCACCCATTCCCCGGGAAAGGACAGTCCAACGGCCAGACAGCCAGTGCGACCCGGAGCAACGCACTTGCGGAGTCGGTAACAATTGATCATCGTCATCTCGATTCTTGACAGCATGCCAAGCGCTTGCCAAACACCTCACGTCCAAGCCAAACGGCCGGCGGTGAGGGTGGAGGCGGCGCCTTTCGGAATTCCCATCCGACACGGTGTTTAGTGAACGTGTGGGTCTTCTCTCCTGATGGGGATATCTCTACTCAGATGATCCTTGAGCATGCTTACGATACGTTTATGCTTCGTGATAGGTACAACAAAATCCGGAGGAGCGATTTATGTCATGTAGTCCGCTATATAACCCCCCCTGATCCATCCTCGGTCATTCAGCTCGAGTTATCACTTCCCCTCTCGAGAGTCTTTCGCTTGTCCCTCTACTCATCATGCGAGCTACCACTCTGGCATCTCTCCTCGTCGCTATCATGACGACGGCTGTTCAAGCTGCGCCCGTCGTGAGTCGTTGTCACCCCATATCTCTCATCTGGCGATCCTGATGTTAAGCTATAGAACACCTCAGCTGCGAAACGTGTGGATATCCCGTCCAAGCTTAAAACAGTGCGTGAATACCAACGTAGCCTATTCCTGACGTGTTAACGTGCAAATCTGTAGGATGGCAGTCCCGATTGGAGACGACGAGGAATTGACGAGATTGAACTTCCGCGAGCACTGGTACGCTCCATATCGTCCCTACTCTGGTAAGCGACCTACTGATTCACTCATTCAGGAAAACGTCGCACATAAAAGTGGGGATCCCCTCTTGAAAGAGAAAACGGTACGCAATGCGGCAAAAACATCATTTTTTCTCGAAAAGCTGACTTGGACGAATCCAGGATGATGCTCCGGGGTGGAAAAGAGACGCGGCCTGGGGCGGCAGTGCAGTCGATGCTCATGAGCTCGTTCGAGATGCTGCTCCCGTTCACGACGATGCCGCGGCCGCTCGCCCATCGTGGAAACGCGAGGGAGACACTCGGTTTCCAACATCCCCGCATATAGACGGTGCCCCTGGGTGGAGAAGGGACTCGTCGTCACCTCCGGTAGACGGTCCACCTAACTACCCGCCCGGTTGGTGACACGTCCAACCCGCGGGTTCGGCTCTAACACCATGGTATAAGCGCGTTGCGACGGAGTCTTGTATACCGGGGATGATGCGAGGGGTGGTGGGCAGGTTGGAGCAAAGGAAACCGAGAAGTTCTGATATCCAGTCCAAGACTCCGATGATTTTCTCTTCTTTGACCAGCGGATCTAATTGTCTGTTGTCGTTTACAACATCCATTGACACATACATTATTTTATAGTTACGTCCCCTCATTGCGTTCTAGCCTCTTACAACGTTTGTGAATCGATGTTGTACCTTGACCGCTACCGAACTCGGGATTGAGGGGGGAACTTGGAAAATCGCAAATGGAAAGACGTTGGAGACGCATTCTGCAGTTCCCTGGACTCTCCAACGCGGGCTGGAAATCATTCGATAAGATTCCTGCGGTCCGTAGTGGAAGCGGTGGAGCACACCATCGGAGCGGAACTCGCGGTGCCCAGATATGTAGAAAATGGGATTGGCACACTCTATTCCTCATATATGCAACGGGAGTACTGGTTTCAGGGGAAGGACGGCATGCGGCCGTTTAGCCAGTAGCTGGAAGGGACTTGAAAGGGCCTAGATCAATCAACCCCTCCCACCGACATCACGATAAGTAGGTCGAGGTCCATGATCCAGATAGGCCGGCTTACTCTTAGCTTTATCATCGACATCACAAGTGATGTCCGATGCCGGTCTATCCCCTGTGGCGTCCTCTTGGACTCCAAAGAAGAATTTCGTGGAGCACAGCAGGAAGGAGGCGGGGGGTTGGAGAGGCGCGGAAAGTCAAACTTTCAAACTTTCAAAGTTGGACCAACGGTTTTTACTGGGGGGGGCGATGGCAATGACATTCGTACGACCTCGGTACGGCAATGATCCGTTGGAGATTGAGGCAAAATAGCTCGAAGGAAACTCTATTCTGTACCCTAAAGACGAACCGGCGGCCCGGTGCCTTGACAAGGCGTTAGAGAGCAGGTTAGACCGGGAGCAGGGCTTGGTGGATTAATGCGGATTCCAAAGCTGTGGGTCGTCAGAATTACACGCCGAAACCGGATTCTACACGTCGCGGCGTACATCGTTATAGCGTGTTTAAGAAGCCAATTGCAAAAAGACGGCAAAAACCTATTGTTAAATCCTTCGAACCGGGGTCGAACCAGTGGCCTTGGGATGACGTCGTTAAATCCCCTTTACAGTCCCACGCTCTTCCAGCTGAGCTATCGAAGGATTGAAAGGATACTTTCAACGCCACCTACGTGATTGAATGGCAGGTTAAGGTCAATATTTCAATGTCATCTCAGGATTCGACACCAAAATACCAATGGAACAATAGAGTCGAAACGACCGCCTGGCGACTTGACATTAGAGAGCAGCAGGCAAGGAAAGTTGGGGATTTCAGGCCGAAATCTTGGTCCTGGGCCGAACATATAGCTTCCGGGGGGTGCGGCCCATGGACAAGCCATCGCCGGATATTTTAATCTTATCAATGTAAGCGATAAGTATTCTATTCCTCCCACTTTCACCTGTACTCACGGATCGGTAGCCTGGCCTCGGTCCTTTAGTTATTTCTTGGCAACAATTTATGAGGGGAGCTCCCAGTTCCTCTACATATTTTTTTTTTTTGGTGTTGAGTTTATTGTCTACGGAGGCGTTGTAACCTATATGAGACATTACTTTATTTATGCGCTACGGTGGGCCCCTAGTGCCCCTCTGTCCCTTAGTCCCCGCAAGCACCGTCGACGGCCCACCCTATGGTGGCATCCCCCGACAGCCCAGCAATGAAACGCCGTTTAGCGGGGCTCCTCTACGTATAGGTAAATCAACAGAGATCGGTCGTACTATTCTTCCGAGTCTCTGCAGCTAGCAAATCCAACCTCTGTGTGGCAAATTGGAGTCTGGGGTCTGGGACCCTGCAGCGCTCTCGTAGGCGCAATTAGAACTTATTGGATTAACGTAGGAGCCAAAGTGAGTCGTCCAAAGTTGAATAAAAAGTGGGTACATGCTCGTACTGAATTTGAGCCCAAACGCAACAGTGAATTATACCACCTCAGTACTTCAAGTGGCCCTGTCCTCCTCAAGCAAGCGGTAAAGGTCAGCAACCAGATACAAACTTCCAGCCACGACAACCAGTTCGCTCTCCCCTTCCCCTCCCACGCGCAAAGACGCAGCCCACTCCAAGGCTCGTTGCAGATTCCCCTTCGCTGCCCCCGACGCATCCCTCTCGTCTGGAATCCACACCTTCACGTCTGGAACCAGCCCCCTCACGACTTGACTCGTCTCTTCCGGGGGCACAGTCTTGATCCACGGCATACCCTCAGGAGGCGTGAACCTGACGCACGCAACGTTCACGTTGATGCGGACGTTGGGGTGCAAAGGCGAGGGTGATGGTGGGAGGAGAGGCAAGAGCGTCTGCAGTGGTGTTTTGGGTGGCGAGTGGGAGAGGCCGAGGATGTAGGTGAGGTTGATGGTCGTGCTTGTAGTTGCATTTGCTTTTACCTCGGACGGTGCGAGGACGGAGAAGAGATGAGTGATGTATGATGACAATGTAGCTGATGATCCTGGGTTGTGCGCACCGTCTGCGAGCACAATGAGTGGGCGTGACGAACTTGCACTTTTAGAAACTGGGGCGGGGAGGATGTGGAAGGAGAGACGCCCCGGCCAACGTGTGTTCTTGATGCCTTCTGCAAGAGTTCGAGGAGTGATGCGACTTGCGAGGTCCAGATTGGCACTCAAGGGGCAGTGGCGCGTCAGGAGCGCGGAGATGCCTGCAACGGCAGTTCGGAGGTTGTCCAGTTGGTGCTCACCGTAGAGTGGCAACAGTGCGCGAACGGGTTCGTCGAAACAAAGAGCGTGGATCGTCACCGGTTGCGGCGAAGGCTCCGTGAACGGTACCTTGGTCAACGAAAACGGCGTTCCGCTCGGTCCATCCAGCTCTTCATCCCACTCGCGCTTGTCCACCCGAACCGGCTGTACAACTTTCTCCCCAACCTTTTCCACAACTTCCCTCGCGACCTCCACCACTTCAGTATGTTTTTGAGGCCCGAGTACGAATGGTCGGCCAGGTCGTGCGATGCCTGCTTTTTCCCTCGCAATCTCAGAGACAGTAGAGCCCAGGAACGCCTGATGGTCTAGATCGACCGCAGTCAAGAGCGATACGGCGATCGACTCGTCTGGTATGATGTTCGTCGCGTCTAGGCGTCCGCCCAAGCCGACTTCCACGACGGCAACGTCCACCCTTGCCTCTTCAAAGATGGAGAGTGCCGTAAGCGTGAGGAGTTCGAAGCTGCTGAGGCGAGTGCCGTGGGTTGTGTCTGCTTCCACGACTTTGGCCCGCGTGGCGTCATAGATGGCAGGATCTACTGGTTTGTTGTTCAGTGTGATACAATCGTAGATGGAGACGAGATGTGGGCTGTTGTAGCGCCCGACGGAAAGGGAGGAGGACAGCAGTATTGTAGAAAGAAGGGAGGCAACGCTGCCTTTGCCGTTCGTGCCTGCGACGTGCAAGGTCGGGCGGGTGTATGGCGGGAGGTGGGTGACGAGGCGCTGGAGTCTGTCGAGGCTGAGGTCAATCGACATGGTGGTGGAAGGAAGGAAGTGTGGAATAAAGTTTAGATAACCTTCATCGATCTTCTCCCTTTGATAGCAATCTCGTCCTTGCTTTCACTGGCGGAGAACCCTCCGGATCTTCTAGCTTTCTATCGTCTAAAGCATTCAAGCACGACGCAAGACCAGGAAGCGGTGGAAGTGGGAACACATTGATAAGATAAGATGGAAATATAAATAAGAATTATCATTGTCGAAGGGGTGGCGTCAACAAGACTTTGGGCCTCCAAAAAGTACTCAGCATCCGTATCCAGAACTGAAGAAACGGTCTTGACCACCACTCCGTTGTTTCCCTTCACGGTTCAACAAGACTGGATCCAAAAAATATTTGCATACACATCCACATGTTTGGCGTGCGACGGTCCATGACAGGGGAAAGACATTGTATCAATCGACCCTACCCGGTTGCAAGTTCTTGGAGCTAAAGAGTCTCTTTTCCTAAGACTAACAAAGGAAGCATGATGTCGAGCGAACAATTGACCTATAGTCATATCCTCTGTATGTAACAGAAAATGAGACCCAGTTCCGAGTTGATGTCAAGCACGAACCTTTACATGTCACAAAGTGAGACTATATTCGTATTCATGGGGTGCACTTTGCGCAATCCACAAGACGATCGCGGAAAACATGAGGCCTACACTCTGCGCAACGTTGGCGTAACCGTAATAGGTGAATTCCTCTGGGTATCCGTTGAGGATATACTTCAGTATCAACAAGCTCTGCAGCCGTATCGTTTCAGTCGTGCAGACGAGAAAAAATCAAAGAACAGGGACATACCACGCTGCCTGCAAGCCCACCGGCCATGAGTGCGAATCCGACAAAAAGAACGACTCTAGCCCTCCAGACAGCTCTGGAGTCCCCAAAACTCTCGTCTCCACGGACCCTGTCCTTGTCGATGAGGTTGATGATCATATATCCGAGGAGGGAGCAGATGCCCGGGACCCAGTCGACGAAGTTGACGTGCACAGGAGGTGGTGCCTCAGGTGCGTCTGGCGGGCCCCAGGGCGCGTGAGCGTGCGCAGAAAGAACAACAGCATCTATGAAAGCCCAATTGGCCAATGCAAACTGGTGGTGTGGGTTAGTCATTGTCGAAGATGGGTGGGTTGGATCCACGTACGAGAGCGCCGGCTAGGTAGACACCGACTGTGCGACGATGCTTGCCGAGGGAGAACTCTGGGAAAGGATTTACAAAAACCCGTCGAGGGTCGTAGTTTGAGCGTGGTAGCGACATTGGACAGAGTCGCTGTTGACTGCGGAGTGTTGACTTGTTATGGAATGAGAAGAAATCGGGCAAAACTTACGTAAAGTAACGCATTTCGTTGAAAAAGTCGTGCAGTTGCAGTCGGAAGCTTAGGCATCGTCACGGTCCACAGGATTATCATGGTGTGATATTCATGTAATTTGCCCCGTATGACTTGGATATATTGACGATTTGTTGCGTTTCATACAGTTGCAAAATGTTTGAAATGGCACCGGTTATGTAGGCCCACCACAGACCGCTCAGTCTCTTTCAATCTGCACTTGATTCACCGACGTTACTGGCTACCTACAATGTCCGTCTCTACAGGTTTCACAGCTGGACCAACCTGACGTCATCACCCCCGACTGCTAAGGATAGCACCGCCTACGTTTGAGACAGGAGCTCTACTTGCTTCCTTTCTGTTATAAACCCCCGCGTCACTGTTATAGAAGACTTCACTCCGTTATTCTTCCTTTAATGTCAAGTCCCTCTGCAGATCTCAATCAGCACGAAAACCTATTCAGAAGGAAAGGGGGTGGTGGGGGTGGTAGTGGCGGCGGTGGGCGGGGTGGAGGTGGAGGTGGTGGAGGGAAAGGTGGTGGTAGCAGTGGAGGTGGTGGAGGGAAAGGTGGCGGTAGCAATGGAGGAGGTGGGAAAGGAAGTGGAGGAGGAAAAGCAGGCGGTAGCGGAGGAAAATCCGACGGGTCGGGTCGAGGTCCATCTAAATCATCCGTGTCCCCAGTATCGTCCGGAGGAAAGCAGAAGTCGGTGAGCAGTTACGGACCGGGAGGCGGCGCGGCTGCTACATTACCTTCTGGTGGGTTTTTCGCCGGTCGTCAGGCAGGAGGTGGCAGAAGAGATCAGATATATGGAACATCGTGTGGTTTGTTTTTATCTTTGAATATCTCAGGTATTCATGGGAACTTTACTAGAACTTACGGAAGTGGTTATCCGGGGCTGGGCGGACGTGGCGTTACAGGGCACGGGTTTCCTTTCTACTTTTGGCCTATTGCTTGGGGTGGTCTTGCCGGTCTGGGAGCGGCGGCTTATTTGCACAGCACTGAGGTACGTTCCGCCAGAAATTGCTTTTCCTGGTCACTGAACCAATATAATCCTTCTTCCAGTATGGGCTGCCTGGGAATACAAGCCGACCCGGAGGACCGATGGCTACTGCTGCGTTCCAATCCTCGTCGACAGACACGAGTCTGCGCATCGTTTCGGATAACTCCACGGTGGTGGACCTCCTCACGGCCGTCAAGACCAACTGTTCGTCGTATCTCAATCCCACGGGCAGCTCTTCGTCCCCGTCGCCATACGTCGACACGCCAAGGCCGGAGCAGGTCATTCAGTATTACCGCGCGAGTTCCATTGGGCTCGCCTTGGATGGATACAACAACACGGCTGTTTTACAGGAAGAAGGCACGCCAAATATGCCGCTGCCGAGCAATATTGACATGAAAATGGTCGATTGTGTGAATCAGACGATCGGGCTTGCGGCGCCTTTGGTTAATGGCAACATGCCATACGCCGTGCCGAACCTGGGATATCTCGGGTTGAGCTATGTCGTTTGGAATCTGTTATCTCTGATTTGAAGCCGTTGTCACATTATCAGAGCACATGTCGTTTGAGAGTT
>Ga0307516_10009252_pt1 | contig 11013 bp, 9 predicted proteins | sample 19_EM_MG_FD_203310 | JGI IMG/M metagenome (GOLD analysis project Ga0307516, IMG submission 203310) | Populus trichocarpa ectomycorrhiza microbial communities from riparian zone in the Pacific Northwest, United States - 19_EM | ecosystem: Host-associated > Plants > Roots > Unclassified | place...
ACAATATTTCCCAAGAAACAGCCACCGAGTCAGCGGGATCTTGGTCTCAAACGATTCAAGTCTGTGATGGCGCAGATACTTGGGACCATGGAGCCACTTTCTGTTGATGCGTTGACGTCTATGAGGTGTCATTTCAAGGATCTGGCGGACATCAAGATTCGTGGGATCCTAGCGCCTATGGCTGCGTTGCTCAGTGGGGCTACTGATGCCTCTGTCCCTATCCGTCCCCTTCATGCCTCGTTTGCCGATTTTCTGACGGATCGTGATCGGAGTAACGAATTTTTCATCGACGTGCACCCTATCCACAACAACCTAGCCTTCGCTTCCCTTGGCGTGATGATGAAGCAACTGCAATTCAACATATGTGATCTGCCAAGTTCCTACATCCCAAACTCTGAAATCTTGGATCTGGATGACCGCATCAAAAAATGTATCCCACCTGAATTGGCATATTCTTGCCAATTCTGGACAGATCACGTTCGAGATGCACCATTCAACTCGGCCCTTGCAGAAGAGGTCCAAGGGTTTTTCGCTGACAAGACAATGTTATTCTGGTTTGAGGTGCTTAGCCTCCTCAAGGTCATAAATACTTGTGCCGGCTCATTGTCGTCGGTCGTTCAATGGGTCATGGTATGTAGAATGCCCGTTTACACAGAAATGTTATTCTCATCTGTACCAGCCTCGCGCAGAGTACAAGGGGATCTCAAATGACGCAGCGGATGCCCAAAAATTTATTCGGACATTTGGCGGCGCAATTTCTACTAGTACCCCCCACCTGTACCTGTCTGCCCTACCATTTTCACCGAAGGAAGCACATATCTCTAAATGCTTTGCTGATATGTTCTATGGATTGCCGAAGGTTGTGACTAGGCACAAAGTGACATGGCCGGAGATCCAGGGTGAGATACGTGGGCATTCTGATGCTATCTGTTCAGTCGCGTTTTCACCGGACGGCAAGCGCATTGTGTCGGCTTCAGCTGACAAAACCATCCGGCTGTGGGATGCTGAGACGGGGGACCTGCTGCGACCGCCTCTCGAGGGACATGAGGATTCGGTCAATTCTGTTGTGTTCTCGCCAGACGGCAAGCGCATTGTGTCGGCTTCAAGTGACAAGACCATCCGGCTGTGGGATGCTGAGACGGGGGACCTGCTGGGACTACCTCTTAAGGGACATGAGGGGCCGGTCAACTCTGTTGTGTTCTCGCCAGATGGCAAGCGCATCGTGTCGGCTTCAGGTGATACAACCATCCGGTTGTGGGATGCTGAGACGGGGGATCTGCTGCGACCGCCTCTCGAGGGACATGAGGATTGGGTCAATTCTGTTGTGTTCTCGCCAGACGGCAAGCGCCTTGTGTCGGCTTCAGATGACTGCACCATCCGAGTGTGGGATGCTGAGACAAGTGACCTGGTGCGACCCCCTATCGAAGGACATGAGGATTGTGTCAATTCTGTTGCGTTCTCGCCAGACGGCAAGCGCATCGTGTCGGCTTCAGCTGACGAGACCATCCGGGTGTGGGATGCTGAGACGGGGGACCCGCTCCGACCGCCTATCGAGGGACATGAGCATTGGGTCTATTCTGTTGCATTCTCACCAGATGGCAAGCGCATCGTGTCGGCTTCAGCTGACAAGACCATCCGCATGTGGGATGCTGAGGTGGGGGACCTGCTGCGACCCCCTATCGAGGGACATGAGGATTGGGTCAATTCTGTTACGTTCTCGCCAGATGGCAAGCGCATCGTGTCGGCTTCAGGTGACAAGACCATCCGGCTGTGGGATGCTGAGACGGGGGACCTGCTGAACCCTCTCGAGGGACATGAGGGGCCGGTCAGTTCGGTTGCGTTCTCGCCAGACGGCAAGCGCCTTGTGTCGGCTTCGGATGACAAGACCATCCGGTTGTGGGATGCTGAGACGGGGAACCTGCTGCGACCGCCTCTTGAGGGACATGAGCAGTGGGTCAATTCTGTTGCGTTCTCGCCCGACGGCAAATGTATTGTGTCGGCTTCAGATGACAAGACCATCTGGGTGTGGGATGCTGAGACAGGGGACCTGCTCCGACCACCTATCAAGGGACATGAGGATTGGGTCATTTCTGTTTCATTCTCGCCAGACGGCAAGCGCATCGTGTCCGCTTCCGCTGACGAGACCATCCGGGTGTGGGATGCTGAGACGGGGGACCCGCTCCGACCGCCTCTCGAGGGACATGAGCATTTGGTCAATTCTGTTGCGTTCTCGCCAGACGGCAAGCGCATCGTGTCGGCCTCAGGTGACAAGACCATCCGGCTGTGGGATGCTGAGACGGGGGGCCTGCTGCGACCGCCTCTCGAGGGACATCAGGATTGGGTCATTTCTGTTGCGTTCTCGCCAGACGGCAAGCGCATCGTGTCGGCTTCACATGACAAGACCATCCGAGTGTGGAATGCTGAGACAGGGGACCTACTGCGACCGCCTCTCGAGGGACATGAGCATTCGGTCACTTCTGTTGCGTTCTCACCAGATGGCAAGCACCTCGTGTCGGGTTCACATGACAAGACCATCCGGGTGTGGGATGCTGAGACAGGGGACCTGCTGCGACCGCCTATCGAGGGACATGAGGGTTGGGTCAGCTCTGTTGCGTTCTCGCCAGACGGCAAGCGCATCGTGTCGGCTTCTGTTGACAAAACCGTCCGGCTGTGGGATGCTGAGACGGGGAACCTGCTACAACCACCTATCGAGGGACATGAGGATTGGGTCAAATCTGTTGCGTTCTCGCCTGACGGCGAGCGCATAGTGTCGGTTTCGTATGACAAGACCATCCGGCCGTGGGATGCTGGTGCACAGGTATCTTTTCCGACATATTCTCTGAAGGCTTCAAAAATTTCAACTTTTTATTTATAGATGCATGAACTGGGTCCAGTACATTTTCCAATATTTTCCTCCAAGCACAGAAACCATTCAGAAATTTGTCACGGAGCTAGCATGAACCCTCAAGGTTGGTTTATCGGGTCCAATGGCGAGTTTCTGTTCTGGGTCCCACCCTATCTTCGACCATGGAACCTTATCACCGATATGTTGGTGATCCCGTGGCCACGGGTCGATGTCAATCATTTCATTCATGGCCAGACATGGCACGAGATAAACAATGGATATTCGTCGATATCATAACAATCATGCTTGTTCTTGAAACTTTGAGGGGATTGTATTTACATCTCCTTTGCCCCCGGCTTTGTGTTCGCTATCAAAGCCTGCGGTGTCATCTTCTACATTTTTGTCTCTCCTTGTCTTCTGGATCCTCCCCATATCCTGGCTTCAGGTATCTCGACTTTCTTCGCTGCTTCGGCATCCGGGTCGGCGTCGCAGAAACATACCTCCCTCCCTATTCACATGATGTGGTTGCGCTCCTTCGTTCCAATCCCCTTTCCTCCCATTATGACTTGTCGTCTTGTCATAAAAATAGACAGAATTCACAAACCGCATCGCTGGCCAAGATTATCGCTGCAAGTTGCTCATGCGACGGTCAAGATGGCGCCTAGTTCATCCCCATCAGCACCTCATCCCTCAGGCACCATGACCCTTTTCTAAGCTTCTTAGGGACCTCTGGCGTTGGTGCGATTTTTATGTGTTACAAGAGTGCAACAACAGTATGCAAATCTATAGATTGCAATTACAGGCATTGACGTGTGGCATTGAAGCGGCGTGGTAAGTATGTAAAGGAACGTGGATATGGTTGGGTATTACGGGTATGTCGAGTAACGTATATCGAGCAGACTACAAAAACAATGTTGGGGAAAACAGAGTGACTTCAAAGAAAGCACAAGAAAGCAAGCTCTAGAAGGGATAAAAATAAAAAACGTCTGGATCTACTATGGTTCATTCCCGTTCTTTTTTTTCTCCGGCAACGGCCGCCCAGAAAAAGACGCTGACTTGAGCAGAGGGAACGGCATCGCATACCTCTTGGACAACCCTTTTTTCAGCTTGCTGTACGTCGTATCCGTCGGAGCCTGCGTTGTTGCAGAAGACTCTATTCCGACTTCGGATTCGCATGGTGGCGGTGGAGGCGTTGGAGGGAGCGACTTATGATCAGGCTCTGGCTCGACAAACCTTTGAGGAACTTCGTCAGATGCGAGCCACATGGCGGGTATTTTTGAGGATGGAGCTAGAAAATAACACAAAGTATATAAAATGAATTCATTTCCAAAGAAATGTACTTGCCTGCAAGGCGCGGTCGCGATGGGGTCGGAGGTGCAGGTATCCGCTCATCGGCGTCCTCCAACCCATGCACCGGGTGTGGCCGCAAATCTATATCATCCATCGTCGACGAAAGTGGCCCAGACACTTTTGAAGACGAAGGCATGCTCATATAGGCAGAACTCATTCTTGCGAGCCTCGAACGAGAAGAAGGACCGACATTCGTGGGGTGTGAAGCGGAGTAGCTCGAGGCACGCCACCCGTGCCGAGTCGACGACCGCCTGTGATACGATGGCTGCGGAGGAGGGAACGTAAAATCGAGGGGAAGATCGGGCACGGGAGGGTAGTGCGAGGTCCTCGGCTTCGTTGGGAGACGCAGGCTGCTCTTCGAGGCGCGCTGGCTGCGCGTTTTAGCAGCATATACAAGGCTGGTCCGGGTTATGTCCGAGGACGTCGTCTTGTGCTTACTCTTGATGCTGCGGAGACTCATGGTGCTCTTCACGCTGTGGATACTCCTGAGGCTCGCGGTTTCTGAACGGTCTCCCCGAGGAGGAGTCGCCACGGCTGAAGTTGTCGGAGATACGTCTGTGGGCAGGGTTTGAATGGCGCCGAGTGACATGGAGTGCATGAGGGGCATGGGTGATAGAGGTGCGAGGGTAGGGAGGTAGTCGATCCGAGGTGGGTTTCTTTGTGATCTTAAGAACAAGTCGGGTATGGTGGAGGCTCGTCGGAGGGGTGGTATGGTAACTACCTCGACGTGTCCGATCACGGCGGTTCCCTCGTCATCTACTTCATCGTCTTCATCGTCGTCGCCCGAGTCGACTGCAGCTGCTTCGACTTGGTCCATTTCGGTTGCATAGCGAGTCGCCTCCTTCCATGCCTCCTCCAATTCTCCCTCGAGCTGCTCGACCTTTTCTCTGGCTGCGATCAAGTCTGCCGTCCGTTTCCCGTAGCTTTTGTTGAGCTATAAATGGAATGATCAGAAGAGTCGAATCAGAAGGAGAGCGTGAGGGTACGCACCTTCCTGAGGGCTATAGTGAGTGCACTCGCCCAATGAACGTCCAACAGCTTGGACATCTGTGCCAGCTGATCCGTGACACGCAAAAGGGTCTCCAGGAGCTTGTCGCACTCGGCGCAAGCCTCGGAAAGCTGTTGTGCCAACTGACAGAGGGCGGAGGTACCGTCATCCTCGATCATGGGTTCGGATGAGACAGCGGTTGAATTGATGGCCTGCAGAAGCATAGTCCGTCTTTGGACCAGAAAGCGATATTTAGACTGAGTAGCGGACTTGAGGGCGTTCAGTCGTTGGATCTCGGCGGGAATGGCGTGGTCGAGGTGGTCGAGCGATACGAGGCGTATTGAAGACTCTTTGGCGGACTGGCGAATGGCGCGGGAGACCATTTGCTGTAGGTCTTTGTTGTCGAGGGTCCCTGTGTAGAATGGTTAACTTGGGATGGACGGCGACAAGGGACGACTTGCATAGAAAAGCGTCGAGGGTGAGATTCTTGAAGTCTACGGGGACAGAGTCGAACGAGATTTGTGGTGCGGGCACGAGTGTTGCAGGCTTTGGGATGATTCTGATGACAGGAGGAGGGACGATGGTGGATGGTTTGAGTGGTGGGTGTTCTGTGGACACAGATTCGACTATGGGGGAAAGACTAGCGAAGGAGCGGGGTGGAGAATCAAAGAGGGGGCTGCCGGGGTAGGCGGGTACGGCCTCTGCGGTGAAGGAGAGGAGCGAGTCGCGGTTGGAGGAGGTGTCTGAAAATGCGGTTGAAGATGGACCTCTGGGACCGCGAGTGCGGGGACCGAGAGGGGATGAGGCGGGCCGCGGACCACGGGACATGCGGTGGGGACTTGTGAGATCCGGGACGGGGGTTTTGGTGATGGACGACCTGGAGGTCGGTGGGGAAACGACGGTGGGAGATGGTGGTGGCTTCATGTCGAGTGCATGAATCAGGATGATGATGGCCCTGGTCATCAATTATCAATTCTCTGCTCATTGATCATAGCTATGTACAAGGGCCATGGCAACCCGGAGAACGGCAATTCTCCGAGTATAGTAGCTAGGGCGATACATTCATTTCATTATGTATCACGACTTCTCTTGGTTCAACCCATGGCGGTCCCGAGCAGGAACAGAGCGGGGCCCCAATTTCGATGTAGATGGGGTGGGTGGGTGATCTGTTGCCTGGGGGAGGGTGTAGGGTGTGGATGACCGCTTTCCCAGCCTCCAGTAAAGTTAACAATAGTAGGGGTCGTGTTTGGGGTATAGGAAGGCTGGGGGAGGTGAAGGGAAGGGGTTGGGCTCGAGGGAGGCGGGATTTGATGCGAGGAAGGGGTGTGGGAGCACGGGGGAACGTCGTTCAGGGTCGTTGATGGCAGCGAGGGTGACGTGCAAGACTTTTTTTGCAATCCAGTGGGATTTATAATTCTCTCCACCGACCCCATTTTGGGAAACGCTCGACCCTCCCCTCGGCTTGAAATGTGGGAAGCTTATTATGTACGTGCCGGACGGGTCTCATCAGAAGTGACTGAACAGAAAGGTCCGGACGGTGGACAGGCCCGGACGCGGCTATCATGGCGCCCTCACCAGTTTCGAGTTCCCGCACATCTGTCCCTGAGGAGATTTGACCTCCTTTGGATGTGACACCTGCAATCCCTCGAAGGTGTCGACTTTGGCAGGGCTCGATATTGTCTTCAATGCAGTCGCGATATCCACAATCGTGGTGGGCACGACATGTGCAGAAAGAAATTCAAAAAAAATTCATTGTGGTTCAGGAAATCGTGAGAATCGCTTTCCGCTCATTATTCTTCATATTAAAACTTTGATACATAGCGCAACGGCACCGGAGTACCCCCAGAGGATGGATATACCTTCACTAGACATATCTGCATCAAGTCCGAGGCAGTCTGGTGCATGACGAAAGTGGAAAAGTCTTCCGTCCCATTGAGTGGTCGTGTCCCATTGAATGGTGAGTCATAGTACTCCACATCCTGTGATCCTCACACGGAGTGCGGTCGTTGGCACACTCATTTCCCAGACCGTTGGACTTTTGCCATTTCGCCCGATTTTTTATGCGATCGGGCGGAGGGATATATGGGTCCTGTGAGGCTGTGAGCGGCCAAGCACGTCGTCAAGACCATCTATGAACGCTGCGCAACCCGAATGTACGCGTACGTGATCGAAGCACACTTGCAGTTCGATTGTCGGCCTTACATCACCAAAAGTCCAGCTTCAAGCTTCTCTGACTGCCGAGAGCTTAAAATGCTCCCTCGACTGGTTCTTTACTTACCACGCCCACTACCTACCTGTCTTTTCGAAATGCTGCCATGCGTCCAGTCTTTTTCAACCTCGCTCTTTCACTTCTCTCCTTCTCTGTCGTCAAGGCCGGGTGGCCTTCGAAAATTTATGGTGTAAACTTGGGATCTTGGTAGGTCCTTCCTCTCCAGTCTAGGCAAGCCACCTCTATGAACGCGACGTCAGGTTACTTTTGGAGCCATGGGTGCTTCCCCAAGGTGTGCCCGACACTGGCCCAACCACCCGCATATATTGACTCCCTCGCTCTGCAGAATGGCTTGCGATGGGCGGTGAACATTGCGACGACTGTGCGACTTGTATCGCCTCGGAATAGTAAGCACTAGTTCAAGTACGGACGACGTAACCCATGGGCTTTCAGTGCTGTCAAGGCTCATGGCCAAGAATTCTCCGACGACAAGTTTAGAGAGCATTGGTACACCTCTGCGTCGCTGATCAAAAACGACAAGCTCATCCATCTACATTCCTCAGGGAAACCTGGTTCACCGCTGATGACGTTCATCAATTTCAAGAGCTCGGCATAAACACCGTTCGCATTCCTGTCAGTCTCGGCCTGCTGTCGCTCTCCGTCAATAGATTCCCCTCAACTAGTACCTATAGCTCGGATATTGGATTATCGAGGATCTCGTCGACCGCGAGACAGAATTTTACCCGAGGGGAGGACTTGCTCAACTCGTCAGTCAACTTTGGGCATACCCTCGACCCAGTCCTCATGAGTCATGGTCCTCTCTAGCGCCGTGGCTTGCAGCAACTCCAGAATGCTGGTATCACTGCCCTTCTCGATCACCACGCCCTCCCAGGCGTGCAGGATCCTGGACAGCAGTTCATTGGCAGGTTCGTCGAACAGCTGTGTCCTTGGATGGTCGGGCTAACTTTCCTTCAAGGTGCACAAACGATATTCAATTCTATGTATGTTGGAACCCGGTTTCTATTTCATTTTATATCCTCAGAATTCCTCAGACCCCTTCCAATTACCATCGCGCTCTGGTCTGGACGGCCGTGATGGCTACCCTCTCTCACATCGACCCAGTTTTCAGCAACGTCGTCGGAATCGAAGCTGTGAACGAGCAGATCATGAACGCTGCTCTGACTCCCGGTTACGGCGACTGTGCGTCTCCAACGCATTTCTATTCATGCCAACCTGACGACTTCACCAGTTACAAAAACTTTGTCCAAGTCATCCGTGCTGTTGAACTCTTCCTGGGCATCCCATCCGCAAGTCTCAAAGCCTCAGGAGTGCAGGTTTTCCCCAATGTCACTCTCTCTTTCGAAGCCACCGCACACCTTTCACCTGTGTTCTCGCCGGAAGTCCGCTCGGCGGTGCGAGATGCAATCTCGATCCTTCTGAAACTCGGTGCCCAAATACTGCTAACCGAGCTTTCCCATTTCTCACCGGACCACAAACGGGAACCGTTGACTACCCTGTACGTATTTCGTCTTCGCAGGGCCTACCCTTCGGGAACGTTGACTTATACACCCTAGTTTCATGGATATTGGTTGGCAATGGGGCGATCGTTCGAACCCTGCCGATGCTGCTTCGGGTCCACAGAGATACGACAATCATCTCTATTATTCGTGAGTCCGCAATCCTTGCACCGTTGAAGCGGTTCTAATTCCAAAAACTATAGGTTTGGGGTGGGTGCCATTCAGATTGCCGTCATGGATTTATGCTGATCAAGCTTTACAGGGGTGTTGCAGACCCTAATGAAAAAGCATACCTGACCCACGTTTGCAGTTCGTTCGATTTCGTGTTCTATGACCAAAGCACTTGCTCACGTTGAACTCTTCATAGATCTCGACCGGGTCGAAAAGGATGCGGCGCTGGGCAACAGTCCCATGTTCTCGGCGGTAGGTCACATCTACCTACTTAGACCATCACTGTCACTGACTGGCACTCGACAGAATGGGCTTTGCCGACGCAATTCAACGCGACGGACGAGTTCCTGTACAAATGGGCCGATGCGCAGAAGCTTGCATACGGCAAATCCGCAGGTTGGATAGTGCGTGGAATATTTATCTCTTCCTCGATACCGTCGATTACGATTGATTGGCCACTGTCCAGTTTTGGAATTTCAAAATCGAGGTGTCCACGGGAAACGATATGGCCAGGCAATGGTTGGTGTCTCATCGAATGGTTGATCGGGATGGTGATGTATTATTTATTGTTTTCTCAGGTCGTACTTTGAGGCGTCAAGCGTGGATATCTCACCAGAGATCCGTCCAAATTCAATGACCCACATGTTTGCGATCCGTACATCAACTCTACAGCATCGGCCTAGGCTTGGGTGGTCCCGAGCCATTTAGGAACAGCAAAAGGGAAAAACAAGGAGGAACACATTTCGTATTACGGTTCCGATGGTGGATTTGTGGCCCGTTATCCATGTCTGCGGAGGATACCGGATAGCGGATACTGAGTTTGAAAGTTTATTAGGTAATTAAACACGTGCCCGTCTATTTCTTTTCGCTACCCCACCTCCTCCCTCTACTAGTACCGCTCTTCAGGCTTCAAGTCCAGTGTTTTGTGCGGCAACGGCGAGCAGAGGCCCATCACGGGCTGTAGAGGTAAGCGCAATACCTAGCACCCACCACCTGGCTGGCACCGGCATGCAGAACACCACAACACTGGATGACTCGAGATGGGACGGAGGCAGACATGCACCCCCTACAACCCCCTCCCCCTAGCCGACTTCTCGGGATGTACGTGCCATGTCACCATCATGGTCCACACCTCACTGCCGTCCAGTCGCACTTCAATTTGCTCCCACAGTGCCTGCACCGCCCTAGGCTGTCACTGCCACGTGCTTGATAATGCCGACATTCCCTCCCTTCCAACCATCACCACCCACTGGTGCGTGGTTGATGCCACCAATGTGGTCCCCCTATGGTGCCGTCAGTGGCCCTCGCCGGTGCTCAACACCCAGAGCCACTCACCACACGACAACGGTGATGCCTGAACAGGGCAGAATGCACTGCCAACACCGCCTCCCCCTAGCTGGCTGCTGGGGATATATGGGCCATATCACCACCATGCCTCACCACCATTCAGTTGCACCTCAATTCGTGCCCACAGTGCCTGCACTGCACTGGGCTGTTGCTGCCACACACCTCATGAAGCCGACGTTCCCCCTTCTGACCATCCCCACTGCTGCGTGAATATTGATGCCACCAATGCGGTCCCCCCGTGGCACTGCCAGTGGCTCTCACTGGCGTTCAACACCCGAAGCCGCTCACGACGATGGTATCCATTTCCGGTATCATTCCTCCAACATTTCTTCCTTCTGACATCTGTTAACCTGGCCTATGACAGATCCAATTCATTATACTTGGATACTTCAATAGAGCTAAGTAGTATGTAAATAGTTACTTTACCATCAATCAAAAATCCATTGAGCTGTTTACTGTTATGGAACAGCCTCTTGTCTCTTATCCTATCTTATCAAATGAATTATCCACTCCTATCTTATCAAATGATCTATCCAACACTTCAGTTTGGATGTTATGGAACAGCTCTTTATTTAATCTTTTACAT
>Ga0307516_10009253_pt1 | contig 11012 bp, 12 predicted proteins | sample 19_EM_MG_FD_203310 | JGI IMG/M metagenome (GOLD analysis project Ga0307516, IMG submission 203310) | Populus trichocarpa ectomycorrhiza microbial communities from riparian zone in the Pacific Northwest, United States - 19_EM | ecosystem: Host-associated > Plants > Roots > Unclassified | place...
TCACCTGACCACCAACCTTTTTTTTTCTCTTCAAGATGTCGGACTTTTATTCCCAGAGTACCGAATCCGAATGGGAGGGCGCCCCGAGAAACATTGCGGGGATTCAGCCGTTCGAACCGTACCAGTCCGTTGCCGAGAGCTTATCGGCCGCAGGAGGTTCCCCAGTGCAAGTCGGAGGTATCCAAGTTCCGCTGTGGACCGTTCCCCAGCGCGAACTGGTCCCTCAAAGGATGTATGGGATCAGGACAAGTAGCAAGAGAGGATTCCGCCGCGAGCCCCCCATCAAGTTCACCGTAGGGGACCAGGACGGGATGTCGCTCCAAGATGCGATGAACGGGAAGTACAAGGGATTGGTTGGCAGAGATGACGGGATGTTTCTTGGATGTAACTGCACGGCGATCTCGCTGAGGATCGAGGTATTTGCCGTTCTTGTGGTCTTTGAAATCGTTTGAGGGTGCAAGGTTTGTTGATGGTTTCTTCGGCCTCCCCTCACAGTGGCCCAAGTATAAAGCTTGGAACCGCCACGTACGTGGATCACATGTTCGCTATGGGAGATCCACACGCTAAACGGTTTGCTTGTAGATAAACACAGTCGATTGGAAGAAACCCCGGGGGCCAATAACCCGGTCGAAGCTGGCCTTTAAGATTGCGAAGATTGTGGACTCTTTTATAAAGGCGTGTAAACATTACTACCCTTAGGGTTGAGCACGCCTTTGTTTTGCTAACGTGATATAACGGTGGGACAGTTTAATCAGGGGAACGATATTGGCGAAGAACGTTGGCGCGTTGGCAGCGGCCACATAGAGTTGAAGGACCTCGTTTTGGACAGCATCGAACACGTTACTAAAGGCTCTTGGCAGCCCCAGATCTTTGCCGTGCTCCCTCCCATGAATTAGGCATGCGAGGGTGGACTTTCTGGACCTTCAACAGATCCAGCTGGTTTTTTCTCCCCATCTGCGTTTCGTACATGGCTTATACATAGATACATACGTACCTGTTTAGGAACGACTTTCAACATGACTGTTATGACTGCGTAAGCGTGACCCGCCGAGTTTCCGTTTCAATGTCTCTATTTCCCACTGGTGAGTGAGGATAAGTGCTTGTGTTCGCGTGGGTCCTGGTGGGAAAAAAGGGTCCCGATCGGGTAATGGACGACGGCGAGCCGCTGGTGCCGCTGACCTCATCGTCATCGTCTTACCAACTCATGGCCGGGTGGGAGCCGGAGCGTCCTCCTATAAAACGGGGGTCGAGCACCCCAGCACAAACGTAGCCCCCTACAACTGACAAGCAACTTGGTTCAACCTGTTCGCCCTCCGCCGCTCTCCTACTGCTCTTCGCTCGACCAGAGCTTTCCTCAGAAACTCCTCGACAAGTTCAGCTTCAGCCGCCGTCAATCAGTCCCACATGTCCACTGCCAAGTTAATTCCCAGACCCTCGGTCGAGAGGGGCCATGCCAACCACGGTTGGCTCAAGACCTTCCACACGTTTTCGTTTGCCTCGTGAGTTTTTCGCCCTATGGGTTTTCCGCATACCTCCAGAACGCTAGTACTCACAAGGGGGTCACCGGTTTGTAGATACGCTGATCATGATCACATGGGCTTTGGTCACTTGCGCGTGCTTAACGAGGATAGGGTCGATTCCGGAACGGGGTTCGGAACGCACCCTCACCGTGAATTCGAAATCTTCTCATACGTTGTGGATGGCGAACTCGAGCAGTGCGTACTCCAACCTCCACGCGTCGTTCGCCGGAATGCATATACTGAACAACCTTGGTCCGTTTACCAGTAAGGACTCGATGGGAAACTCTGAGGTCCTCCGACGTGGAGACCTCCAAATGACTTCCGCCGGCACTGGTATAAGGCACAGCGAGAAGTGTCATGGGCCCAAACAAGTACATTTCCTCCAAATCTGGGCCCAGCCAAGCAAATCAAACCTCTCGCCCAAGTACTACACGAGGTCGGTGTCTCCCTATTCCCCCCACACAATCCCCGTGATCTATCTTATCGGGGCATAGACTCACCAACCCTCGATTTCTGTCTGCTTAGGCATTTCTCTGATGAAGATAAGAAGGACAAGTGGGCACATGTTGTTGCACCGGCTGTTAACAGCCATGAGATCATCGATAAGCGCGAGGCTACAGGCCCCGCCCCGGTCCACTCTCCGGTTGATCTCTTCGCCACCATCCTCTCTCCTACCGCTTCCCTCTCTCACACCGCTAAGCGCACCAATGTTTACGCCCATCTCATCCAGAGGTCCGGCTACAACACTGGTGCCGCCGCTGGTGCCGCGGTCAAGATTGACGTCGGGGGTGACTCCGTCCAGTTGAGGGAGGGTGATGGTGTCTACATCACCCTTACCCCTGGTACCAAGGTTGACGTTGAAAATGTCGGTGAGAAGGATGGAGAGCTCTTGCTCTTTGATACGGAGTAACTTTCGCCCCCATGACTCGCTCCCATCCTGCACTCGGAATAAGCGGAAGGCACATGTACGTTATTATTTGAGTAGGAAAACACGATTATGTACATCTATTATCACAAGTTCAAACCACGGGCGGATCTAGTACGTGAAAAAAACTTGGTATCACCGGGAATCAACGGGCCTCGAGACCGACACCGAGCTCTTTGTCAATAGCCGTCTCTTCTCTAGACCTGTTCATACCCCAAGAACGATACGATCTGGCTCTCTCCTCCTTTGTCTCCTCCTCAGTCAGGTCCTCCCCTAACTCCATATTCGCCACTCGGTCGTCCACGTTGACACTACGACCGAAATCGATCAAACGGAAACTTGGCGTTGACAGACTACGCTCCTGAGGGTGGCGAGTAAGGGGCCCGGGCTGCATGACGATGTTGCGGATGTACGTCGACTGATGAAGGTACCCTTGAGAGTGGAAACGCAGGTACAAAGAATGGCACTCGGTCCTACGTCATGCACGAGCGTTAGCGTTGTTCACTAGACGGAAGAATGACCAAGTCCACACTCACTTCTGTTCTTCCGTCAACTCTCCAGGGTCTACTGGGGTGCCACATTCTTCCATCAACATGATAGGGCTCAGCTTGTCCTTCTTTTCCCCAGTGGGCACGTAATATCCGTAGAACTTTGGGACGACCGGGCCAACAGGAACGGGCCATGACAGAGGTGAGACCATGTTGTATCCGCACCACTCCTCGCTAAGGTGTTTCGGAAAACTGTTAAAGACCTTCGCTTCGTTACGGAACAGAGTACGGTGCTCGTAATGAGGGAAGGCGGTCTTTGCCACCACCGTGACCTTTCCATCTGGCGTACGGGCAGACAGGCCCTTGGGAAGGGTAAGTACAGCCCGATATACGTTAGAGTGGTGGCCAACGCCAACGACCTGCGAGTCGTCAGCATCGAGATACAGCTCTGCAGTGACAAGGTCCTTGGAAGATCGATCGGCCGACGAATCCCGGGGAAAGGAGGGGTAGCGTCGCTCGTAGACCCAGGGTTCTGGTTCTGGTTCCTCGCCCTTTTTTCCGCCCGCCCCAAATGCGAGGCCGAAAGGGTCGGTGACGATGAGACGGTCCGGGAAGAATTGCTGGGGGATGTGTTCCTCGAGGCGTCGGTGGAAGTGACCGTCGTTCCCTTGGTAAATGTAATCTTGCTTCGGCTTTGGTGGTGGGGAGTCGGAATCCACCCTCATCTTTTCCATCGTTTCCTCCTTTGGCTTCTCGTCCTCTGCATCCTCAACGGGGACGGGATCGCCGTGTTCTGAACCCTCATCGAAACAGCCGTACATCGAACTCTCCGGGCACTCCACATCCTTGTCAATCTTGAGCAAAGGATAGGGTCGACGGATGCGTGGTGCGTGCGGTTCGTCCCCGTCGTCGATCGGCCGCTCGCCGTATTCCTTGATCATGCTCCTAGACCAGCAGGTGATGAGGTCCACGCCAGGGATTCGCTGGATCATGAAGAGATCGTCGATAGAGTGACCCCATACGGCGCCATTGGGGGTGCGTTTTCCGAGTGGCGCGTCGTATTTGTCGAGATACTTGCCGTCAGGGGCTCGGTCCCACCACTGGTAAACGAAACGAGTGCGTTCGGCTTCAGACATCGCGTTAGGGGTACCGGGAGGCGAAGGTGGTGGTGGGAGTGAGAGCGGTGAGGGTGGGGGGTTCTATCACCTTTTATTTATTTATCGCCTCTGCTCTGGAGGTCGGAGATGATCGAGATATGTAATGTTGAACTTTGGGACCCTGTGACTACAAAGGAGAAGGCGACCAACCTCCATGGTGCATTTGCCGTGTGGCGACTTTCAACTGGAAAGATGACTAGGCTCGAATCCATCGGGCCACGGGGTTAATATCCCCAAAGGGAGTACACGCTGATCTGGGTGTGCCATGTTGTCCACCTGGTCGACACGGCCACCACTCCGGGTGTATGGTCGGCGGAGGAGAACAATCTCTCCAAGATCAACTGCGCGTACCGTTCCATCTTCCATTTTGGTTCAAGCCAAAAGAGTGGCACTGACTGCTGGGTCAACAAGGGCTTCTTCCCGTCGCATTCGCGCGTACCTTTGACCCTCATCGCAGGAGGCCCTCGTTGAGCGTTCGTCGCGGACTACTCCAAGTAACTACCGGCCACGAGGTGATTGGTGAGATTGCCGCTCACGGCAAGGGCGCCAATCGTACCCGTGAGCACCAACTGCGCAAGTTGGGGCCCAAGCCCGTGCGGCCATTTGATGAACCGTGAGGCTGATGCCGTGGGTATCACTCCGGTCGTCCCCACTGCAAATGCAGCACTGCCATTTTCTGCAGGAATTGGTTCGCTGCGTGTGCTGATAGCAATAGGAGATCCGGAAAGTCCTTCGTTGTGTGAGCCCTCTGCACTCATCATCGTAAGATGCCGAATGTTCCGTAGGGAAGTCTCTCCCGTTGAGCCTACATTGCGCCTAATCCGTAGTATCGGTGGACTGAAGAACGTTGCCGAAGTTCCTGCACTCGGCCTGGAAGGGGACCATCTGGGAGCGTCAATCCCTCACGTACGTTCCCTGACCATCGACGCTGAGCGCTACCTCATCCGAGCAGATTCATCTTCGTTCGGTTGCTGAAACCTACTAGAGGGCCGCGAAAGCTACGGTCGTCCCCGATGAGGGTCTGAAGACGGCACGGCCGAAGATCCAGAAGAGATTGATCGCGACAACCAGCGTCCGTCATGGGAACCCTCGAAGATGAACCACCCACGCCGCTCTGGCAGTGCCGCACCCACCTTCTACCCGTTTTCCACATCTCGCCGGTTTGGGTTTCTCCGAAAGCACGAGCCGCCGATATGGTTCAGGTCAAAATCACATGGATGGGTTAGAACCCCCCACGGGGAACGTCCAGTGCGTCCGAGTCGGCGGAACCCTGACACTGTACAGGGTGTACAATGGCAACGCCACCTTCCAATGGTCTCCTGACCACGTTTTTCGGGACGGGATCAATGCGAGTCCCAGTATCACGGCCCTTGTAAACCTTTCCTTATTCGTGCCGTTCGTTTACTGGTCCGATCCCGCGCTAGATTACCTCCCCCCCCCGTTAGCTCAGGAGCTTACTTTGGGAAATGCAACGATGGTGGGAAAGTGGAGGAAGGAAATCAAATGTGATCTCAAACTCGAGACCTTGGCATCCACCATCCCACGATCGACTCGCGTCTGGGAATTGAATGGTTCGATGTCGTAACTCCTGGAGGGCACGCCGACGCAATGGAGAGGGTGGAAAAGCGCCAACCTGTGAGGATCGCAGTTTGAACCTTGAAAACCATTCAACGAATCGGCGATGTCGTGAATCATGATCCGGATTTATTGGTAATACACAGCAAGCGGTAAACACGTTCCTGTGGGTGAAACCCACGATCGGACAGAATGGAACGCAAGAGAATGTAACAGGAACACGGCAAAACGAACTCAAAGAGCGATCTGGGAACGCTGGGGAAAAGGAGGGATCGGCTGCACTTGGTGGTTTGTTGTACGTCAATCATCGACAATCTCGTCATCGTCATCGTCGGTGATTGGGATGAAGCGTTTCCCTCGTCGCTGTGCGAAGGGAAAAAGGGACGCTGTAAGCACAGGACAGAAAGGGGTTTACGAGCTAGTCGACGACGAACCGCAGAAAATCCGCTCGAGGATTGGGCTGGGGCTAAGGGCCTTGACGACCAGTCGTCATGTTGTTTGGAACCTGTACGAAGGGGTGTGTGAGTGTAAAACAGATTTGGCGCCTTGAAAGCATCATTGGGGTGATCGAGGCGATTGGGGGGAACTAGAGTAACCAACTGAGCGTTGGGGACAGGTCGTGCGAAGTGCGGAGGGGCGGAAGCGTCTGACGCCCTCGGTTTCTTGTGGGAAAGTGAAGAGGGGGTGGGCTGTGCAGACATGTCTGACAGAGCAACGGAGCGCATTCGAGAAGGTGTGCCTGGCACGATCCTTGGTGTCGGTGGTTGCATAGATGATCGTTGGCCAGGGTTCGGGGGTAGGGGAGTGTTACTTGAGCGAGAACCAGAACGTAGAGGGTCACCGATAGAGCGATGCTGGTTGGTCGTAGGTAAACCGCTTTGAGCGAGCAAGGTGTCATGCGAGGACTTTGGTGAAGGCAGTTGTTGCTGTGCTGTGAAACCGGAGCCAATCTGGATCCGTCTCCTCTTAGTTACAGAAGGCGAGGGTGAGTATTGCTCGGCGCTCCTGGATGGTTTTCGTTTTACAGAACCCGAGGTAGAACCAGCGCTCGTGGGTTGGGTGCTTGCGATAGGGGGAGCCACGATGGATTTCCAGATCACCTCCTTCAGGTTAGCCTCCGTCGAGGCGATGTGCAGGGGAACCTTTTGTAGCATAGGTAATACTGGTATAATGGCTGTTAGGATTTGGAATTGTTGATCCCCAATTGTCTGTAGGGCTTTTGTGTTGATGTGGGCGAGCTGGTGATCAAGATCGTTGGGCCGGGTAAAATGAGATTGTGTAGATGCGGTACGCACATTTTGAACAGCCTCGACCCTTTGATTCAAAGCCTCTAGAGAACTTGAAATAGACTGCCGCAGTTCGGCGAGAGCAGAAGCTTGGGCTGGCTCCCGAATACATGATTGGAGTATCGTTTCTGTTCGACCCACTGATGATCACGGTGATCAAGGAACTTGGTCAATATATGCGCACAGGTTTGAAAGAACGTGGCCCAGCGGCCCAGGACCGGGCAATAGGAGAACCACCGGTGCAATTTCTGGAAGTAAAAACGCACGTTGCTCTTGAACCGCCCGCCTAACAAACCGTTCCACTTCATCGCTCACTTCCTCGTTCCGAGCGAGTAGTTTCTGTCGCGAGTCCTCTGCTTCAAATACTAGCTTGTCTACCTTCTCAGAAAATTTCTCTATTGTCGCCTGAACGTCATGTAATAGAATCCGGACAGACGTTCCGGCCTTGTCCGCAGGAGCCGCAGCAGCGAGTCCAAGAGATGTCAAACCCGTTTTTAGTCCAGAACCAGAAGCAGTAGCATCCTTGTTCAGTAGATGAGCCCAGAGTGTCGAAGACATCGTCGGGCCGGGGGTCGAAGTGGAAGGGCCGGACATGGGTCGGAAGTGGAGGTGATCAACCTGAGGCTGCCGATGCCGCGAGGACGCGTCCGAGACACGATCAATGTTCTTGACCAGGCCCCGTCACCATGGGTCCCCCATCCTCCAACGTTTCCCGACGGCATTCACCAGGACCTTCCGAGCCTCTCCGCGGTTGTGGCTTCCGAGGTCGTCGGTGAACATCACGACGAAGTCGACACCCGACACACCGAGATTCCGGGACGAACTCGTTAGGACTGTTTTGCCCAAGTCGTTCAGTGACCATGTACGCCATCCTGGCATTCGGAATCAAATCTTGGTGAGCAGAACGGGGATTCGGGCTCTGAGCTGGTTGCTTATTGAATGAGTGGTCCATAGTTTTTCACCTTGGGGTCTTTCGTTGCGTTTTCGGTAGCCGCCAAGCTCACCAACTACGATACGAGCTACTGGGGCCAGAAACTTTCGCTCGGGTCAAGCATCTGGATCATGGGCCCGCCCGGTTCAGACCAAATGAGGAAGGCGAGGTATTTCGAGTATGCCAAGGTGAGTTTTACCTCGGCCGCTGCCACCCACTCCTCTCACATTGCCCTGTAGATGATGCAGAACGGACTGGATCAAGTGCGGGCAACAGTAGAGTCCCTTCCAGTTATGCTCAGATCCTTTGCAACATGGGCATACATCTACGTTGCCCAACCGCTTGTCGACGCTAAGGAGGGTCGGAGAGTGTGCTGGACGATAGCGGCTGTGAACACCGGGATTTGGGTGTTATGGCAGATTCCCAGATTACGGCCTATCATGAGAGCCTCTTTCAGTCACAGCCCTCTGTCCGGCAAGTCCTACACAATGTTAACGAGCACCTTCTCCCACAAGTCATTCCTTCATCTCCTCTTCAACTCTATGGCGCTCACCAGTTTTGGTGCGTCCTGAAGCATCTTCATCTCTCCCGAAGTTGACGTTGAGACATTGGCTACAGGTTCTGCCACCTGTGAATACCTAATGCGTGAGCAGGCAAATAACCCGTTGCGCATGCAAGAATCCACAATACAGTATCACCTAATAGCTTTCCTTATTTCTGGTGAGCACTAACCATCACGTTCCAGTCCGACCTTTGTTCCTCGTTAACCGTGTGCGAATGCAGCCGGCTTGTTCTCTAGTCTCGTCTCCCATACGATATCCGCCAGGATCACGTTCCCCCGACTCGTTTCTAAAATCACAAAGACACAACTCACCACTCCTCAGTCACTTTCAACTTCTGTCAAGGAAACCATCCTCCCATCCCTCGGTATTTCCGGAGCCATTTACTCTGCTGTCGTTGTTACCGCCCTCGCCTATCCCCACTCTGAAATTGCCCTAATTTTTCCTCCGACGCCGCCCATACCAATACAATGGGGTGTGGGTGCGCTTGTTGCGTTAGACTGCATTGGCGTCATTCGCGGGTGGAGGTATGAATACCTTCATTGTTCTCCTCGAATTGGTTTTGGGTGGACGCTGACGCCCGACTAGGATGTTTGACCATTACGCTCATCTGGGAGGAGCCGCATTTGGAGCTTTCTATTATGCTTATGGACCCGAAATCTGGGATCTGTTTAGGACTATCAACCCAATGCCTTACAGACCTCCCTCACGGCCGGCGTCATGATCGATTTCCTTCGTTGAGGATGCGGATAATTTCCTGACGGGTCTCTGATGTTATGGAAAGACGCGAAGAGCAGGAGGTTATCATCCGGATCTCGTGTCCACCCTCTCTGACAGCGAGACAGATAGATTAGCGAACGCAGAAGATTAATTTACCTTCCCCGCACGTCAAATTCACCAGTGTATTGCACATCACGTCACGGAAGAGAAATTGACAAAATATCAAGGGCTTGGGCCCAGCTTCCACCGTCGTGAAACAGAGTTTGCCGACAACACCCTTATCTCTACCTATCTTTCATTTGCAGTTGTCCTGTGCAGAACACCGGGGTCCACCTGATGGGGCGTTGATTGAATACAACAAGTCTACCGGACTGTATTCAATTGGTAACGTCAGATGCATCCGATGACCACCGTCGGTCAGGTGCCCCACATACAGACCGGAAAACTATGGTCGTCCATTCCCTGGTGGCAGTGGGATCGTCAAACTCTTTCTTGCGGCGGTGGCACTCTGTGAGGAGTTCCTGCTGACAGGCGAAACGTGAGGAAGGAACCACCGTCGATTGGTTTTTCGTACTCCGTGTTTCACATCCAATTCACCCCGCTATTCAAAGCTCTGCGCTCGGCGTCCTAAGTACTAGATCTCTTGTCAATCTAATGGACCCTGGATGAATGGGCTACACGGCTGGCGTTGACGATGCATGACCGGGGGGTGAGGCGCGGTAGGAAGTGATCTCTTTCGCGCGCCCCCAGCAGCGTCAACATCGTTTTGCGCACCGCCCAGTGGGTTACCTGTGGTTGTCGTACTGCGGCAGTTGGGCCGGTCTGTGTCCAAGACAAAATCGCTTCGCTTGCAAGACGTTTCCAATAATTTGGGCGCGGGATCGCCCAGGCTCTCCAACCAAGGTGCGTTGCTCGGATTGTGGCGATGTCAGCACGGTTAGGTTGATCCAGGTTTGACCACCTACAGGCTGGGACGTGTGTGGCGTCGGGTAAATAGTGGTGTATATTATACAGCCCGGAAGAACGGTGAGGAGGTCGCGGAGTAGGGAGACAGACGTAACCAAGGGAGCGAGCTCCTCGCTGGAGAAGTCAGTTGACAGAATTGATGGATCCGTGTAGCGGACTCTCGTGAGTGGGCCATTGGAGAAAGAAGCCCGCTGAATGCCCTCGCACCATGAACCCCAAAGCTCGGAGCAGACCCCCCCAAATGGAGATAAATCGCCCTTACATAGAGCTTGGACGTTCCTCAGGAAAGTTTGAGGGCGTCATCAGCTAGAAGCCGGGCCTGTTGGGGCCCATGGACTACCAGGCATGCGCCACAGGGCTCAGTCTCGTGGCCATGAAAATCTCGAAATCTTTGCCGACCAATCGCCGATGGTTCTTCTGTTTCCCACGTGAGCTGAGAATCCTCCTCCTCCCACACTGGGGGGACGCAGGTCTGTGCCTGATTAGTCCCTTCTCCCTGCCAGGTCCCGTGCCGTTGAGCCTTAACTTTCTAAGGGTCGGCGTTGGTCGTATTGAATTTAGTGCTGACTCGGCCTCCTCGTTTTGATGGGCGCGGAACGACTTGGGCTTCTGCATTCTCGGTGGACTCGTGTCTCGTCTCGCGCTTGGGCCACTCACCATCGCTATCGGAAGTTTGTGCCGGAAACTGGGCATATTCCACCGCTCTGACACCCTGATATCAAGTTGTGCTGCTCCTTTGGGTATGGGCGAACTGATGCAGCTCGGATAACTGGGGCGTGGCGTGGCGCATTGAATAGCACAATATCTGGACGACACTATCCAGCCCATTGAACCACAGAACGCCCGTTGAACGTTGACGTTTCGGTTGAGACGCCATTGGTTCC
>Ga0307516_10009254_pt1 | contig 11012 bp, 15 predicted proteins | sample 19_EM_MG_FD_203310 | JGI IMG/M metagenome (GOLD analysis project Ga0307516, IMG submission 203310) | Populus trichocarpa ectomycorrhiza microbial communities from riparian zone in the Pacific Northwest, United States - 19_EM | ecosystem: Host-associated > Plants > Roots > Unclassified | place...
GTCTTATTCTCTTAGGATTCCCACTTGACTGTGGTGATATCTAAAGTCAATATAAACTGGCGCTTTCCTCCACCATCCTCTCTCTCTCTAAGCTTATCTATGTGTGAGCCCACAATGCTTGATTCTCAGCATAGTCTTTGGATTATGCTTTGAGAAGATAGTTAAGTGGTTGCCCTAACAGTGTTGTGTATGGTGAGTTTCTGTTCCGTCCCTTTCTGCTTGAGGTGCAGAGTAAATGCTTTGTCCAGATACTCCCCTCCATGATTGGAGTGAAGAACCTTGATCAGCACACCTAGCTGCCGATCACACCATGCCTCGTACTCTTTGTATGAGTCAAAAGCATCAGATTTGGCATGGAGGAGGTAAAGGTGGGTTAGATAAGTGCAATCATCAGTGTATGTGATGTAATATCACTTTCCACCTTTGCTTTCAACAGGTGCAGGTCCCCAGAGGTCGGAATGGACCTCTTCGCCAAACATCTTGATGTGCTCGCCTTCCTGGGCCTTCAGGACTGATTTCCATGTGGCTTTGGCATAGACACAGGACTCACAGAACACAGGGTTGCCAGATGGCATTGGCTCCAAGTGAACACCAGTCACAAACCCTTTCTCAACAAGGTGGTGGGCGATCTCCGGTGAGATGTGCCCCATTCGGTGATGAAACTGATCCTAGGTGAGAATTTCCTCAGCCAAATTTGCAGCTATAGGCTCCTCATGAGCCATGCAATATAGACCCTGTCTTGCCTTGGGGACAGCACCTATGTGCTCCCCCATCGGTCTGCAGATCATGCATCTTTCGCCCAAAAAGATAAGCTCGAAGCCTTTGTCATTGAGCTTTTCAACTGAGACCAAAGTGTAGCCCATGTCCGGAGAGTATGAAACCTCTGTGAGCCTCAGTTTTGACACATCAGTACCATTAGGTATGTTGATGATCATCTCACCCATGCCAACAGCACTTATTTTTTGCTTGTTCGTGGCACAGAATGACTTCAGGGGAATCTCAATGAAATTTTCGAGAATGTCTCAGTATGGTGTGAGATGTTTAGAGCAGCTGGAATCATAGATTTCGGTACAAGGTGCATCAGCATTCCCTGCACTAACCTGTGCAGCAATCTCATCAGGCTCAACAGTATCTGAGTCCAGGTCAATATTGATGAGCAAGGCGCACTCGCTCCAATCAATCCTGAATAGCTCCTCGGTATCCCAACTGCTGTCAGCCATGTCCTCGCTGGCCTCCAAAAACCAATCCTTGCTGTCACTTCTATGTTCTCCTATAGACTCATCATCAAAATCAGAGTCCTCATCACTCTCAGGCTCCATGAAGAAAGCCCCTTCCCCTTCCGAATCGGAAGCAATGGCAGCATTGGCAGTGCCACCATTCTTTGGTGAGTTGCTGTCTTTCTTTGCAGGCTTCGGACATTTATCCTTGAAATGTCTCTTTTCCCCACAGTTCCAGCAAACACCATGCAGAAACCTGCATGGTACACCCTTTCCTCTCAATGATTGCCCCTGAGTGACAGATAGGGCTTCATCTTTGTCATCGTACTTCAACTTCCCCAAACCATTGCCTCTGTGTGCACACTGAGAGCACTGACATTCGGATTCCTCGGCGATCAAAGAGATAAGAGCGTCAGGGTCAATAGTTTTGGTAGGGGCATACAGCCTTGCAACGGCAAGCTGATTTGAGGCAAAGTTGGACAGATGGATGGGTAGGGAGGAAATGATGGTTGAATGGTAATCCTTCTCATCGATTTCCACACCCATGGTCACTAATTCTTCCCGTTTGACACATAGATCATCAAGATACTGTCGGATGTCACCCTTATCGGGGCATTTCATCTCAAGGAAGCGGGTGTGGAGTTCCATTTGGGCAAATGTGCCCTTCTCTGTGTATTCCCTGACAATCGTGTCACAGTGCTCCTGGATGGACTTCTTGGTCCGAAGCTTCATCAATGCAGAGTCCAGAATCTTCTGGGTGAGTAACGATTTGGCCGATCGTTCATCCTTATCCCACTGAGCAACGGCAGCTAGTTCCTCAGCACTAGAGGCCACAGACTGAGTAGCTGTTGTTTCGGTGGTCTCGGCTGCAGTAGGGGCATCCTCGGGCTTGGCGACAACAGGCCACGGTGTCGTGCCATCAAAATGGACCCAATACCCTTTTGCCTCGATGGCATCTTGGAAACGGAGGGAAAAAATTGCCCAGTTCAGGCCAGATGCCTCGAGTTTCGGCACAGACAAAGGAAGGGTATCAGCAAGGGCAGTCGCAGTAACAGCGGACATAGTGGACGATGGGAGAGGTCACAGATGGGGTTCTTTGCAGGGAAAGCGGGGGCCCAATAACCTGTAAGAATCCTAGACACGAGACTCAGTGTTTGGATGCGAAAGTGGGGTCAAATGACTGTATATTTACCTAGACACGAGACTAGGTAATGGTATAAATTAGTTAACAGTAAATGAGCAAAATCAGTTAGTGTTCTCACCTCAGTGTTTGGACGCGAAAGCGGGGTCAAACGACTGAGGAGAGGGAATGAAAAGTGTTCGTTTATGTATAGCTAAAGGAATGTTTGTTACTCGAAGTAGTCGGTAACGAGATCTAATATAAAAGTTGAGGAATATCAAAGTACTCAATTGTAATTAATACGAAAAGAGGGGAACATAAGGAACGGGCAAAATCAGTAGGTATGCGGGAATTTGATGTGGCGGCAGCGTGGCATGGCGGGCTCGAGGAATCTTGCCCGATTCCAACAGGGTTGTGGCCTGTAGGTCGATACCGAATGTGTCATCATCCTAAACCTGCAGACTCACCTGATGGATTCCGTCAAGATGGATTCTACGAGAGGAAGTCGACAAAGCCTCATCATGGCGGGTCACAACCAGCACTTGGTGGGGTTCCGGTATTTGGCTTTATGTACGATGTGATCCGGTGAGTTACGTCTAATTAGAATTATCACAATTGAACAACCTTGACAAGCAAGGTACAGTAAATTTTCGGCGCTCTTCACGCTGTTTCCGTTTATGGAAAGAATCGCCCTACGTGGCAACAATTTTTTCTGATCCCACCTGTCGCCGACGCCGTGCTGCCATGAACACTGACATCATTGATTTCGTTAACCTGCTACCATTTCACGAGTCACAATACATTGGTCAAGGAAAGACATTCCCCTCGGACATTCCGCCCCATATTGCCGATGCTGTTGGTGTTGTCCTACAGATTCCCCAGAACGTCGCGAGGTTTTTTCCAGATCCAGAACTACCAGTTGCAAAGTTTATCACCCATGCACTCCCAACTATCTCGCACGCCATCATCCCTGTCAAAATCAAAGTCGAGCGGTCGCATTACTGAATTTCGACAACTTATGGATGGGGATTATGTTTTGTCTTTGTGAAGGAGCAGATATATGTGGCACAAGGTATGGAAAGCATCTCACATCGCGAAAGGGAGGTTTCGCTCACCAGGTGACAGTACACACCATGTACATGAAAAAGCCCGGCGAGAATGCGAAACACGAGCATACTCGAGCGACAACAAATCTTAGTACATTGTCAAACATCGCCGTACAAGTGTTCGAGCACGCCCACGGTCGGCTTTTTAGCTCAATTCCAACAGCGACTGCACTTCTCGGCACCTTTCAGTTTGCCTGCCTCGCACCATCACACATCCTCTCACTTCTTTTGTCGGCACCACAAACCCTCTCGTCTGGTGGGCTCGAGCTCAGTGCGGTTGACGTGACTTTCTTCTCCGAGTTGCAGAGTGGTATCAAGGCTATCAGTGGTGCTATGAAGGAATTCGGCAAGCGCGAAGTGCGCGGGTGCGAATCTGATTAAGTTTGAATGGTGAAAGTTAGTAGATGACTCTCGATATTTCCCTAATCCAATATCCTTAATGTGTCTATGCTACCTACCAATGAGAGAGCGCCTATCCAGACGATTCTGAGAGGCCACCCCTACGGACAAAAAATGGACTCTAGAAAGGCCAGATCCCGATTTCGGACAAAAAACTCATCCAGAGAGGCCGGAGCTCGATTCCGGACGAAATTTTGGAATTTGGCTGGGGCCGGGGTCGATTTGGACAGGTTTGGGCGGTTTCATTGCGGACAAGGTCCCCGGGTTTGGGATCAGACCTTTTGGGGAGATGTCATGAATCCTAGGATAACTTTGGTGGGGGTGCCGGATCAGACCTTTCGGGGGGTTTGCGGGGGGTCCTGTGCCTCAATTAGAGGTTGTGCAATGAATTATCAGATTCACCTTGACTGTCAGGGGTGCCCAATTATTGTTCAGTTCAGTTCAAAATATTTGATTGGTCCTACAATTACATCAGATGATTTCTCAGTATGGTCACAACCATGCAATGGCTATTGCGGTCTTGAGGCTCTCGCGCCGTGGCAAATGGATGTTTTTTGAGCTTCATTCGCGTTATGGGCCATCTGTGGCCTGAAGAATGTGATGGATGGCGAGAAGGTCAAAGGTATCGTCCACGTCGTCATTTTGTCCTGGAAGATCTTGGCAATGGTCGTCAAGCAAAAGAGGGGCAACGAGTAAGTTTTCGGCATTCGAAAGCCACTCTTCCACTGCCTCCACCTTGGTTTTCCACATCCTCACAAGCATCGATGTCGCAGAAAGTCGTATAACATAGCAATTCGCTACGTATGGCTGCTGTGTGCGGCAGACTGATTCCCGATCGGATATCAAGGCACTACCTACATTTGGTAACAGGACCGATCAAATATTTTGAACTGAACTAAACTGAACAATCATTGAGCACCCTGACAGTGACACTGACAGGATGATCAGACTACTCAGCATTGGGTGTCAAACGGCTGGACTGGGATATTTTATGATACTGCCGGTGCGCATGTCTTCTTGAAATGCTTCGACCAGCGTCTGCACCGGCCCTCTTGCTCTCCGCTGTAGTAGCTCTCTTCCTCTTCGGCTTCCTGAATAACGCATCACTGTTGTGGGGCGTCTCCCCCGAGTCAAGACCGCATGCATCGGATGTCCCTCAATGCGAGATAAGCGACGAGATCCATGTTCCACCTGTCTTGAAAGAGCACAGATATATGCATGATGGTTTGCTGGAGGTCAACGAGGAGGGACCCCACCCGATCTACGAGCTTACTGCTCGTGCTGAGGCCGCATGGGAACAAAAGCTGAAGGCCGCCAGCAAGACTCTGCCAGAGACTGTGAGAGAGTATAGACGACGGTATGGTCGGGCACCCCCTCTAGGGTTTGATTTATGGTGAGTAGAATTCTCGTATTCTTTTCGTGGATGATAAGTAGATCAAATCATGTGCAGGTGGAAGTATGTGACGGAAAACAACGTTCAACTTCCAGACGAGTACGACAGTATCTTCCATGATTTGGAACCGTTTTGGGGCATCCAACCTAGCGATCTGATCCGTATGCGCGACAAGATGGAGTCGCAACAGGATTCTTATACCCTGGGACGGACAAATGGAACCAAGATCGACGTCGTGACCTATGCACTTCGCGACGATGGACTCCTTAGAAATTCTCGAGGTATACTTGGCCTGTTTAGCGACATAGAGGAATATTTGCCCCCCTTTCGTGCTGTATTCTCCCCTCATGACAACCCTTCCCTATTTTCAGACTACGGTGTCAAAGCAACCGCTCTGAGCGCAGCTCAAAGTGGAACCTGTACGTTCTCCTCCCACCTTTAAACTCTCAATTTGATGGCCGAATTTTAGACATTGAACACGGCAATCTTCCAGAAATCAACAAGCTTGGCTGGGTCTCTGCCTGTCCTCCTTCATCCCCAGCACGACGTATGACCATTAATCTGGATGCACCGCCACCGTCATCTTCCAAGAAGACGTTCATCCACGACCACCAGCTGTCAATGGACCCCTGCCTGCACCCCGAGCTGTTCTACCATCATGGCCAGTTTCTTCGGCACGAGCTCGGACCCACTCCGGAGCGCGAAATAGCCCCACTCTTTTCGGTCTGTTCAACGATGATGCATCATGACATCCGCGTACCTGGGTGGATTGAGGACGATCTGTCCCGTTCCGATGACCCAGATTGGAACGACAAGCTCGAGGAGCGCCTGGGGTGGCGCGGGAGCAATACTGGAATTTCGCACCGGGAAAAGATGCGGTGGAAGCAGTCTCATCGTGACTTCCTTGTTGGGTTGGCGAACGACCTGAATGGAACCACGCGAGTGCTGCTTCCAACCAAATCGGAGCGCGAACAGGTTGGGGTACCGAAGGAGATGATGAATTCGAAATTGAATCCTGCAATGCTGGATATTGCCTTTGCTGGGAAGCCACTTGGGTGTACGCCGGAGGCCACATGTCGGCTTATCGAGACGATGTTTCCATGGGGAAAAAAGCAAAGCCTCGCAGAGGCCGGGAATTATAAGTACATCCTGGATGTGGGTTTTCTCGCCCGCTGTATTGATGATTAGTAACTCCTTCCTAATCTTCCGTATCCAAGATCGACGGGCATGGTTGGTCAGGACGATTCAGGCGCCTCATCATGTCGAATTCGCTGATCTTCAAGACGACGATATACCCTGAATGGTGAGCTCCTTATACTACACTATTAAATCATGATCTCAGCTCGTATTCGGTCATTTCAGGTTCGTGGACAAAATAGCTCCTTGGGTACACTACGTGCCCATCCAAGTGGATGGGTCCGATTTGCATGATACCCTCGTCTTTTTCCGTGGCGACGGAAACGGGGACAATGCGCACGATGATATGGCGCGCAAGATCGCGATGGCGGGCAGAACATGGACTAAAGAGTTTTGGAGGCGAGAGGATATCGTCGCGTATTTTTTCCGGTTTGTTTTCGTCGTTTCTGTCTAGAGTTCAATTGGCCTTATCATCTCATCCTAGGTTGATGTTGGAGTATGCCCGAGTCATGAGTCTGGATCGGGGAGCGATGTCGTATGAAGAGAGTCCGCAGGAGGATGAGAAAGCCTGATGCTGAAATAAGGGAGTGTCTGTTTGTCTTCTACATGATCAAAATCTTGTCTGTGTGACGATCCTGCCTAAGTGGAACCAACGAACTCGCTACTGTCCACTGGCACTTCGGAAAGGATAGTGCTGGTCACATTCCCCCAACGGCTTGAACAATGTTAACGTTCAGCCAACGCTGACAACCCCGGACAAACTCGCTTGCCCACTGCTCATGATCAGGCTACGGGACATGTCCAATCTGTGCCTGACGCCGGAAGAGGCGAGAGATAGGCCGCGCATAGGCATTCGGGTCTCGAACATGTACTACTGACTATTCATCGGTTTCCCCTGACATCGACATCTGTGGACATCCCCTCCTCATTACCTAAAGTATTAATCGGATCATATTTCAGGCTGAATGAACCTGGAGATTCTCGCCACGTAGGGACGGAGCAAGACTTGTCCTCCATTCTCGAGAGGTACTAAACCTGCATTCTGGTTCCAGGTTTGCGCTTTGTGGCTGTAGGAGATCTAGAGCGCTCATATTGTAAGGTGGACCATGGCGAAGCTCTTCCCCAGGTTCATCTCGGACGATGTAGTCGTTATACATGAGAAACGGAGACCACCTTCTGACCAACGTTACTATAGCGAACATGAACTTGAAGACGCGTCGGACTCACGTGGCCGCTCCACTAAATTTATCAAAAGATCCGATCACTCTCTTGGTCTCAACAACCGGTCAGGGATGTGTTGGCCACAAAACATTTAACAAACCATCCGCCACCGAGACTGCCCGTGCGCATGTCTTTTTGAAATGCTTCTGCCACGGTCCTTGACGGCGCCTGCACCAGTCTTGCTATCCGCTGTAGCGCTTCTCTTCCTCTTCGGTTTTCTGAAGAACGCATCCTCTCTGAGGCGCCTGTTGCATGATTCGAGGCTGTTGCACGCACCGGACGTCCCTCACTGCAGGATAAACGGCGACCTCGATGTTCCACCTGTCTTGAAAGAGCACAGATACAGGCACGATGGTTTACTGGAAGTCAACGTGGAGGGACCCCATCCAATCTACGAGCTCACCGCTCGTGCCGAGACCGCATGGGAACAAAAGCTGAAGGCCGCCAGCAAGACTTTGCCGGAGGCTGTCAACGAGTATAGACGACGGTATGGTCGGGCGCCCCCTCTGGGGTTTGATTTATGGTGAGTAGAATTCTCGTATTTTTTTTTGTGGATGAGCAGATCATTTCATGTCCAGGTGGAAATACGTGACGGACAATAAAGTTCAACTTCCAGACGAGTATGACACTATCTTCCATGATTTGGAACCGTTTTGGGGCATCCAACCTAGCGATCTACACCATATGCGCGACAAGATGGAGTCGGAAAAGGATTCCTACACTCTGGCAAGGACAAATGGAACCAGGATCGACGTCGTAAATTACGCGTTTCGCGACGGAGATCATGATCGACTCATTAGAAACTCTCGACCGGTACTTAACCTGTTTCGCGACATAGAGGAATTTCTGCCCCCCTTACGTGCCGTATTCTCCCCTCACGACGCACCCACCCTATTGTCAGACTACGGAGTCAAATCAGCCCTTCTGAGCGCAGCTCAAAGTCAAACATGTGCGCTCTCCTCCCATCTTGAATTTTTCCCAACTTGATGCCCGCATTCTAGACATCGAACGCGTCAATTTTCCAAAGGTCAATGATTCCGGTTGGGTCGCCGCCTGCCGACCTTCATCTCCAGCGCGACTTGTCTCCATCAATCTCGACGCACCGCCGCCCCAATCCTCCAGGAAGACGTTCATCCACGACCACCGGTTGTCAATGGACCCCTGCTTGCACCCCGAGCTGTTCTACCACCATGGCCAGTTCCTTTCGCATGAGCTAGGACCCGTTCCGCAGCGCGAAATGTTCCCGCTGTTTTCCTTTTGTTCAACGACGGTGCACTATAACGTCCGCTTGCCTAGTACCTATGGGTGGCTCGAGGACATTCTGCCCCGTTCCGATGACCCGGATTGGAACGACAAGGTCGAGGAGCGCTTGGGGTGGCGCGGGACCAATACAGGAATGTACCACGGGAATAGGACGCGGTGGAGGCGGTCTCATCGTGACTTCCTTGTTAGCGTTGCGAATGAGCTGAACGGTACCACGCGAGTGCTGCTTCCGACCAAGTCGGAGAGCGAACAAGTCGGGGCACCAAAGGAGATGAGAAATTCCAGGTTGAATCCTGCTATGCTGGATATCTCCTTTGCTGGGAAGCCACTCGGGTGTGAGGAGGCCATATGTCGGCTTCTTGAGACGATGTTCACGTGGAAAGGGAAGCAAAATATTGCAGAGGCGGGGAATTATAAGTATATCCTGGATGTGGGTGTCTGGTCGCTTCCCTGATGATAATTGCTTTCTAACATTCCTTATGAAAGATTGACGGGAATGGTTGGTCGGGACGATTCAAGCGCCTCATGACGTCGAATGCGCTGGTCTTCAAGGCGACGATATATCCTGAATGGTGAGCTCCTTATCCTACGCTATCAAGCTATGATCTTAGCTCTCATTTTATTATTTTAGGTACGTCGACAGAGTAGCTCCTTGGGTACACTACGTGCCCATCCAATTCGATCTGTCCGATTTGCATGATACCCTCGTCTTTTTCCGTGGCGACGGAAACGGGGACAATGCACATGAAGACATGGCGCGCAAAATAGCGATGGCGGGTCGGAAATGGAGTAAAGAGTTTTGGAGACGAGAAGATCTCATCGCGTATTTCTTCCGGTTCGTTTCTCGTCGCTGTTCTAGAGTTCAAAGTAACGACTATCTCATCCTAGGTTGATGTTGGAGTACGTCCGAGTCATGAGTCTGGATCGGGGAGCGATGTCGTATGAAGAGAGTCCCCAGCAGGAATCACAAGCCCAGTCTTGAAAAAGACGGGGAGATTGTTACACTGTCCTGTCAAGCTTGTCTGTACGTATCGCTATCATTTCGGGCCATAAATGTTAATATCTGTATATTATCTACTTGGTCAATCCTGGAATCCGGTGTGCGACGAAGTTTGATCCTACCTATAACTAGCACCACCCAACTCGCTTCTCCTCAGTGGTGCGTCTCGCACGAGAGCGATGTTGAGCCAACGCTACCAACCTCAGGCTGCGAGATTTATACTCACCAGAAGGTTCGCCCTCTACCTCACTTAGGCTATCGGACTCTCTGGGAGCCAAGGTTTGTTCGAATGCTTTCCTGATTGCGAACATGCTAACCTCGTCATCACGTTGCCTTCTTTTCAGCTATCGGCAACAAGAGAAAGGGAGTCCCCATCTAGAACATCGGCCCTGAGCACCTCCCCCAGCACAGTGCAAGACTCGCCCGACGCCGACGACGCCGTGAGCACGCACAGCTACCGCCCCACGAAAGATCACGCCCGCCCAGACTCCATCAGGCTCTCGCCGCACTCAGCCGCACTCTTCATCCTCCTCGCCACTCCGCCCAGCCCGTCAGAACCGCAGTGGGAGCTACTACAACGCAGCTGACGACAACTAGAGCGTGCATTCCATAGGCCCAGGAGCGGATGCCCACACACTTCTGCGATACGTTGGGCTGGCTCATCAGGCCTGGCCGTCCGTCTCCTCCGTGTACGCAGCCGACGCGACTTGGTCCGCAGTACTGGTTCCGGGTCTGGACCCAGCCGATGCTCTCAGTGGCCTCCTCCACCTCCTCCATCTTGACCGCCGCCACACTATCCGACGACGGCAGCACTTCCACACAACCGATTCGTCGACCTTTCGTCGTGGGCCCCGTCAAGAACAACAGTCACCTGCGTGTCGCTTTCGACTCGGTTCAACTCTAAGATGAGTTCAAGAGGGTTTAGTAACACACGACATCCACATTTTCTGGCTCCACGGTAAATACAGTCGACTCTGTCATAACCCATATGCCTGATAACCCATACTCTGCAATACCCCATAGGTTTTCGTCCACTGAGTTGGTTCCCGTGAAAATTAGCAAAAAACCCATACCTCGCCCATACCCCATAACCCATACCTTTTTCAGGGGTCATAACCCATAGGTGGATGGTCTTGGCGAGCAGTCTGGGGGGTTA
>Ga0307516_10009255_pt1 | contig 11012 bp, 15 predicted proteins | sample 19_EM_MG_FD_203310 | JGI IMG/M metagenome (GOLD analysis project Ga0307516, IMG submission 203310) | Populus trichocarpa ectomycorrhiza microbial communities from riparian zone in the Pacific Northwest, United States - 19_EM | ecosystem: Host-associated > Plants > Roots > Unclassified | place...
GCGTTGAAATCTATGTGGGTGGTTGTAACCTACCCTCAAGATCATTGAATGCCGCACCCATCAGATGGCCTTTCATGCAAACCATCTAATCGGTGAGAATTAATCGAAACAGCAAGCACCACACAGCTGAACTAAAGGGACATGCGTCCACAGACAACCTGGCAATCCAACAAATTGTACTTTTCGGCCAGCCTATGAAGATACCAAATATCAGTCAGATATCTGCACAAACAGTAAAAACGCACTCACTTCCGATATTCAGAGGGTATCTCAAGCGAGACTTGAGACTTTGCTGCCTTGAGCTGCCTTTTCGCAAAGGCCTTCTGTGCCTGGTACCAATCACGAGAGTAGAAGTCAGCAGGCAAAGCCTTGATAGGGGATCTTGTGCTTTCATTCAAGCTCATCGTCCTGTAGTGTGGCCAAGCACCCGCTGTTGCTTGCTATTCGCCGGTGTATCAGAGACAAAGGTGTAGGGAGTCTAGCATCCGCAGCCAAGCAGTAATCCGTCGAGAGCACCAAGGTTTGTCCAAGACATAGTAAGTCACTTCACCTTTATGGCCCTCATGGTCTGACTCATCAGAACTCATTCTGTCGAGGCCGAGTGACTGGACTATATGAATGGCTTGCTTTCGGATATCATCATACTGGCCAGCAGTGTCAAGGTGGCGTTTGTACAACTACTACACGTCAGCAGTGCAAAAACAAGTAATTTATGGCATACCTCTCCCTTCCGCTGGCATTGTCAATGTTGAACCTTGTACTTTTTCTGGGCGGATTCGTCGTGTTATCGCCGTTTGTACTGTGCCTTCATTCTGGTAACGCAAGTCAGCCATGCTTCCACTACAAACTCCAGCATGTAGTTTTCTCCCTTGTGATGCTTCAAATATTTGGTAGCGAAGACCTGAGCAGCTGATTTATTCCAGCCGGACCATGTGTACCCCTCTAGGTCAATACAAAAGTTCTCGACTGTACAACATGGGCCACAGTCCGGGTCCCATGCACTGATCTCCTTCTGGCTGACTGGCTGTGGTATATCTTTTGAGCCTTGAAGGCCCAGCAGTGCCTGTCCGAGCTCGTGGATTGATTTCTGTCAACAACTCATCAGCAGCACAGCAATGGTATTTGTGCGTTGTTCATTTACCTTAAATATATTGTGGCTGGATGATTGAGGTCTTGGAAGTTGCTTGGTCTTCCTTTTAGGGCGACTGGCTGTCGATGGCAGGCTCTCAGGCATAACTCTGGAGTCAGTAGTAACCTTTTGGACCATTCTGTTTGGCAAGATCTTCTGTAAAGCGTCTGCAACGGCAGACTGGACAATTTGACCAAGTTCCTGTCGCATGTTCTGACGAACCCTACTCTCAAGGGTTTCCTGAAGTTCTCAAAGTTCTGGATACCCTGTGAAGTCTGTGCCCTTCATTAATAATAGATGGATGTCATGATTCTGGTTGAATGGGTAATAACTCACCTTTGCAGTAAATGGAGGGTGTTGGATGGAACTGCCCTCTGGGCAGTCTGAGTGCTGACTTGGAGTGGTGGGATTGGAGTCGCAAGGGACATCCTGAACCAATGGGGCAGGAATGAACATGTCTGCATTGATGGGATGAGGAAAAGCTGACAGATCAGCATCAACAGCCTACGATGCCCGTCAACCATCTGGCAGGTAGAGACTTGGTTCACTTAACACGAACCTTTTTTTTCCTTTCTTATCTCCAGAGCTGCCAGCCCGGGGATGCTGTGGTTCACGTTCGACGGTGCTTGATGCCTGTGCCTGTCAGTAGCAGTTCCTTAGATTCCCACCTGATACCGACCTTTTTTTGTACTCGTGTACTTTTTGAGGCCCGGAAATGGTGCGGTAGATCTTGAATGACTCCTGACATCTGTATAGGGGCCTAGGATCAGTGCAAGGACATGCCCATAAAATCTTCATTACTTTCCTTGTCATCCACGCTACTTTCCTCACCACCCATGCCACTTTCCTCATCACCCATGCCACTCGCTTCATCATACATTCCATGGACTGCTGGGATTCGAGGATGAAAGAGGTCCCCAAATATGCCGTCATCATTGTCACCATCATTGTCGTTGCTGTCATCTCTCTCTCCTCCTTCCTTGACTTCATTGGACACATCCTCCCTTGTCTCCTCTTGCTCGTTTTCGTCCATAGGTTTGTCACAGATATCGACTTTGACCTCTGGCAAGGCAGACTCGTCCTGTCCTTGCTCTTCCCCTCGTCTGTCCATAGGTTCGTCGCAGAAGTCAACTTTGACCTCTGGCAAGGCAGACTCGGCCTGTCCTTTCTCCTCTCCTTGTCGCACCGTTTCTACCCCGGAACTCCCAGCACCATCCATAGACTCGTCGCCAAAGGGAGCGCCAGCCTCTGGGGGCGGGGACTGCTCTCGTTCTGCAACCCTCCTATATTTCCTTACTGGCAGATGCATCCTGTGTTTTTGGGAGCTACCTTCTTGTTGATGCAGTGCCCCCTTTTCTAGAGCCTCATCTCCAGCCCCTTCCACCATGTCACTGTCATTTTCCTCCCTTCTATGCTTTCTATCCAAAATCTACAGTATTTGATGAGAAATCCTTGAAAGCATGTGCAAGAGGAGTAAATTACCTTGTTCTCCATACTTTGATCCTGTTGTCCACCATTTCCAGACGTCGTATCACCTGAAGTCTAAGACACATAAGTGAAATGAGACACGGGACTTCAGAGGCGGGTATTAACATACATCACCACGATTGGGTGCACCAACTATAAGCTTGTTTAACATTCCTGCGAAGAAGCTTGCAGGCGAAGACAGCAGTTGCTTTGTCGGGGACATTGGCAGCGGTGGTGATGCATCCAAGGTGGGAACATCATCTTGCACTTGATTCTTGGCATTGCTGGACACCTGAAACCCGACGCAAGTCCTGGGAGGCATGTGTTTGTCCACTTGCTCGGGATGGATGTCTCCTGAACATTGAGCGGCATCGTCTCCAGTTGCTGGCTTGAAAGCGATAAGTAACCTTGGTTATAAAACTGGTGCAGGACCTACCTCCTTCTTGTGACGTGGATGGCTAGAAGGCGGGGTCAACAAGGAAGGTCGGTTATGCTTCTGCTTGCAACGCAGCTCGCATTTGTACACTTTGGTTGTTGTAATGCATTAGCTGTGGGACCAGGAATGATGGGTGAAGAACGATAGCTTTGAGAGCTTTTTTTGTAGGGATGATAAGGTCATATACATGGGCGGGACGTTTGTCGGGTTGCAATGTAAAGTCCTTCATTTCTGGAGGTTAGTAACATAATCCAGAGGGAAAGTTTTATAAGTCATGGCTCCGACAAAGGCTGGATGTGAACAAAGACAAGAAATATCAGACCACGAGTTGTCCATGTTTAAAAGTAAGCGACCAATGTGTTTTGCCAGTTCTGGACATGCTCGTCGTGTTACACGACCTCTGTCGACATCCATTCCAATGAAGGTGTCCGTTTTCATGATCTGTGGTGCTGTCTTTGCTTTGTGTGCTCGCTTGACCAAGTTCTCTGCCCCATCTCACATCACCAACTCTGCTCATTCCCCACGCTCACCCTGAACCCTCAGCAGAATCGTGCAGGCATTGCTGTGCCTCGCATCACACGGTAGGTACCTGGAGTCATTCGTGACACATGGTCGCAATCAGTTTTATGGCCATCATGACATCTTGAAAAATAATTGAAAGGATTTCACGAAAATGCTACAAAGCAAACATGTAAACCCAAGGTATGACATGATGCATGAGGCTTGGTGGCTGTCGTGACACGTCAGAGGAAAACAGGCCAAGAAGCCTCAAAAGTGTGGACCTAGTAGCTGTGTGGGTGAGGGTCATTTCCAAATTTGTCACAGTGATCTTCTATGTTCTGAAAGGTGGTTTTGGAGGTTTCAGAACAAGGAAGGGCAAAGCAGGGATTAGAAAACAAATAACTTTACTTTTGTTTATGCTGTTTGTGACATCGACAGTATTGGAATTAAGCCACATGGGAGGGTATCTGTATCTTTTGTGACTCAGAGTTAATACTTGTCGAAGCATATTCACATACAAAGCAAACAACGTCAGGTAAGCCACATGTTGGGTGGCAAATGACAAACGGTCGCTTACGACTCGAAACGACCAAATTGATTACCAAGTATTGGTCAACTAGCGCTGGAAATGGTTGAGCATAACTGGGCGGGGACAGACAGCTTGCATGATATGCTTGGAATGCTGGCAGTTCAGGGTGAACGGTGGGTGAGAGCAGAGTCTGCAACAACATGTATTGGCGCGATGAATTTGCACGGGGAGTCTGCAATGGTGAAACACGCACCCGCAGACACCAGATATTGGTAGATAGTAGAGATCCAGTACCATTGGAACTGGACACGTGGCTGCACAGGAGGCTGATGGAATCGAGGTTGGAAAAAAGAGGATGTATACTGGGCCCTGACGTATGGTGATGGCGATGACCGTCAGCGCAGGCACTGCTGCATGCTGAAAGTTGAAGCGGGCCGTCGGTGTCGTCGTCGTCCCACTGGCTGCACGATTGGTGGTAGTAGGATGAGCACTGCAGTATGCTGATGGCCAAAGTGGTGAGGTCGCTGTCAAGCTGCTGATTGATAGTGGGTGCATGCCAGAAGTAATGGGGGAGGCCATCACCGATGGTGCAGGCGCACATATGGATGCTGGAGGTGCAAGATGGCATATAGAGGGGTCCAGTGACTTCAAGGGGTCAACTGCCGTGTTGAGCGCAACTGAAAACATGGTGATGAATGTCAGAACACAGCAAATGAAGCTAAAGAAAGAAAACTCACCTATAGCGCTCGAGGTCGAGCTGCCCGAACGATGCTGAAGAGCACCGAGTCCACTTGACGATCCCAGAGTGGACACAGCTCTCGATGCTGTAGAAGGAGCCCACCGTCAGTCGATATGCAGAACATCTTCAGCGTGGGGAATTCCTGCAGTTGCAGCATGCTCGTGGCGATTGATGAAATCTTGAACCTGTGAGGTATATGTGTGTGGTGAGTGAAGTCTCTACGAAAGGAGGAACTTACACAGATTCATGGAGGAAAGGAAGATATCATGACAATGGGGAACAAATTCTCTAACAGAGGCGTTGGAGACGTGGTCAAATGTGGTCACTGGTCAAGGATACTCACTGACTATGTGGGCCTGCATTGGTGGTCCTGCAGATGGAGCTGACATGGAAGGCATCCCAGGCTTGCTGTGAATCATGGAGATGAGCCGGTGTCAGAGATGCCAATGTATCCCTACTGAGGAAGTGCGCCGTCGAAGCCATGGGGTCTGGGCACTGCAAGTCGTGTGTCTTCGGATGAGTTGGGATGCGGATCAAGGAAACAGCAGCGGGAGACGTCGAGATCAAGACGGATGGCAGTGGCGATCAGGCACTGGCTGCCCCAGTCAACTGGTTGTGGTCCTGGCCAACATTGGTGGTGGTAGTGGTCTCCATTGTTGCATTGTTGGTGGTGATGGTGGTCCATTAGAATGCATATGTGAGATTGAGATGACGCAAGATGACGATAAGTGATGGAGATTGATGAGACCAGCCTCAGATTAGCAGAGTGGAGCGAGCTGTGTCTTGTGACTTGGTAGTAGTAGGATTTATCCAAACTTATGTAAACATATTAGGCATACTGTCCCTATAGTATATACGCTACTTGGTAGTGCTGGTCCAAACATAGACTTACTTGAACATACTGTCCCATATCCTACTTAGACATACCAAGAATCCTACGCTGTCCGCTAGCTGTTACTGACAAGTAACAGACGCCCCTTATCATAGCCAGTTTCCAAGGTAGGTCCAAACCTTCCAGCACAGCGGAGTCTCTGAATGCCAACAGTAAGAGCATTGATGAGAACCTCCATCAGCACACCTTCTACCAGACTGACACCTGTCGTGAGTGATCTAAGCAGCTCCGTAGCCTCCTGAAGCTGTGCAAGGCCAGAAAATATCCCAGCCAGATATCGTGCAGCAGCTGTGCGATAACGGGCAACTTCCTTGAGTGCTTGCAACTGGTTGTCTAGCCTCAAAATCCGACGCCTATTGAGACCCACCACCATAAGGATGTCAGCGAGAACATCTGATTTCTTGACCATCAAAGAACTGGTCTCCATTGCCACTAGGTCATGAACAACCTCCAAGCATGACTTGATGCTGTCCAAATTGCCTTGAATCTCAACCACGCACAAGATAAGTAGAGACAAAGAGTGCTGAAACTGGGCCAGGACACCATCAAATGCCTGTGCGATGTGGAAATCCGAGAAAGAGCACTCGTTGGAATGCAGGCTGTTTCCGATAAGATAACAATATGCTGCTCAGACAGACAATGGAGGGATCCTGTGCTGAAGTAAGTCAAGCAAGTATTTGTTGACTGCCAGCATGCTTTCCAATCTCATCAGCAAGTGGACTTCTGGAGTAGTGGTGAAAACAAACGTACATGTCCACGGTGCCCTGCACCTGTGCCAGAAGTTTCTGAAGGTTCCGAGACACTTCCTTTGTCTCCATTGATATTGCTGTCAGTTCCTCCACAAGGACTGTGGAAGAGCTCAAGGGACTTGCTCTCACGACAATGGCAAGGTCACTGACCGATAGCCGAGATTCCGTCAATGCTGAAACTAGTAGAGTGACCTCGGAGGTGTTATACAGTAACCCTTCTAATGCCAAAAACTCAGTTTGAACAGCAGAGGTGAACAGGACAGTGGAATCGCCAGCCGATGCGATGAACTGACAGAGCAAGTTGGGCACTAGACCTAACCCACACGCCATGCTAGTTGTAGATCGGGCCATTTGCTGAACCTTGGTGGCAATGGACCACAGCACGACACCTAAGGCTAGATATTTGAGTGGAAGTAAGGATATGAAGGATGCAAATAGGAGTATTATATGAAACGTGAGACGCATGGCCAAGCGGGTGCAGGGTAAAGTCGTTCTGAAGCGACATTGGAAGGAGGAGTACCTTTTATCTGGAAGAAGACAAAGAGCCACCATGTTGCGGAAATGCTAAGGATTAATCATAAGTAATATCAACGGTCATAGACCAATGTTACATCACTGTCGCTGGGTATCGGGCTACGACCAGTTGGGGAAAGCTAGCAATGACAACCACAATCCGTAACGTTGAATCCTGTAGAATCCCTGAAACGAGTCACATTGGAGAGACAATTACTCTTAGTCTACCCTCCGAGATGTCACAATAACCACCATACCTCGTGTTCCAATATTCCCTTTGTAATGCCTTCGTGACAAGGCCCAAAATGCCTACCCATGGGGATGGGTTGTCATTGTCAGAACTCAGCTGCCAGCCCTCCAAGATGTCACAACAGCCACCATATCTCTTTGCTTTGTATACATGTCCCGCTGCTTGGATTGGAATTATGCTGCATGGGGATCTTTTTCGTCATGGAGTCAATACTTGTCAAAACATGTTCACATACAAAGCAAATGACATCAGGTAAAAGGCTGCACGCTGGATGGCAAATGACAAATGGTCTCTTACAGCTCGAATCGACCGAATTGATTGCCAAGTATTGGTCGACTAAAAGGCTGGAAATGGCTGAGCATAATTGAGCGGGGAGAGACCGCGCGCATGATATGCTCGGAATGTTGGCAGTTCAGGGTGATGCGATGAACTTGCACGGGGAGTCTGCAATGGTGAACACACGTACGTACCCACAGACACTGGACAACCGGACATAGACAGTAGAGGTCCAGTACCGGCAGCACTGGACACGTGGCTGCACAGGGGACTGACAGAATCAAGGTTGGAAAGATGAAGAGGATGTATACCAAGCTCTGCAAGAGCCATGTCAGTGGGGATCGTGGCTCTCCACTCCAATTCGACACCCAGCCGCATACACAACTGCTGTAATCGGGCTCCATTGACAATGAGGAACCATTGGAGAGCCTGGAATGCAAAGATGGGCTGTAGATTGGTACTAGTTTGTAGATCATGCATGTATGATATCGCTGGATTGATGAGATCGATGGCCGAGCTAGACAATTAGAACATTCAGGTGGAAATGAGAGGGACATTATGAAACACAGGACCAACTTCAACAGGTAAATTCTGGGGGAGCCCAAACGCATCCTTGTCGTCGCGAGCCCTTGCAACATGACTGCCCATGTGAGAATTTTCCTATGAAGGGCAGCATGTAAGATCTGCAGCTGCAGGCATTGTTCGCTCTCAAACAATGAGTGTCGACTGGTTCGCTTGAAACAACCATCCAGCTATGAGTTACATTCATGTAGAAACGTAGCATGCAGATTGGTGACATTCGAAAGAGGCCATTGATATAGATTCACATCCGGTGCATGCACTGTGTCTGTGTACACGTCAAGGCCAGCGAACTACCACAGAGGATAAAGAATATGCCGATGCCTAGAAGGCGTCGAGAAGGTCGAGCGGACAAGTTGAAAATCAAACACAATCAGCACATTGCCAACGAGACAGACTGAAACAGAACTTACCTGAATGCGAGCATGGGGCTATCAAGTCCATGCACGGTAACATGGCCCAAGCAGATGCCAACACCACCCACAAAGACCTACAGAAGGCGATCAGGATATCAGAAGACAATCAGCACATTGCCAACGAGACGGACTGAAACAGAACTTACCTGAATGTGAGCACAGGGCTATCGAGCCCATGTGCGGTCACATGATCCAAGCAGATGCCAACACCATCCACAAAGACCTACAGAAGGCGATCGGGATATCAGAGCGTACTTGATTCACCCGATCCTGATACTAGACAGTGGACACCCTACTAACGAACGACCTGCTAATGCCAATGCAAGGCAGAGGAAGGCAGAGTTATGCGTCAAGGGGAAACAGTGCCATACTGTTGCTTTGAGAGGCCCAGACAAGGACCTCACCTGAAAGCCCCTGGCGGGAAGCTGGAGGACGAACGAACATGAGCTGAATGTGATCGCACACTGGAGTGACCACGAGAAACCAGTGAGCTAGAAGTTATCAAATACTAGATAGCACACCTGTCAAAGGACTGGGGACTGGTGAAGTACAGAAACACAAGAGGTTGGGAGGCAGACGTCAATTTATCTGTCACCTTGAAGTTGTCAAGGGGCTTTCGTCCAACGAAAGGAAACTCTTTTCCTTTCCTGGAAGCTAATCGCTGGGGTACATACTATTTGATCACATTTTTCAAGTAACACAAATTAGATGGCTTGTTTAGTGGAGCACGCATACAAGAACATATATATTCAACAAAGTGACGGTCAAGAGCTACAATTTGAACTCGAGCGTATCGTGTCAGATGCCTGTTTGTCTGTAAAGTTGCATAAAATGTCCTATCTTTGATAATCTGATTAACTGCCTCTCCTAATCCACTATGTAAATACCTCTACTCTGTCTTGAACTTCATCCAGGCAACTGTATCCGTCTTCCAGCAGTGATTAATTGATTCACCACGTTACCATACACACAAGGCCCACTCCAATGCCCAACGGACAGTGTAACAAACAGGCACTAAAAGCCAGGCTCAGCGGGATGACAATTCTACCAGACCACGTACGACACAGCGATTGTGACCACAAATCGTCAATCAGGGAGCATGTCAACGAGGATGAATGGTGCTGAATTCACCCTCCATTGATGGGGACTTGCATTGCGATTGGCAGGTATAGGGAACCAAAGGTCACAAAAAGTACTGAAAATGTTATCTAGATTGATCACAACGTTGCGTTCTGATTGCATATGAACCGTTATGGATTTGTCATCGCTGTTTCTCTGCTTGGTACTGTCGAAAGCATGAGGACCCTAGAAAAAAAAACTTTATACATTTCTTCAATTGATTGGAGAGCAATCCTGCGATTACAGAGCCTATAGAAGGCGCAGCAACCCATTCCCGATGCCTTTGCGACTGAGGAACAAGATAGTGCTAACAAGCAGTTCAAATTGAACGGCAACGGTGCCATACACTCGAGGAGACGCAAGGTGAACGAGACCCAAGTTGATTGAGACAAAAGTGAGCTGCAATACTGTATTCCAAGAATATGTGCATACTAGTGTCACAACAAGAAAAACAAAGGCAAAATTACTTGTTTTCTGATCTCCGCTTTGCCCTTCCTTGATCTGAAACCATTGTCTTCCTCGTCACCCATGAGGGTTCCCCCTTATCAAGGATCTTCAAGCGATATCCAGGCAAAGTTGGGTGAGTACAATTTGGCTGGACTACATCCCATGAGTGGCCTGTCCACATCCAAATATGAAATTGTTGGACATTCTCATGATCATATTGGTGAATATATAGGTCTGCAATCTGCAGGGGGGAATCATATGCATCCTGACTATCAGGAGGTGAAAGAAGGTGGCCCTTCCCACATGATTTGAACCAACAGACACACTCCTTCTGACTTCTGATCGCCCTCTGCTCCTGCTTCAGTGGCAAAGTCAATGTTTCTGGGTCAAATGGGAGGGGTGGTGGGCGGAGAGGGCAAAGCCACTTTCCTGATAAAGTATCGGGGCGATGCACACCAGCAGGCGCTGAGTATGTCGCCATTCCAACATCTGCCAGAGTACTGGCAGCCAATGAATCCAAATCAGTTGACGGTGTTGGCCAGGTAGATGATTGCGCAGGCAGGGCAGTCGATTGCAGAGATTCAGTTGTCACAGTTGTGGCGGTCGGTAGAACAACAGATGGAACACCAGCCAAAATCAGAGTCTCAGGTGGTGATGCAACAGAAGGTGGAACAGGGGTGCAGGCCGTGGAAGTCGGGAGAGAGGTTTCTTGTGCCGTACCTTGTCTTTCCAATGAAGATTCCCCTGCCTGCAGGGGATCTCTACCACCATCTTGTGATGTGTTCACTTGGGGCAATGTGACAGGATTCGTGGGGCCAGGGCTCTGCCGCATGTCATTAGGCGCACTAGCATAGCAGAAATTAGTACATGTTGTCCCAAATGGAAGCAACTTACGTGGAGCCCCTGAATAAAGGCTGGGAGCGACTACTGGTGATTAAGCACCTTGACAATATGGCCTGACATCGAGGCC
>Ga0307516_10009256_pt1 | contig 11012 bp, 4 predicted proteins | sample 19_EM_MG_FD_203310 | JGI IMG/M metagenome (GOLD analysis project Ga0307516, IMG submission 203310) | Populus trichocarpa ectomycorrhiza microbial communities from riparian zone in the Pacific Northwest, United States - 19_EM | ecosystem: Host-associated > Plants > Roots > Unclassified | place...
TTTTTTTTTAATTTGCATATCAAGTTCATATTAGTAATTAACAAAATGGTTGATAATATAAAAAAAACAAATGCTATAATCTTAGCAAAATAAAATGGTATTTAATAGAATAATATTTTCAATATAATTTTAATTATTTTATTTAGAATGAATTTTAATTAAAATTCAGAAAAATACAAAAGGGCTAACATAAAAAAAGATTAGGTGCTTAGGCTTGGAAGCTTGGCGAGAGCAATTGTTTCAATACAAAAAAACTCAAACACATGTTAGGCCTCTAAAGCCATACTCGCACACTAAATCTATTTTTTTTTAATAGGATAGACAGAAAATGAACTGATTTATTTTTTATTTAAAAATTAAACAAATAATGTTATGGGATGACATGTCATAAATTACATATAGTGATAGTTTGGAAATATAATTGTACCTGTATTTTTTAAAAAATTAATTATTTTTATTAAAAATTAATTTTTTTATATGTTTTGAATTGTTTTGATGCGCTGATCTTAAAAATAATTTTAAAATAATAAAAAAAAATCATTTTAATGTATTTCAACACGAAAAAAATTTTAAAAAACAATCGTAATCACATGCCTATAACCAATAAATAATAAATAATAAAAAAGAATAATTTTATAAAAGAAAAGGAAAAATAGGAAACGGTATCGATCAGGATTCAAATTTTCGGATAATTAATATAATATTTTTGTTTTATAAAAAAAAGAAGAGAAGAGAATAGAATAGAATAGAAATAGATAATCCCTGAAAAAACAATTATCTTCCGACATATACGACACCGTAAGAAAGCAGCCGATTGAAATATTTGCTTATTTTATTAGAGAGGCAAGAGTGTGTGTGAGAGAGAACTGTAGAAGAAATTTGTAGTCGTGAACAGAATAGAAAAGGAGTAAAATGGCGGCGAGAGGAGCTTTGCTAAAGTACCTGAGAGTGAAGGTTCAGGCCATGCCTACCACGCGAAACCCGAACAACAACGGCCTCGTCGGTCTCTCCTTCAATTCCATACGCCGCCGTTTCTCCGAGGAAGTTAGAGGCACCTTCCTTGACAAGTCTGAGGTCACCGATCGAGTCGTCAATGTTGTCAAGAACTTCCAGAAAGTCGATCCTTCCAAGGTAAATAATGTTATTAAATATTTATCAGATTAATACCAGCTACTTTTTAAAGAATAATAGATTCGATGTGTTGGTCCTTCATTTTTTTATTCTTTTGGGTTTAGGGCTATGATTGGAAGCTGAAAGTGAAATGGGTACTAATATGTTTTCAATTTCAATAGAAATGAACAAGTGTAAACTAAATGGGTTTAGGGTTATGATTTTCGGACCGTTCAAGTCCTTAATCCAATATTTTTCAGGAACCAAACAAAAGGGCAGTTTGATTTATTTGTGTTGTGACTTGTAAGATTCTCTGTTGTGCTGTTTTGATTTTATGGTTCATTGCAAAGTCGACAATCTGATGCGAATGTGCAGTAGAGCTCTGTGGTCTGTATTTGCTACGGAAGAGCAAAAGCTTCATGGAGAAATTATAAGCTTCATTAAAATGGTGTTGGAAGATTAGTACATCTTGATTGTCCAAGACAGATATAGTGCTTTTATTCTTATGTGAATGTTTATTTTATTACTCGTGTAATCCTTGAGTTAATCAAGGCAATCAATGCAGACTTGAGTTGAATTTTGGCACTCTAGATTAAATGCACGTTTAGGTTTGACCTACTTTTCTGCATTGAGGTAGTAGGGTCTTCTGATCTTCAATCTTCAAAATTATGTGATAATAAGTTTTTTTGCAACCGGTCTGTTGTCAAGAAGAAAATTGATCTGCAAATATGAGGACATAAAGAATATTAGCCCAAATCGAAGGAGTACAATGTTGGATCACTACTTGCCACTGGTTCCTACCTTTAAGTTTGATTTTTGCACCATGATATGGGTCTGTCCTTGCTCTCTTTGCCACTTTTTATTATCAATATCGCTAGTAGTATCCCAGCTTATAGATTGAGTTCTTGCACCAAATGATCTCTGGTCTGTTTTAGATTGCATTATTTTCTACATCATCATTGTCAGCGACGATGTTGCTATGTTAAAAGTTTTGATGGCATAGCAATTTCTCATGTTTCATTCATTGCAACTAGAACTTTGTTTTTTGAATGGATGTGGTGAATCTTTATAGAATGCTTGATGCCCTAGAATTTGCTGAGTTAGTTTGCAGTAGTGCATGAAGGTTGCATGTCTAATTTAGGAATTTGAGTTATGTCGGAGACTCTATCCAAATATTTTTTCTGCACAAACATGGGCTCGCTGTTTTGATTTCCTATCCTTGGCTATTTCACCCCATTTCCACTGGTGCGTTAGGTTGGTGAATTTTGTTGCCATGATAAATGAGTTTTTGGCATGGCCTTTTTATTAGTTTGTTGTAGAGGCTTCATTCATATCTGTAATTATTTTACCCCCTTTTCCTTACGGTGGAATACAGCATTGAGATTTGAATAAGAAATGTAAAGGCTATTCTTAGCATATAGTATTTGGTGTGTTTCCCACATTTCTTCCTAAAGAATCTCACTTGTAATTTCTCATTGGATACTTGCTTTCATTGCCACAAAGGGAGGGGGGCTAAAGAACTTGTAGATTCATAACACCATCTTCTATGTGGATCTGATTTTGGTTGTTATTTATTTTTCACTTTTGTAGGTTACACCAGATGCCCATTTCCAGAATGATCTTGGGTTAGATAGTCTAGACAGTGTGGAGATTGTGATGGCCCTCGAAGAAGAGTTTCAGTTTGAGATCCCAGATAATGAAGCAGACAAGATCAATTCCATCAGTCTTGCCATTGACTTCATATCTTCACACCCTCAAGCGAAGTAGGGTACAATGTGAGCCCTATCGTCTTTATTTTTTTCATTTTGCTACAGTGATTAGCTGCTGGATTAAACATCATATTTTGGTACCTACTTTTCCATGTTCGAGTTGGTTTATCTTTCCTCAATTCTGGTTGAAGAGGATTGTTTCAGAATGTGACTGGCATGCTTGCTCTTCTAGTGGAAGGGACTTGTAGTTGTATGGTCCAACGAACCAAACTACTGGTTGACACTAGTTGTTCATGTCTATCTGATATCTTGAATAAAATTTTTTGGAGGTCATTACCCCTCTAGGTGCTTGGACATTCCTGATTAAATGCTCCCTACGATGGAGAAAATGTGTATCTCGGTATTCCAGGGCAACTAAATGTTCATTTCTTATTTTTCTTATTTTTCAAGGCTTAGGTTTCAGGTTCTGCCCATCAAGGATACTTGCGATCCAGACCAAATAGAAAGAAGTGAAGTGGATCTGGACCATTATAAAAAGAAGTAAAGTTACACTGGAAAATGTCAGCCAAAATAATGCAAAAAAAACAATAATGTAATGATTCATTGGGTTCCTTGTTCATCTGGAATGATCTCTTCTACTTAGAGAAGAGTGAGTTTTTTTTAACTTTAATTACCTTCAGAGAAGTTAGGCTGTCGGTTTTTGTGAGGCTCGAGAAGGAGCTTTTTTTTTTTTTTTTTTTTTTTTTTGAAAGAGGGAGCTAGCTTCTTATTTTAGAAAGGTCTTTTTTTCTTTTCATATTAAAATGGTATTCCCTGCTATTAGGAAGGGAAAGTGAAGTATTTATACAAAACATTCTAAGGCCGTCCTTACTTGGGCTTGTTTGGTTAGAATTTTAGAAGGAATCGTAGTATAGGATTAGGATATGAAAATTTGGATATCTATTTTTTCCTTCTTTCTCTTTTTAATTTTCTTACTTTTCATTTTTTTAACACGCTTTTTGTTTCATTCTCTGCTCTTGGTCGTTTTTTCTTGGCTCACAACCGATCTTTCTAATCTTATTTTTATCTTCTCAAAACCAAAAATAAAATCTACAAAAATGTTAAAAATATAAGAAGTTTAGAAAATAGCTAAATTTTATCAAAAAAACATTTCTTTTGGAATATTTGTATTTTTTTGAAAAATATTTTAAAAAATATTTTAAAAAATAGTGGTAAAAAATATCTTAGGACAACAAATGTTTTAGATAATTAGTATATATTTATTTGTTAAGATATGAATTTGGACAATTGATTTTATATCTCCATGATTTTAATCTCATACCAAAATAATTAATATAATTTGTTAAGTCATTTGTTGATAGACAAATTATTTACTTCCTATAATTAATATAATTATATAATGGTAATATAATAAATTTGGACAATAATTATATTTTAAGTTTCTTGTTGATTATTATTAATTACCGAAACAAACACATTAATGACAAATCATTGAGAATTTTTACTGAGTGGTGCTATTTTCACTACAAAATCTAGAACAAGATCAATAAGTATTAAACTCATGAAAACTAAGAACTAAAATAAAGAAGGAAATGTTTAACTTACATTTCAATTACAAACTGAAAAGGTTAGAGACTTCTCTTTGAGATAGATTTTTTTTTGTTATAAAAGAAAGAATTTTTTTAATTCTTTGATGTCCATTACAAACTAAAGAGGCCTTTATATAGGTCTCCAAATTCAAACAATATTAAAACTACTAAACTAAAAGATAAGGTCTAAACAATTGCCTAAAGAATTTATACAAAAAAAATAAGACCTAAACAAGTGGCTAACAACCTTATAGAAAAGCAAAAGATTATGTCACATACTTACAGCCCATATATTTTATGGGAATCAAAATTATAACAAAGTGACAACAAACTTGATAAGATCAGAAAAGTCTAATGGGCATCAATTATGCCCGAGGTCGGTGCTAAGCTCATTCATGACGTTATTATTATCTTCAAAAGGATCTTTGATAGTCTTGCTACAAACTATGCTCATTAATCTCTTTAAAGGCTTTAAACAAAGATCTATTGAGTTCTTGCTTCGAAGATGAGGAGAGGGTCTTTACAAAGTTCTTTTAAGTTTAGAGATCTTGAGCTTTGTGGAGAGAATTGATGTTCTCTGTGAAAAATACTTAGATCATTTAAGAAATTGAATTTATCCCACCATTTAATAAATGTTCTCCTAATAAGGATTGAGGTAGTGTGAGTAAAGACAAACTAGTCTTCACCTTGATATGAGACTTTATAATCCCATTTATCTATCAAGGGGACTTGAAAGTGGCACACAAAACTAATCAGTTTTAAAATAGACTTATTAGCCTTAAGATATTTCTCCAAATAAGGTCTCATAGGAATTAACATTTGGATTGGAAAGATTCCTTATTTACAATATTAGCTCTGAAACCATTATGAAAAGATTTGAGATTTCTGAGATAGCTGAAACTGAATGAATCAACTATGCTTACCAATACTGTTATCATATGTCAGGACTCCTTTCTAGACATTGATATAGTCAAAGTAACTGAAGTTTTAGGTAAAAACTAATAGTTAGCAAGAAATCTAAAGATATGAGAATTAAAGCTCTATTTGAGTAATAATTCCTTTAATTAGGAGCTTAAAATAAGGCCAATCTTTTCTACTTCTAGGAATTTATTTGACAAAAATTGATCATGTCTCTAATAAGAGCTATTGGTAATAAATAGCTCATTGCTGATCATATAATGGTAGAAAGTATTTTGATAAGTGCAATGTCGCCACCTTTTATGAGGTTGAAGAAGGAATCAAAGATCTTTCAATCTTAAAATGCTAGAAACATTTTATGGAATGAAACATGTATAAATTTTCTTTATCGTTGATAGGAGGAAGATCTAGCTCATAAGCTTCTTCGGATATTAGAAGAGATTACATGTGTTCCTTTAATATGCCAAGGATTTGGAGATTTTTTGAATTCTAAAAACCTCTAAATTGCTTTTAGTTTGTGATCCCTATAAAAATTCTCTAATTAGAAAATGAATTCTTTAATTAGAAAATCAAGAAGACAAATATTTTCTCCTTTGATATATTATATATCAAAATCAAATACAAAGAGAATTTTTCTTCATCTAGCAAATATTTGTTTAGAGATCATATTCTTTACATCTTTTATTAGGATTTCTTTTGGATATTTTTAATTAGTTATCAATAAGATTTTTTTTTTTAATAAGATCACTTTTAAATTTAGAGATGCACAAAACTATTGATAAGGTTTCGTTTTGAATCGTGAAATAGTTTTGTTGAGCTTGATTCCAAAGTTCAAAAGTGAATCTTACTAACTGTTATTTATCATAAACTCTTTGCTTTATAGTTCCACCAAAACCTAGTTCTGAGGCATTTATCTCAACAATTTTAAAAACTCTAGGATTAATAATAGAAAGACAGGGAAGCTCTTTAGCTTTGACCTTGCTATTTTTTATTTATTACAGTGGTATATTGATGGTTTCATTCTGCACGTTCTTTTCTAAGCCTGCAAAATAAAGGTTTACAATTATGGATAGTATTTTTATAAAAATATCACATATAATTAAGGAATTCAAGAAATCATTTTACTTATGTTTTATCCATAATTTCATATGAGAACTTATCACTAAATTAGATAGCCCTATCAATATGCTGAATTAGCCCTTTATAAATATAATGTCCCAATAACCTTATTTTAGGTTGGAATATAATCTTTTCTTTAGATGATGCAACTAAGCCTGCCTTTTTATAAAATTAAATAACATATTGAGATGTTTAAAGTGTTGATCCATGAATTCAAAGAAAATTACAATATCATCAATATAAAATATGATAAATCTTTAATAATGATTTTAGATTTCATGCATGATTTGTTGGAACTTAGAATAAGCATTTTCTAGTCCAAAAGATATTATGTTCTACTTGTGGTGGCTAAATGGTATTGTGAATTTTATTTTGTATCTATCTGTTTCATTGATTTGTATTTGTTAAAAATCTGATTTTATATCAAACTTAGAGAATATTTTGTCTTTATAATGCTTCTTCAGCAAATCTTTCTTATTAGAAATTTAATATCCAATCCATTTTAGGACCTCCTTTAAAGGCTTATAAATAATTACTAGCATCAGGATGCCTTATTCTAGCCCAACAATACTTTTAACATAGAAAGTTGGGTATCTCTAGAAGTTGAGGTTAGGCCTAATTAGGCCTTTAGATAGGAGATCTTTTATCTTATTTTGGTATAGGTCTAAATGCTTAGGGTTCATAGCAATAGGAATGGCCTTGGTTGGGATGTGTCTTTCATCAAACCCATCTTTATAAGATAGGTTGACGACATAACCTTTTCTATCCTAAAAGGCATTATGGATGGGAGCATATATTTTCTTGGTTAAAATACCCTGATTTTGGTTAATTTTCTAGTACACTTTAGGTTCTTTTAGCTTTTCTTCTATGTGATTGCATCCTACCTCTTCTTCGATATGCCTCGACTTTGGTTAAAATACTTTTATGCATGCCTCGACTTTGTATATAATTTTCATTTAACTTAAACATTTATACATGTTTCATACAAGAATATTTCACATAAGCATTCAAATAAATATATAAGCATTAATGATTTGATTATTGATAATGAAAGGTATGAATATATTATTGATAAACATACCACAAATAAATTAAAATTGTCATTAGAACCACATCATAACCCATATAAAATTAAGTGGATTAAGTTAATTGTAGAAATAAAGGTAACCCAATACTATAAAGTATTTTTTTTCTATGGAAAAGTATAGGGGTGAGATTTATTTTGACATGATAGATATGGATGCATGTAGTTTTATATTCGATAAGCCTTAGCAATATGGTGTTTAGGATTTATGGTTTTGAGATAGGCTCCAAGGAGATCTTGTTTTTATTTTGAGTCTTGAATTCTATCTATAAAGTCTAACATAAAACTTTCTTCATTTATAAGCATTTTTATACCAATACCAAAAAAGCTTTTAGTGATGCAACCATAAAAAAGACAATTATTTTTGCAAGTTTGTGATTTAGAGGAATTAGAATTGTTAGAATCCAACTCATCATATGACGAAACAAATCTCTAAATTATTCTGAGGTTTAGGTCTTCACCTTCTGATTCATTAATCAGAATCGCAAATAGGGTTTTCTTGAGGCTTTCATCAATTACAAGGGAATTAATATTTTTTTCCTTGTATTTATTTTGATAATATCCAGGTTTGCAACATATATAGCAAATTGGAACAGTCTTTTTAGAAGTGTTAACTCCTGAAGAAGAAGTCTTATAGGTCTTATTACATTTTTTTTTTGAAAACTTCATTTAGAATGCTATTCTTTTATGTCTCTAACAAGAAACATATTTTCTCTTCTTCTTTTTCCTTTTCCTTACAAGGGTCTTTTATAGTGGGGTAGCCTATTTGTTCATAAAAATCCCCTAAAATATTGTTATTATATTTCTTGTACTTTTCACACTGCCTTTTAAACTTGATATCATTATAGAAAGCTACTCATTTATTAACTACTTATGCTGCAAATTTATCATAGGTAAACTATGAGTGAAGAATAATTCCTATAATTTGAATATTTGTTTATATATATATATATATATATATATAAGGAGTAATGTTCAAAATATGTTAGGGTATTGGGAATATGCAACACACAAGAAAACATTTTTTTAGACATATATATATATATATACACGAAAAAAACCATAAAATAAATACACAAAAAAAAAACCAATGATCTTACTTGTTTTTTTAGGCTGGGTCCAGCTCGGCCCATGTGGCTGGGCTGAACCCAGCAGGCCTAGCCGAGTCACTGGCCCAAACCAGTGACCATATTGGGCACTGTTGCAGGTTGCATGCGAGAATTATTCACACATGCACTGCATAGTGCAGAGGTAATTAGTTTTATCTCCGCACAGTGCCAATCACTTAAAATGCAAATGCAAAAAACACTGGGAGAGAAGAGACACGACTTACCTGGTCTGCTGGCGATCCCCTTTTTTTCAGTCCTCCGCTATCTGCGTTCGTCTGGTGTTTTCCTGTGTCTTTGTTCTTTCCGGTTTGTTTTGCTTTCATTTCTCTTCTCTCCCTCTCCTTTGTTCTGTTTTTCTTTTCCTTTCTTTCATAGTGACGAAAGAATGAAAGAAAAACCCCCTTTGTTCTCCCTTGTTTTCTGCGCTGTTCTCTCCTCTCGATGTCTTTTTTTTTTCTCGTTTCCTTGCCCCCTTTCTTTCTCCTTATTTTGCCTGCCTCTCTCCTTTTTTTCCCTCCTCCTTTAGGTCTGTAGAGGAGGCATATATATAGTTTATACATGGCTCTTATTAGGAAACGAATATTACATTAGTTCTAGGATGTAACTCGGGTGATCAAATAAAGAAAAATAGGACCAAAATATTCTGATTGATATTTAGATGATTCCAGTGATTTCTTTCCAGTAATTAGAGGATGATATGGCTCCTTTTTGTCCTTCCATAGCTGGGACCGTGAGGCACCAACTGTTTCCTTTGGACTGAGGCAGGAAAAACATGGTCTGCAGCTCCAAAAATCAAGCGCGATGATAAAGAAAACTAGCAGGAATTTGTAGAGAAAAGGAAATAATTGCATACGGGGAGGGGTACTATTCAAAACACAAATGAACAATACCATGCTAATTATTTCCTATGTTGTTTCATGCTGCAAAGTCTCAAATGGTGGTGTTTTTTCTTGTGAAGAGAAGCAGAATATAATCCAACATGACGGTCAGTAATATAAATTATTATGATGTTTTCTGATCCAGTCCCTGTTTTTTTTTAATTCCTCCAACGAAACCAATTCACTTTCCCAAGTTTGAAATTTGTCTTTAATTAATCTGATAAATCCTTAAAATATTAAATCAGGTCCCTCGAATCAAGACCTGAAAAACTCGAGCTGGAATCCTTCTTGCGGCAGGATTTTCTACTTTTCCACTAGATATTCAAACGAGAATATCTTGAGTTTATGATATCGAAATCAAGTGATTCAAAAGCCCAAATTCATCAGCACGTACAAGACTAAAACTTCCATGAAGGATTCAAAGTGAGTTTAAATCATTTTGAAAAACAGAATTGCAAAAAAAACTCGGGCTGGAACCCTTCTCAAGGCAAGATCTCTACTTTTACGCTAGAAATTCAAAAGAGAATATCTTGAGCTTTTGATATCGAAATCAGGCGATTCAAAAATCCAGATTCATCTACACGTACAGAACTTCAACTTTCATGAGGATTCAAAGTGAGATAAATTCATTTTGAAGAACAGAATCTAGCCGCAATTTAGTTGGTCAAAAAGATCTCCTGATCTGATTTGAAAAATTGACAATTCCGAGCATTCCCATATGACTGAGAGTCTGACATAAGAACAGTGGGCCCTAGGACCCAATAAAGGTGCAGATCAATTCTTTAACATGTCATGAATGACAGAATATAGCTGGGATAGTCAGATATTGCGCGAAACCAAGTCAGAATCAAAGTCTAAGTTGGAACAAAATTGGTATTACAACAGAATCATTTTTTTAGTGTAAATTCTAAGGGATTTATCCAAATTTAAAAACCAGATAAAGAAAGGACGAGTTTAGCATCACGAAGACTCCTAATTAATCTAAGAATCCTGATGATTTCAGCAACGAAGGGGAAAGATAAAGAGAGCAGAAAACAACTGAAACAGGGTTCGAAAAACATTCATTCCTTCTATGCTTTTGTCAATTTTTCATCAACCATGAACTAAACTCCTGCATTTGGTTCAAGAGGGATACACACCATCTCTAGCACGTGGGGTCCAAAAATAAGTAACAACAAAAAATATATTTTTTTGGAATATTTTGTGTTATTTTGAAAAATATTTAAAAAATTAGTGGCAAAAAATATGTTATGACAACTAATATATCCTTATTTTTTTGTGGTAATAACACAAATGTTTTAGATAATTAGTTTATATTTATTTGTTAAGATATGAATTTGGACAATTGATTTATATCTCGAAAATTTTGATCTCATACCAAAATAATTAATATAATATGTTAAGTCATTTAATGGTAGATATATTATTTACTTCATACAATTAATATAATTTTTGAAATATTCCTTAATCTTATTATTTTGGTGCTATTTCCACTC